>Ga0316191_10000234_pt1 | contig 33858 bp, 32 predicted proteins | sample Eddworburr2cm_MG_FD_204928 | JGI IMG/M metagenome (GOLD analysis project Ga0316191, IMG submission 204928) | Coastal sediment microbial communities from Maine, United States - Eddy worm burrow 2 cm | ecosystem: Environmental > Aquatic > Marine > Coastal > Sediment | place: USA: Maine...
TCATCGAGATTGCGATGGCACGTACCAACGGGCATCGCCAGGAAGCGGCAAAGCTGCTTGGTTGGGGGCGTAATACGCTGGCACGGAAGATGAAAGCGCTGCACCTGGAGTGAGAATCATCATTGACGATCTGGCCGGGCCAGAAGTCAAAGCACTTCTCGCTGACCACCTGCAGAGCATGGCCGATCACTCACCGCCTGACTGCGTCCATGCGCTGGACCGTGAAAAGCTGCGCGCTCCCGATATCACCTTCTGGTCCGTTTGGGACGACGATGAGCTGTTAGGCTGCGGCGCGCTCAAGGAGCTCGACCCGTCACACGGTGAAATCAAATCGATGCGCACGGCCGCTGTACGCCTCGGCAAAGGCGTCGGCAGCGCCCTGGTAAGGCACATCGTTGCGACGGCGACCGAGAGGGGCTATGAACGACTCAGCCTGGAAACAGGATCCGGTGCGGCATTCGAGCCGGCACACTCGCTGTATCTAAAGTTCGGGTTCGAGTTTTGTGGGCCGTTCGGGGATTACGCGCCGGGCTCATTCTCCCGCTTTATGACCTTACGTCTGTAATCGAGCGATGATCGTCCAGGGAAGGGGTTCGCGCCCCCCGCGGGGGGATGCTATTCGCGAAACTTAAAGTGAATTCCAGGAATGTTCCCGCGGTAACGTAGAACGACCGCTGTCACCGATAGTGGGCGTTCTGCGAGTACTTGGCGAGCATCCGCTAACGGCCCAGAAGGAGACGTTGAGTTACTGCTTCGAGCAGCAGCTGTCTCCCTCCTGAATCGGCGGGCACTTGACGTCACCGTAGGAACAATACACACAACAATCGCCTTGCTTAGGCTTTAGCAAAGTACCGCAGCCCTCACATTCGTAGAAAAACTGGCACGCATCAGTGGGCATCATCTCTCGTTTCGAGTGTCCACAGTCTGGGCAGGTGATCGTTGAGTACAGCTCCAATGTTTCTGAGTCCAAGAGTTTTGTCGATCATGCCTCACAAATTTCCCGCTTTGCTACATGGTCCCGTAAAAAAGGAACCCCTGAACGGTCAGGAACGTAAGCAGTGCAATAACAAAGGCTGCATGAAAATTCTTGTTTCGGGTGACCATTGCAATCCCCGATAAGACAATACTGAGTGACTGCCCTAAGTAATAGGTGACGCCAAGCCCCAAGAAATAGTCGGTACCCTTAGTCAAGGCAACACCGCTATCGACAAATTGCATTATTAGGAATGTCCCGAAGATCCAGGCACGTTTTGCGTAATAGTAGTCCTCAAAACCGTCATAGCCCGATAAGTTAACGGGAGACAACAATGCGCACATTAAGAAAACAAGAAAAGCATAAAGGATGACAAGCAGATAGGCGCCAAATGTCCAGATCTCGATCTCGTTCAGGTTAAATTCCCACCACCACCAAAACACCGAGTACATGAACATGGTTATTACCCAGCTCAAATGCACCCAATAGGGCCTTGCCACCTCCGGGTGCTGAATAATTCGGCTGACACCCAGCAGGAGCTGTGCCATACCGAGGCCGATGATGATGGACGTGAGAATCGAGATGTATTCGAAAGCGTCCATTTGGATAGATCTGTCCCGTTGGTTGGTCTTTGACTAGGGATTCTGCAATTAAGTTGACCGGCCGATTTGGGTCAGTACCAGACGCTCAAACTATAACACCTGAACGGCTGCTCTCGAGCCTACACCGGCCGTGCGCCGCTCGCGAAACTCAGAGCTGCAACGAACCCACAAGCTCAGCGACCGATCCAATGCCTTGCTCTTGCATGTAGTCCAGCAGACCGGCGTTGATCTTTTTGCACACGAGAGGGTCGTAGAACAGCGCCGTACCAATACCGACAGCTGTTGCACCCGCAATCATGAACTCAATGGCGTCGTTCGCTGTCGTAATGCCGCCCTGCCCGATGATCGGCACGTTGTGTGCCTTAGCGACCTGGTACACCTGGTGCACTTTGAGCAGAGCGATCGGTTTGATGGCCGGGCCGGACAGGCCGCCCTGCACGTTGCCGATGATCGGTTTGCGCTTCGCTGTATCGATAGCCATACCCATAAGCGTGTTGATACACGCGAAGCCGTCGGTACCGGCCTCGATGCACAGGCGTGCATTCTCCTGGATGTTCGTCTGGTTCGGCGACAGCTTCGTGATTATCGGCTTCGAAGTGACGGCGCGGCAAGCGGCAACGACGCGCGCGGACATTTCGGGATCATTGCCGAACGCCACACCACCCTCCTTGACGTTCGGGCAGGAGATGTTGATCTCGATGGCGTCGATATCGGAATCGTCGAAACGTCGCGTTACGTGCTCGTATTCTTCGACCGTCGAGCCCGACACATTCGCGATGAATCGTGTCTCCGCAAAATCGAGCCCGGGAAGAATGTCGTCCACGACCTTGTCGACCCCGGGGTTCTGCAGGCCGATTGCATTGAGCATGCCGTCCGGCGTCTCGTAGACACGATGGGGCGAATTACCAAGGCGGGCCTCGCCGGTTGTGCCTTTGAGGCAGACGGCCCCGACGTCACTGTTCGAGTAGCCCTCGACGCGCGTGTATTCTTCGCCGAAACCAACACAACCCGAAAGCAATACGATCGGCGACACCATTTGCAGGCCACAGAATTCCGTATGCAGTGGATTGTTCGTCATCGCGGCGGCATTCTACCCGAATGTTCTCTGTCATTCTCTACGAGCCGGAAATTCCGCCAAACACGGGCAACATCATCCGCCTGTGTGCAAATACAGGCGCCAGCCTGCACCTGATCGAGCCGCTCGGGTTCGAGCTGGACGAGAAGCGGCTGCGCCGCGCCGGACTGGACTACCGTGAATTTGTAAACGTACAAACGCACGGTTCGCTGGAAAAGTGCCTCGAGTCCCTGGACCGGCCACGTGTATTTGCGTTATCGACGAAGAACTCGACGCGTTATGACCGGGCCGTATTCAAAGGGGGCGACGCGCTGCTATTCGGGCCGGAAACGCGCGGCCTGCCAAAGAGCGTGCTGGAGGCATTACCATCCGAACAGCGCCTGCGCCTGCCTATGCAGGAAGGCAACCGCAGCCTGAATCTATCCAATTCGGCTGCGGTCGTCCTGTACGAGGCGTGGCGTCAGCAGGGGTTTCCGGGAGGGAGCTAGGCCGGCTCGATATTGCTGTTCATGCGGAACTGGTTGCCAGGGTCATACTGCGCCTTGACCTGGCGCAGGCGGTCGTAATTTGGCCCGAAGTTGCGGGCGACGCGCGAGTCGCCTTCCTGCTCAATGTTGTCGTAATAGCCAAGAGAATGGCTTTCGAGCGCGGCATGCCATTGCCGGCACATAGCCTTGCCTTCTTCATCCTCTGCCGGATCCGACCAGCCGGTGAAGAAGACGATCATGGTTTGCGCGTCGCGATGCGGGAACGAAGCGTCGGCAGAGCCGAAATCACTGACGGCACCACCACAGGTGTGCGTGAAAATGGCGGCGCGCGGATCTGCAATGTAGGACTCCACCATGTCATCCACCAGCCCCTGCGAGAACTCACCAATCATGGCGTTCTTGGCATAGGAGCGGATACCGTGTGCAACAGCGGCGTCCTCCTGGGTCTGCATTACCTTGTAATCCTGCATCTTGACGTCGTCGACAAGCGGCTTGCCGAGTGCCCGCAGCGGTGCGATTTCTTTCTCGCCCTGGGCGGGGTCGCCGTTGTAGACAACCTCCATCGCGATAACGTGACCGAGTTCGGGATGCGTAACCATTGCCGGGCCTGTGTAGAGCTCCCTTGAGAGCCCGCCTTGCCACTCGGCGTAAAAATCGAGGACGTCGCGCGCCTGGTCGATCGGCCAGACAATCATTCCCGACAGAACGTTGCGGTCAAAGTCATGCAGCTGAAAATCGAACTGCGTCACGACGCCAAAGTTGCCACCACCGCCTTTGATCGCCCAGAACAAGTCGGGTTCGTTGTCGGCACTAACGGTTCTGATTTGCCCGTCAGCCGTGATGATCTCGGCGCTGAGCAGATTGTCGATCGTAAGGCCGTACTTGCGGTTTAACCGACCGAAGCCGCCACCCGTCGTGTAGCCACCGACGCCTGTATGAGACACAACCCCGGCGGTCGTCACGAGCCCGTGCGGTAGCGAGGCATCGTCGAGATGACCAAGCAGCGCACCACCACCCGTGAGCGCGCGCTTGGCGTTGGCGTCGATGCCGACGTTATGCATTTGCGACAAATCGATCATCAAGCCGTCATCACAAACCGACTTGCCGGGCCAGCTATGGCCGCCGCCGCGCACGGCCGTAAGGAGGCCGCGTTCGCGTGCGAAGGTTACAGCATGTGAGACATCCTCACTCGACAGGCAGCGCGCGATTAGCGCCGGGTGCTTGTCATGCATGCCGTTCCAGATACTGCGGGCACCGTCATAATCCGGATCGCCCGAAAGCAGGACGGGGCCACTCATGGCCTCGCCGAGCTCTTTGATTGCCGCCTTCTCAAGTTCTATTTCAGCCCCGTCCAGCGACACGGCCCTGATGCTCGTGTTTGCCTCGGTTGCAACCGGCGCCTTTTTGCCGCATGCCGTGAGTACCGGGAAGGTAGCTGCCACGCCGGCAGCCAGTGTCGTCTTGCAGAATTTACGTCGGTCCATGTTGAGCGCTCCTTATTATTCTTGTAATAGTTAAAGGGTAGTAGCTCCAGCCGCTTTCGCCAGTTGATTGGGGTTATTGCGCCAATGCGGTCTCCGGGTGGAACGTGTACCAGGCGAACCAGAAGAGACGAATCGGGTAGTAGGTTTCGCCCTCGCGTTGCATGGTCACCGTGCCATCTTCATCCTGCGATACCGTGGTTTCCTTGCCGGCGAATGTATGCGTGTATGGCTCGGAAAGCTGCTCCTCTGTGTAGGCGATCTCACCGAATTCGAGATCGAAACCGAAGACGACGGTCTTGGCGTGCAGTCGATCGCTGGTCGCGCTGACCGGCATGAACAGGCGCGTCGACTCGCGGTACTCGGCAAACCGATCGGCGGTGTAGTCCTTGTCGAAACCCGTATTGGTTGTCAGCACCAGCGTGTCGGGGTGCTTCGCGCGCCAGCGGCCCCACTTCGACATGGAAACAGGTACGAGCGTGAGTTGCTCGCCGGTCATCGGGCCGACAATGCCCTCTGCATCGATCTGGTCCCAAAGCGTCTCGGTCGCGCGGTCGTAAAGGACCAGGTCGCTGTTGTACAAGACGCCGGAAACACCGAAGGTCGTGACCGTGCCGGCGACGGTACGCTCGATGCCGACGGCGGAGCCGCAAAGCGGGCACCAGGTAATCGAAAGCGGAACGCCGGCAAAGGTGTCGTTAACGATTTCATGATGGTCGAGGATCCTGGTAGGAAAGGCGAAGTGCTCGCCCTTGTAAGCAAGCGTAATAACGAGGTCGTCGTCGCTGACATGATCGGCTTTGCCCGCGCCGACATATTCAGGCTTATCGATCGACGGAATGCAATCTCGCGCCGGGCAGCCCTGCATAAGCTTGTCGAGAGGCACGGACTTCCTGGTGGCATCGTCGAAGCCGAAGGTTTCGGCGAGGATGTCGACGTCGTACGAGCGTTGTGCGAGGGAACTACCGACTACAAGCAGCGCCCCCACCAGCAGAAGCAAACGACCCATATTCTGTTCCCCCCGGAATTATTAGTGTTGTTCGGACTCGGGCTTGAGCTCGCGCGTCATGAGCGCTTCGACCGCTTCGCGTGGCGCAACGCCCTCGTAGAGAATGCGATAAACCTGGTTGGCGATCGGCATTTCGATGCCAAGCTCTTCGGCCACGTCGTGCACGGCCTTGGCCGCCTTAACGCCTTCTACCACCTGCTGGATTTCATCCTGCGCTTCCTCGACGGTCTTGCCCGCAGCGAGCGCGAGGCCCATGCGGCGGTTACGCGACAGGTCGTCCGTGCAGGTCAGGACAAGGTCGCCCATGCCGGCCAGCCCCATAAAAGTCTCTTTCCTGGCGCCCAACGCGACGCCGAGGCGCATGAGCTCCACCAGGCCCCGATTGATCAGGGCAATGCGTGTGTTCGCGCCAAAGCCGAGACCGTCCGACATGCCCGCGCCAATGGCCAGCGCATTCTTGACGGCACCGCCGACCTCGACGCCAATAATGTCGTCGGAAGTGTAGGCGCGAAAGTTGTCACTGGAGATCGCCTCAGCCAGTGCTTTCGCGAAATCGCTGTCATTGGATGCGATGGTCATCGCGGTCGGTAAGCCCGCGCCAACCTCCTTGGCAAAGGTCGGACCGGAGAGCACAGCAACCGGGAATTCGGGCCCGAGCACCTCGGCAGCAACCTGGTGTGGCAGCTTGCCGGTACTGAGTTCGAACCCCTTGGTGGCCCAGCAGATTCGGGAATCTGCGGTTAGCATCGGTTTGATCTGCGTCAGCGTATCGCGGAGACCGTGACTTGGGACGACCACGAGTATGTCGCGAGCCCCCTGAAGGCACTCCGCAAGGTCCGGAAATGCGGCGAGATTTGGCGGGAACGGGATGCCCGGTAGGTAGCGCTTGTTTTCCCGATCGTCGACCATTGCCTCGAGGAGGTCGAGTTCGACGACGCCGCCAAGGCGAACCTCACAGCCAACCCGGGCAAACTGCAGCGCCAGCGCGGTACCCCAGGAGCCCGCGCCGACGACGGCAATCGTTTTTGGTGCCGAGTTGCCGATTAGTGTGCCTCGGCCGACGTTACTTCGCCTGCTGCCGCGGCCGCTTTCTGCTGCTGTGTCTGCATGTACAGTGCATCGAAGTTAATCGGTTGAAGGACAAACTCCGGGAAACCGCCCTTCTGAATAACGGCAGCGATTGCCTCGCGCGCGTAAGGGAAGAGAATGCTCGGGCAGAAGCCCCCAACAATCGCTGCCAGCTCTTCGTCGCCGTAACCGGCCAACTCAAAAAGCCCCGCCTGTTGTAGCTCGACGAGGAACAGCGTTTTGTCTTCTTCCTTCGCCTCGACCGTAATCGTCAGGACGACCTCGTGAATACCCTCTTCGATAGCCGTGGCTGCGCTGCGCAGATTCAAGTTTGTCTGCGGCGTCCATTCGCCCGTCTTGAAAACGAGTGGGGCCTGGGGCGACTCAAAAGAGAAGTCCTTGACGTAAATTTTGCTGATGGCCAGATGTTTGCTATTGGCCTGTTCCTGCTCTGCCATGATGGTTCCTGTATTTCAAATTTTGTGCCCGCGACAGCGGACCATGATAATAGCCTGAGCCGCGCTCAAGCCCGCTTTTTACTCTTGCCCGATTTGCTCTTCGTCTTCTTGCCGGTGACGACCGGTAAGCCGGCCTGCGACCAACCCGTCATGCCGCCTTTCAGGCCATAGACACTCTCGAAGCCTTGTTGACGCATCGTGTTCACAGCACGGGTCGACGAAACGCCGGAATCGCAGACGGCTATGACCGGCTTCGACTTGTACTGGTCGAGTGTCGGCAGCTTCGATTCGAGCTCGTCCGAAGGGACGCTACGCGCGTTGACGATATGTCCACGAGCATGCGCATCGCTACTACGCAGATCGACAACAACGGCGTCATTGTTGATCAGCTTGACGGCTTCGACGGCGTCGATGTTGACCAGCCCGCTGGCCTTGCGGCGCAATTCCGTGAAGATAACCACAAAAAAACTGACCATCAGGGCCGACACCAGCAACGTGTTATTGCCGGCAAATTCGAGAAATTTGTCCATGAATCAATAGTTTCGGCGCAAGGGTTTGCGCCTTGAAGAGCCTAAAACCGGGGATTATACGCGTTTGGGCGAGAGGGAATACCCCACAGACGCTACACTCGCGCCCATGTCGTATCGAAGCCTCCTGATCTTGCCGCTCCTGGGACTGGCCGCGGCCTCGCCGGGCCAGGATTCTCACGGCGAACAGGCCAAGGTAAAGGAGCAGGAGCTGGAAGAGGTTCGAGAGCGTATTTCGGACCTGAAACAAAGCATGGACGCGGCCGCCGAGGAGCGGGACCGTCTGACGGCCGAGCTGCAGGACCTCGAAATAGAGATCTCCAAGCATCGCATGCGCCTGAAAGAAATCGAGCGCAACCGGCAATACACGGCTAACAAGAAGAAGGAGCTCGACGCCGAGCTCACCGATCGGCAGAAACACCTCGACGAGGAATCCGGGGCGCTGGCCGCGCAAGTGCGCATGGCCTACATGAGCGGCAGCGAAGAAAAGATCAAGTTACTACTGAATCAGCGGGACCCGGCGACCCTCGGCCGGCTCATGGCGTACTACCGCTACCTCAATGACTACCGGGCCGAGAACATCACGGCGGTGATTGACGAGATTCGCAAGCTTGACGAGCTGCGGTCGCAAATAGCGGCCGAGGAGGCGCGCCTCAAGGGCCTTGCGGACACGCGCTATGCGGAGCTCGGCAAGCTCAACACGTCGCAAGAGAATCGCAAGACGGTCCTCGCGTCGTTGCGCAGGAAAATAGACGATGAAGGGAAAGAAGTAGATCGACTCGCTGCCCAGGAGAATGACCTGACGCGGTTGATTGCGGAGCTCACGAGCATTCTTTCCGATTACCCGATCACGTCCGAGCAGCCATTCAGCACACACAAGGGGCGCCTCACCTGGCCTGTGGCCGGGACATTGCGTCACGACTTTGGGCAGCCGCGTGTCGGCGGCAAGGTCAAGTGGAACGGTGTCGTGCTGAGCGCACCTCGTGGGCGCGAAGTGCGCGCGGTGTACCACGGGCGCGTTGCATTCGCTGACTGGCTCGCAGGCATGGGCCTCCTGGTGATCGTGGACCACGGCGAGGGCTATATGACCCTGTACGGCTACAACGAAACGATCCTGACGAATACGGGCGACTGGGTGGCGCCAGGCGATGCGATAGCAACCGTTGGTGACAGCGGCGGCCAACCTCAGGCAGGGCTCTATTTTGAGTTACGGCGCGGCACGAAGCCCGAGAACCCGCGGCGTTGGGTGACGCGCACGCCGGGCGGTTAGTTCAGGCGGCACGGCGCTCGAGACATAATCCAGGCTTTGTTCTTGTTCTTGTTCTTGACCGTGTGGGCACATTATTACGCGTTGCTGTGCTAAGGTCGATGATCGTGCCGCAGTGGGCCCCGGTCCGCGGCGTAGGGAAGATTGTATGTCTCTGAAAATTCGAGCAATTTTGGTGATAGTCATCGGTGTCGTGATGGGCCTGAGCTTGTCCATCGGAGGCGGCCTGATGAACGACAACCGGGCGCCTGATAAGGAAGAGCTGGCCTGGGAGCAGGCCCGCCTGTTCGCCGAAGTTTTGGAGCGTGTCAAACGGGACTACGTCGAACCCATCGATGACGCAGACCTCCTCGAGAGCGCCATTCGCGGCATGGTCAGCGATCTCGACGCCCACTCCCAGTACCTGGACGCTGGTGAGTACCGCGACATTCGAATCAGCACGACCGGTAGCTACACGGGTATCGGGATTGAAGTCGACGAGGTCGGCGGCAATGTGCTGATCGTAACCCCGATCGCCGGCTCACCCGCCGCTCGCGCCGGAATTCGGAGCGGCGACCAAATCATCGCTGTTGACGGAGTTTCCATTGAAGCGGCGCACCTGCAGGATACGATTGGCCGCCTGCGCGGGCAGGCCGGATCGAAAGTAATCGTGACCGTTCTGCGAGACGACGATGCGATCGAGTATGAGCTGCGCCGCCAGATTATCCGCATGGCAAGCGTGCACAAAGAGTTCCTGAGTCCGTCGTACGGATACATTCGCATCAGCCAGTTCAGCGAGAACACGGCACGCGAACTGAGCCGCGCGGTCGATGAGTTGCAGGACGCAAATGACGGCATGTTGCAGGGCCTGTTGCTCGATCTTCGCAACAATCCGGGCGGCGTGCTTGACGCGGCGGTGGACGTCGCCGATCTGTTTCTCAATTCCGGTGTCATCGTGACAGCGGATGGCCGTTCCGTCGATTCGCGATTTACGCGCTCGGCACACAGAGGCGACATTCTCGACGGTGCCACGATGGTTGTCGTTGTAAACAGGGGCTCGGCGTCGGCGTCAGAAATTGTTGCGGGTGCCCTGCAGGATCACGACCGCGCGCTGGTTGTCGGCACGGAGACATTCGGCAAGGGTCTCGTGCAGACTGTTGTGCCTTTGTCGAAAGGACGGGCCATCAAGCTCACGACGTCTCGTTATTACACGCCGTCGGGCGACTCGATTCACGATGTTGGCATCGAGCCGGATATCTACATCGAGGATACGCCCGGCTTCCCTGACCTGAGCTTGTCCGGACTGCTTGATCGCGAAGCAGACGTCCAGCTTGCCGAGGCAATCGACCACCTGCAGGCTCGCCCGGTGATGCACAGCAACGCGCAGTAGTCAGGTGCGGCGCACGCTGATAGCTTCGCTGTTCGTTCTTTTCACCAGTGCCGCGCTCGGGGATTCGCCGCGCATTGCCATTATCATCGACGACCTCGGTTATCACCTGGCAAATGGGAAGCGTGCAATCGAGTTGCCGGGCACGATTAGCTTTTCGTTTCTGCCCGGGTCGCCGCGCGCCCGGGTCCTGGCGGACCAGGCGCACGCCGCTGGCAGAGAGGTGCTGTTGCACTTGCCGCTACAGGCCGCCTCAATTAACCAGAGTGTGGAACCGTCCGAGATCAATCTCGACATGAGCCAGGCGAGAGTCGGAACCGCATTCACAGAGGCACTCGCGGCCGTTCCCCACGTGGTCGGTATCAACAGCCATCGCGGCTCATTGCTTACCCGGCACCCGGGGCACATGATGTGGCTGATGCAGGAGATCGCCAAACGCGAACAGCTGTTCTTCATTGACAGCTATACGACACATCACAGCGTTGCGCTGCAGATTGCAGAGGAAAGCGGCGTTGATGCCACGCGGCGCGATGTTTTTCTCGATCCGGATCGTTCACCGGAAACGGTAGCCCGAGAGTTTGAGCGGATGAAGGAGGTCGCCCGGCAGCGTGGACAGGTCGTGGCAATTGGCCACCCCTACCCGTCTACACTGGAGCTGCTCGAGCGCGAGCTGCCACGACTGGCCGAGGAGGGGTTTGAGTTGGTTAATGTGAGTGAGATCGTGCGATGAGTTTCTATGAAAATCGCATTCTTCCGAAGCTGATTAACCTGGCCTGCACAAGCAAGCCGACACGCAAGCAGCGCGAGAAGATAGTGCCGCGGGCTTATGGTGACGTCCTCGAAATCGGTTTTGGCGGCGGGTTGAACCTGCCCCATTACGACCAGGGCAAGGTGCGACATGTTTTCGGGCTGGAGCCTTCGGAGGGCATGCGCAACTCCGCGGCAGAGAACATAGCGGCATCAGCCCTCGACGTGGAATTGATAGACCTGCCGGGCGAGGAAATCCCACTCGACGACAACTCGGTGGATTCAGTCCTGGTCACCTATACCCTTTGCACGATTCCGGACGCGGTGGCGGCGCTGCGCGGTATGCGGCGGGTCCTGAAGCCCGGTGGCCACCTGTTTTTCTGCGAGCATGGCAAAGCGCCGGACGAGAGCGTGCATAAATGGCAGCGGCGCTTGAATGGTGGTTGGCGGCGCTTCTCGGGCGGCTGCAATATGGACCGGGATATTCCAGCGCTTCTTAAGAAAGGCGGCTTTGACATAGAAGACGACAACAGGATGTATATTCCAGGAATTCGCGCGCTCAGCTACAATTTCTGGGGCTCGGCTCGTTGAACCTGGGCCGGTTATGGGGCTCTAAGAAGTACATGGAAGATTCGAACACATGAATACACGCTACCTGACTCTTTTTCTGCTTCTGATCACGCCAGTCGCGGTAATGGCCCAGGCCGACGAGGTCGCCTGCACCATGCAATATGATCCGGTGTGCGGGGCGGATGGCCAAACTTACAGCAACGACTGTGTCGCAGGCGCGGCGGGCGTTGCCGTCGTGAGCCAGGGCCGGTGCCCGGATGAATCCACGGCGGTTGATTGTCCGGAGACGTTTGACCCGGTTTGTGGCGCCGACCAGAATACCTACATTAACGAGTGCTTTGCGGAGAAGTCTGGCGCCAGCATTGTCGGGCTGGGCGCGTGCACCGCAAACGGCTGCCCGAGCACTAACGAGCCGGTCTGCGGGATGAACGGCAGGACCTTTATCAATCGCTGCGAGGCTGGAGCCGAGCGCGTGCCCGTGCAACGCAAGGGAAATTGTGACTTCGATAATTGTCCGAAAGTGTATGCGCCGGTCTGTGGTGATGACGGTAGTACTTACGAGAACGCCTGTCTGGCCGATGCGGCCGCAGTCGCGTCATTCACAGAAGGCGCGTGTGATGTTCGGGCCTGTCCGAATCGTTTCGTGCCGGTCTGTGCGTCCGATGGTATGACCTACGCCAACGCCTGCCATGCGGAACGCAGAGGTATTCGCGTCGACTACGCAGGCGTGTGTGAGGAAGTGGGTCGAAACTGTCCCGAGGAATACTCACCGGTTTGCGGAATGGACAGTGTGACCTACGACAACGAATGCCAGCTCGAAAATGCCAGCGTTATGAAGGCCTATGCGGGCGCTTGCATCGGGGACTGATTGACGCTGTTCATCGTCGACAGTCGTACAGACATGGCCTTATTGTGCAAGCCAGTGCCACTCTATAGAATGTCCTCCCCCAAAAGTCCAAGGACAGAACAAATGAAAAACATCAAATACCTGCTCGTCGTTGCCCAGTTGCTCGTGGCAACGGCCGTCTTCGCCGGAGAAGAAAAGGCCGAGTTAGACCGGCCATCGTTCGCTGCCAGCCAGACTATGGTTGTAACCGCGGTTGTTGAAGCCATTAACCACGAAACACGCGTTGTCACGGTAAGAAAAAACGACGGTGAAGAGATCACCTTCACGGCCAGTGAAGAGGCCCGTAACCTGGACCAGGTCAGCGTTGGCGACATCCTTGTAGCCGAGTTTGTTGAGAAAATCACGATTGAAGTTCTCCCGGGTGATGGCCTGGGGCCTGATGCGGCTGAAGCGGCTGTCATGGCGCGTACAGAGAAAGGTGAGATGCCCGGCGTTGCAGCGATGGACTCGACGGTCGTGATTTCGACGGTTGAAGATATCAACATCGAGGCGAATACGTTTAAGCTGAAGGGGCCGGACGGTGAGGTCACCGAATATACGGCACGTAACCCCGACAACCTGAAGCGCTCGAAGGTCGGCGACATTGTCGTCATTACCGATACTGTCGCGGTGGCGATAATGGTCGAGAAAGCGCCTGCCGAATAAGCGCCAGCAGAACCGTATTGAAAAATGGGCCCGTATGGGCCCATTTTTTTGCTTCCGGTTTTTTGCCACCAGGCGGAGCGCCGGCGGCCTCCCTCCTAGCTTGGTGGATACGTGTAGCTGGCTCCGATACCCAACGGCAGGCCGATCGCAAAGTAGATCAGCAGGAAGATTGTCCATGTGATCAGGAACGTTATCGAGTACGGCAACATCATGGCGGTCAGCGTGCCGATTCCCGTGCCCTTCACGTAACGCTGGCAATAGACGACGACCAGCGGAAAGTACGGCATTAACGGCGTGATGATGTTCGTACTGGAGTCGCCAACACGGTATGCGGCCTGTGTCAGGTCGGGTGAAATACCGAGCGACATTAGCATCGGGACGAAAATGGGTGCAAGCAGGCCCCACTTGCCACTGGCCGAGCCGACGAAGATGTTGACGAACGCGGTCAGGAAGACGATGCCAACGATCGTGACTGATGCGCCCGCATTCAGCGCCTTCAGGAACTCCGCGCCCTTCAATGCCAACAGTACACCGAGGTTTGACTGGCCAAAGGCGTACACGAATTGCGCGATAAAGAACATGATGACGAGGTAGTACGCCATGCCATGCATCGAATGCGTCATGCCCTCGATCATGTCCTTCGAGCTCTTCATCGAGCCGGAGACAATGCCGAAAACAACACCCGGTACGAGGAACAGCAGGAAAATGAGCGATACGATCGATCGCATCATTGGTGCCGACGATGCGGTTAATTCGCCGTCAGCGGCGCGCCAGGCAGAGTCAGCCGGAAGCGCCGTCACGATCATGATTACGATACCGACAAGCATGGAGATCAATGCCCAGCGCAAGCCCTTGCGCTCGTGGTCCTGCAGGTCGTGCATCTCTGGCAGGTCTTCGGCGTCGCCGTCAACGTTGGTTGCGCTAATACGCGGCTCAACGATCTTGTCCGTGATGTACCAGCCGAGGCTGATAATCAGGACGGACGAGGCGGTGGTGAAGAAATAGTTATTTAGCGGGTTGACGACCACAGAGGTGTCAAGGATGTGGGCTCCAGCCTGCGTCAGGCCTTGCAGCAGCGGATCCAGCGAACTCGGGACAAAATTGGCCGAAAAACCGCCCGATACGCCGGCGAACGCGGCGGCAATACCCGCAAGCGGATGTCTGCCTGCGGCGTAGAAAATCACACCGCCGAGAGGAATGACGAGGACATAGCCCGCGTCCACGGCAGAGTGGGACACGATACCGACGAGGATGACCATCGGCGTCAGCAGCATCGCCGGGGTCACGTTCAATAAGGAACGTATGGCCGCATTAATGAAGCCCGTGTGCTCGGCAACCCCGATACCCAGCATGGCGACAAGCACCACACCAACCGGGTGGAAGTGCGAGAAGTTCGTGACCATAACCGACAGGAACTCGGTAAACGAACTACCCGTCAGCAGGTTCTGGATGACCAGCGTCTGCCCCGAGCGAGGATCGACGACGTCAAACGAAACATAAGACAACAGCCATGAAAGCACCCAGACAATGAACAGCAGCGCAATGAAGAGCACGGCCGGGTCGGGTAGTTTGTTGCCGACACGCTCAACGGTGCCGAGAAAACCGCCGGGTGCGGCGGCCTGATTCTGATCAGACATGAGGAATCCCCGTTCTTGTTATAAGGTGCAGTTTACTCAATCGGGCCCCAAAAAGGCACAACACAGATGATACAAAGAAAGCATATTCTTCTTGCGATCGGGATTGCCGCGCTGGTCGTGGAGCCGCTCAGAACTCGGTAATTACGGTCACGCCGCGTGAACCGAAGCTGTCCATTGAAACAAGTTCGGCAATCGCGTCTTCGAGGCCGACCGTCTTTCCGATCAGCCGTTCCGGCTCGAGACTACCGGCGGTTATCATTGCGAGCATGTCGGCGTAGCGATGGGCCTGCATGCCGTGGCTGCCAAGTATTTCGAGCTCGTTAGAGAGCACCTTGCCCATCGGGACCCTGGGGTTATGGTCATCTTCTACCATCAGGCCGACCTGGATATGTTTGCCACGCTTTCTCAGGCAGTCGATGGAGTTGAAGCAGGCGGCAGCGTTGCCTATCGCGTCGACGGATACGTGCACGCCTTCGCCTGAAACATCGCGAATCGCGTTAGCCACATCGTCAAGGTCGCTGGCATTGATAGTCGCCCGCGCACCGAATTCCCGCGCCAGCGCGAGCTTGTCGTCACCGATATCGACCGCGATAACGTTGGCGCCAAGGGCGCGCGCGATCATGATCGCGGACAGGCCGACACCACCGCAGCCATGAACGGCAACCCACTGTCCCTCGCTTACCTGGCCCTGGTCGACGATCGCCCGGAACGAGGTTGCGAAGCGGCAGCCGAGACTGGCTGCCGTCGCAAAACTCATCTCATCGGGCAAGCGCACGAGATTGATGTCGGCATAGTGAATCGCAACGAGCTCGGCAAACGAGCCCCAGTGAGTAAAACCGGGCTGGAACTGGTGGTCGCAAACCTGGTGATTGCCCGAATCACACTGGGGACAGTGACCGCAACCTCCGACAAACGGCACGGTGACGCGATCCCCAATCCCCCAGCGTGAGACATTCTCTCCGACGGCCTCCACGATGCCTGCCAGCTCATGACCGGGAACGTGCGGCAACTTGATGTCTGGATCATTCCCCTGCCAGCCGTGCCAGTCACTGCGACAAATGCCGCTCGCCATAACCCTGAGAACAACGCCGTCAGCGCCGGGCACCGGATCCGGTACCCGCTCAATCTCGGGAGGGGCGGAGAAAGCCCTGTAGACCAGGGCTTTCATCCTGTTTGCGGACTAGCCAGGCAGCGCAGACCCATCGCCAGCCAAGCTAGTGCACACCGCCCATCCAGCGGCGCAGAATCGGTGAAATAATGATCATGAATGCGCCGGCGCCGATACCGAACCACATCAGGAACTCGAAGAGCTGCGTATACGTGGCCAATGCGGTCGCGGCGTCCGCTGTCTCACCAGCCGAGGTATCGATGGCCGCCATCTTGCCGATGCGTGTTGCCACCGTTTCCGACAACGCCGTCGCGAGGAACCAGGTTCCCATGCTGACGCCGACCACGCTGCCAATCGACAGCTTGGTTACCGCAGACAGGCCAACTGGCGACAGGCACAGCTCGCCCGTCGTGTGCAGTAGGTAGGCGAGAACCAGCCAGATCATTGCGACCTGCCCCGCCTCATTCGGGAACTGTGCGCCAAACACGAGCGCGCCAAAGCCGAGGCCGGCCTGCAATATGCCAAGACCGAATTTGACGGGCGTGTTCGGCTCGAGGTTCTTCTTGGCCAGCCAGGTCCAGAGCGCCGCGAATGGAATAGCCAGCAGCATGATAAAGCCGGCGTTGAGCGAGCCGAACTGCGCGGCCGTGAATGTCGTGTTGCCGACGGATCGATCGACGATACGATCTGCATACAGGGTCATGGAACCCGCGGACTGTTCAAACAGCGCCCAGAAGACGATCGTCGACAGAATCAGGACCATCAGTACGACGGTGCGACCAAACTCTTCCGAGTAATGAGTCAGGAAGCCGTAGATGACGAAGCCCAGGATAAGGAAAATCGAGAGATACAGGATCTGGTCGGCATAGGCTTCGATGCCGCCAAACGGGTGCAGGTTCGCGAATACCGCAAAGATGCCCGAAATGATCGCGACAGCGGCGATTGCGTAAGCCACCGTGTTGTTGTGGTCTTTCTTGGTGTGAACCATCGAATACAGGATCAGGCTGACGATAGATATGATCAGGAAGACATTCTGCGTAATCAGCACGATGGGTTCGTGTTGTACGAGGAACCAGAACACCCCGAGCATCGGCAGGCTAAGCAGGTAGATCGACCATTCGACATTGATCGGGCCGAGGAAGCTCTTCTTCAGCTTCTCGGGCTCGGTTGGTTCGGCATGTCCGTGCAAATACTTCTGGCCATACAGGAAAGTAAACAAGCCGATGATCATGCCGATACCGGCAGCGCCGAAGCCATAACCCCAGCCGTAGGTTTCGCCGAGCCAGCCACACAGCAGCGTGGCCGTGAATGAACCGATGTTGATGCCCATGTAGAAGATCGTGAAACCGGAATCGCGACGTGGATCGTCCTGCGTGTACAGCTTGCCAACGATAGTCGAGATGTTGGGTTTCAGGTAACCGACGCCCATCACGATCAGGGCGAGTGCCATGTAGAAGACTTTGAGCGCCGCGGTGTCGCGCATCATGATGTCTTCCGCCAACACTGTTCCGGCGGCGATCACCTGGCCGGAGGCCAGGGTCAGGTTTTCCGCAAGTGTCGTGCCGGCCGCGTAGAATTTCGCCTGGTGCCCTTCTACTGCCATCAGGATATGACCGAGCGACAGCATGATGCCGCCGAAAACGACGGACTTTCTCATGCCGAGATATCGATCGGCGATCATTCCACCGATCAGGGGCAGCGCGTAGACGAGGCCTGCATAGGAACCGAGGACATCGAGGCCCATTTCATCGGTAAACAGGTGGTACTTCGTGAGGTATAGAACGAGAAGGTATTTCATTCCGTAGAACGAAAAGCGCTCCCAAAGCTCCGTGGTGAAACAAACGTACAGGCCTTTGGGATGGCCCAGGAACTCGTCGTCTTGCGAGTAGTCGTCCGCCGTAGCGGCTACGGAATCAGTCATTTATCCCCCGGTGGGCGTCTGGTGCCCTTGTATTTATCTAAAGCAGATATTTATTGGTGCGGGCAACGGTAGGCCATTAAACACTATTTGACTCGTCTTCTGCCACATCGTTTCCTGAACGGCGGACGGCACGAGACATGAGTATGCCCATTTCGTAAAGCAGGTAGACGGGAACGGCCAGCATGGTCTGGCTGATAATGTCGGGCGGCGTTAGCAGCATGCCGATAATGAACGCGCCCAGGAATACGTACGGACGCGCCTTGCCCAATTTCTCCGTCGTCGTGATTCCAGTCAAGACAAGCAATACCGTTGCAATCGGTGTCTCGAACGCCAGCCCGAAGACGAGCACAACCATCATGACGAAACTGACGTATTCAGTCATGTCCGGCTGGTAATTGACGGTGTCGGGCGTGAACGTCGAGACGAAACCGAAGATCAGCGGAAATACAACGTAGTACGCGAACGCCATGCCGACGAAGAACAGAACGACGCTGGTTGCGAACAAGGGGAACGCGAATCGTTTTTCATTTTTGTACAGGCCTGGCGCGATAAAACCCCACGCCTGGTACAGGATGACGGGCATTGCGACAAACAGCGCGATGTAAAAGGTGAGCGCGATGGTTGCTGTGAGTGGCGAGACCGGGCTCAATGCAATCAGCTCTCCATTCGGAACAACACTGACGAGCGGTGCCGCCACGTAGTTGAAGATCATCTTCGAAAACGGCAGCAGTGCGAGAAAGACCAGGAATACGGCACCGAACATCCAGAAGAGGCGCGTGCGCAATTCGACAAGGTGCGAAAGAAGGGTTCCTTCAGAGAGGTCTTCGTCTTGAGCTTCAGCCATTACGCAGGCTTCTCGGCGGTTTCGTCCGACGTGTCGGGTGGTGTGTCTGTCTCGGTTGGCGACGCGTCTTCCTCATCATGCAGCGGCGAGTAGGTGTCGTCGTCATTCGGCGTCAGCAACTGGGTCGGGTCCAGGTTCTTGAGCTCCTTGGGGTCAAACCCTAGGTTCTTCTCCGCGTCGAGTTCTTCTTCGAGCTGGCGCTGAAAGCCGCGCGTAATCTGGCGAGCCTTACCGACCCAGCTTCCGAGTTGCCGGGCGACGCGCGGTAGCCGCTCGGGCCCCAGTATCAGGAGACCGATCAGGCAAAGGAGGATGAATTCCGAACCACCGATTCCGGACATGGTTTGTCTCGGGACCTAGCTTTCTTTTTCTTTGCTCGGTTCTTCGGCGGGCGTGGTGTCAAAATCTGCATCTTTCGATGAGTCGCCGATCTGATCGGCGGTTTCTTCTGCCTCGTTCATTGCCGAACGAAAGCCTTTGACGGCGCCACCGAGGTCGGAGCCCATGTTCCGGAGCTTCTTGGTTCCGAAAATAGCCAGCACGATGACCAAAATGATCAGCAACTGCCAGGGACCTATATTGGCAAACATCTTTTCTCTCCTGGGGCGAGGCCCCAATAATCTCAGCCGCGAATTATGTTCATGATACCCCTGCGGGCGCAACAAAACCGTGAACTAATTCGGGGTCAGTGGGTGTCTAGCCAGAAAGTGACCGGCCCATCGTTGATCAGGCTGACCTGCATGTCGGCCCCGAACCGTCCTGTCGCAACATCATCCAGCTCTGCAGAACATGCAGCAACAAGTTGGGTGAAGTAATCCGAGGCTTTCTCCGGAGCGGCGCCCTTTGTGAAGCTCGCCCGGGTGCCCTTCCTGGTATCGGCCGTCAGGGTAAACTGGGGCACCAGCAGCAATCCACCTCCGATGTCCCGAACGCTAAGGTTCATGCGGCCTTCGTCGTCCGGGAAGACTCGGTAACCCAGCAAACGCTCGGCCAGCCGGGAGATGTCCTTGGGCGTGTCATCACGGTGCACGGCGACCAGCACCATGAGGCCCCTCTCGATCTCCCCGACAGTTTCGCCCCCCACGCGAACCTCGGCGCGCGTTACGCGCTGCAATAGTCCAATCATTTCTCCCTGGATCCTCCGGTTTTGCGGGGCCGCCGGCCTTTGTCCTTATAAGTCGGAGAATGATAAGCCACAAAGCGCATGAGTGCGTGAGAGACTATTTTCACCGGTCGGTGGGAAAACGTGCCGCATGCTGGTCGACCCGCGCGCCAAGGATGGCCATTCGGGCAGCATCTCACCGACCGGACCACGGAAGGTGTGGCTCCGGCCTTCGGGTCGGAGCCATTTTGACGAATAGTGGGAGAAAATAGCCATTATACAGCCATAAAGTCTTTCTGAGTGGGAAAAAGAGATGGTCTATAACCCCACTCAGTATCGTCATGGCGTGCTGGCAATCCGCTGGTCGATCAATACACTAGTGACAAATCACAAGAATCCGGACCTGAAATGAAAAGAAGAGACTTCGTTGGCGGCCTCGCCGCGGCGGCCGGGCTGGCCGCTTGTGCGCAGGAAGAGAACGATTGCCAGGATGCGGGCGCGACCCGCGCTGAAACATTCGAATGGTCCTGTGTGACATCGTGGCCGCCGAAATTTCCTGGCCTGGGAATGGCCCCGGAAAACCTGGCGACACGGATCGAAGCGGCATCCGGTGGGCGCCTCAAGATCAAGGTTTATGGCGGCGGCGAGCTGGTCCCGGCCTTAGAGGTCTTTGATGCCGTTTCACGGGGCACCGTCGAGATGGGACACGGCGCGTCCTATTACCACAAGGGAAAGGTCGACGCGGCCCAGTTCTTTACCGCGATTCCCTTCGGCATGACCAATATGGAACTCAATGGCTGGCTGTACTACGGCGGCGGGCTGGAGTTGTACCGGGAGCTTTACGAACCGTTTAAGCTTGTGCCACTTCCAACCGGCAATACCGGCGTGCAGATGGGTGGCTGGTTCAACCGGGAGATCAACTCGATCGATGATCTCAAGGGACTGAAAATGCGCATACCCGGCCTCGGTGGCGAGGTCCTGCGCAGAGCGGGCGGCACACCCGTGACACTGCCCGGCGCCGAGATCTTCACGGCCCTGCAGACCGGTGCCATCGATGCCACGGAATGGGTCGGACCCTACAATGACGCGTCGTTCGGGTTGCACAAGGCCGCCAGGTACTACTATTACCCGGGGTGGCAGGAGCCGGGCCCCGGTCTCGAGACCATCATCAATACGACGGCCTGGGAGTCACTACCGCCTGACTTGCAGGAAATTGTAAACGTGACGGCCCAGGCGATTACGACGGACATGGCTGCCGAGTACACGCACGGAAATGCGATGTCGCTCACCCAACTGGAGGCGGACCCGAACGTTGAGATCCGGCCGTTCCCGGACGAAGTTCTCCGTCTGCTCAGGTCAATTACAAAGGAAGTCGTTGCCGAGCTAATGTCTGTCGATCCGGCGTCCGCAAAAATCGGCAAGGCGTACTTCGAGTTCCTCGAAAAAGCGTCCGCGAACTCCCGCTTGTCAGAACTGGCTTTCCTGCGTGCCCGGGATCTCTGACGACGCGGTCGACATAGCGGTCATTGGCGCCGGCGTCGCTGGCATCGCGACGGCGTATTACCTGTGCCTGGAACAAGGCAAAACGTCCGTGGTGCTGATCGATCCGCGCCAGCCGATGAGCTACACGAGCGCGCAATCCGGCGACAATTATCGCAACTGGTGGCCGCACCCGGTCATGACTGCGTTCACCAATGACAGCATCGACGAACTGGATCGCCTGGCGCGCGATTCGAACGACGTCTTCAACATGACGCGAGGCGGCTATGTGCTCGCCAGTCGCAAGGAGCCGGAGCGAGAGGACCAGGCCTCGGGAAGCGCGATTGCCAGGGACTATCCGTGGCTTAGCGACGAGATCAGGAGCGTCACTCACATTCGCCGCGGCGGCGACATCAGCGCCCAACAGCTCGGCATGTATATGCTGGAGAAAATCCGCGAGCGTGGGGGACGATTGCTACGCGGCGCGGTCACTTCGATAGGTGCCGGCCGGCGATTCCAACTCGAAATCGATACAGGCATCACCGTTGAGGCAGAACAACTCGTCAACGCAGCCGGCCCTTTCGCCAATCACATTGCCGGCATGCTGGGCGAGACCATACCCGTGACCAACCTGTTTCAGCAGAAGGTCGCCTTCGAGGATCGTCTCGGTGCAATTCGTCGTGACATGCCGTTTTCGATCGACCTGGACGCCAAGACCTTAAGCTGGACCGACGAAGAGCGGGAGCTTCTCGCCGATGATCCGGATCTCGCCTGGCTCACCGAGACCATGCCAGGTGGTACGCACTGTCGCCCCGACGGCGGCCCTAAGGGAAAGTGGGTGAAATTGGGCTGGGCCTACAATGAACAGACCAGCGAGCCGCGAGAAGACCTCGCAAACGAACCGCTGGCGGACCCGCAGTTTCCCGAAATCGTGATGCGCGGCGCAGCCGCTTTTATACCGGCGCTAAGGCCCTACATCGACGAACCACCACCACGCTACTCGCATTACGGTGGCTACTACACGATGACCGAAGAAAACTGGCCACTCATCGGCCCGATGGCCACAGACGGGGCGTTCATGGTTGCCGCACTATCAGGCTTTGGCAGCATGTCGGCCTGCGCGGCGGGCAAACTGTGCGCAGCCGGAATGACGGCTAATAGACTGCCAGACTATGCGACTGCATTGAGCACAGCGCGCTACGACGATGAGGTGCTTATGCAGGAGCTGCGCAATGCCACGAGCAGGGGCATCCTCTGAGCAAAACAAAAAAAGGCCGGCTGAAAACAGCCGGCCTTCATCACACACGGCGTGTGCTACTACGCTTCTACCAGCGGTAGATTCCCTTCAGGTACCAGGAACCACCCTCGTAGTTCGCGACTGTACGACGCGGATATTGCAGGCCAACGCTCAGGCGGTTTGCGTTAGGCGGTCCGACTGGGTCGATGTACTCATCGAGGACGTTGGCGCCACCGAGGACAACTCGCCAGTTGTCGTTGAGGTTCCAGCCTGCCTCGAGATCGAGGTAGTAAGAACCGTCGATGAGTGCACTTGGATCTACAGCGTCATCGATGCGACCGCGCTCGTCGTAATGCTCACCAAAGTAGGTGATGCGCGCCAGGAAATTGACGTTCTCGCCCACTAACCAATTACCGGTGAACGTCCAGCGGTGCTCGGGATAGTTGTTCTCGATATCCTCAACGAGGCCGTCGTTTACCACCTGATTACCGCGGATAGGCTTCTGATCGGTCACCTCAACCTTGTTGTAGGCATAAGCCAGCGACAGGTCGATAGCGGAGGCAGAGCCAACATCGAACGACGATGTCGCGACGATGTCGAGCCCCTGATGCTCGACGTCGAGCGCATTCGTGTAGAACGATACCGACCTTGACGGATCGTTGAACAGCGGCAGGTCGCCGGTGCGGTAGATGCGATCGGATACTTCGATCTGGTAGATATCGGCCGTTAAGGAAACGGCATCACCAATATCCCAGGAGAAACCCGCGCTAACGTTGACGGAGGTTTCCTCGGTCAACGCGGTTGCACCGGCGGCCTGGGCGACCGGGTTGCTAACCGGGAGCAGGCCTTCTTCTACCTGCTGGCCCGTCGTGCCATCGAATGTCGTGATGATCGTGCTGACATTCGACTGCCCCGGCGTCGGAGCGTGGAAGCCTGTCGACACAGCGCCGCGAATCGCGAAGGAATCGGTGAACCGGTAACGCGTCGCAATCTTGCCGTTCAGCGTACCGCCGAAGTCCGAGTAATTCTCATAGCGTGCCGCATATTGAAGCATCCATGCGTCGCTCACGTCGTGCTCGATATCCGCATAAATCGCAACGTTGTCCCTCTTGAATGCGCCGGCATTCGCCGGTTCGATGCCGCGGAACCCGCTTGAACCGGAACCAAAGTAAGAAGTCGGTTGACCGGCGTAGGCCGTAAAGGTCTCTTCGCGCGCTTCGAAACCAAACGCGAGATTCACGTTGTCGCTCATCGGCATCGAGAAGTCGACATTGATGTTGTTCTCTTCCTGCGCATAGCCACCTACGTCGAAGCCCATCTGGGGCAACGTCTCGTAATCGCCAGGCCCGAGTGACTGGTTGGCTGTGTTATTCAGGAAGTAGTCCAGCTCGCTCTTGCCGTAGCCGTAACTGAAGTCATACAGAATACCGGTATCGAATTCGCCCTGTATTCCCACCACGATGCTCGAATCGTTCTGAGCGCCATCAAGGTAAGGTGTGAAGCCGCCCGGCAGGCCGACGAAGCCCTGCTCACGCAAGTTCTGCGTATTAGGAATACTGGGATCCTCGTCGACGGTGCCCGCGTTCGGATCACAAGTCGGACAGCCGCCACCGAAAGGAAGCTGCTCGGTGAAGACCGCATTGGTCGTCGGGTGCCGATAGAAGAAGCGGTACCTGCCGTCAGTGTCAGCAAGGCTGAACCGGGTATACAGTTCAGCTGAACTGCTGAGCTCGAATCCGGAGTTCAGGAAGAAGCGCACACCTTCGGTCTCCGGTCTTCCCCAGGTCTGCACGAGCGGCGAGTCACCAAACGGGGCATCGGTACCCACCTCTGGCACGCCGTTATCAATCAATTCCTGTGCATCCGGGCGCTGGATGCCGCGAGATAGCGCATCGTTGTCAATGTACTCGAGGGTGGCGTTGATGAAACCGACGTCGCCTATGGAGAAGCCGGCATTGGCGCCGACGTGGATGCTTTGTTCACCATCGAAGAACTCGCCATACTGGGCCTGAACACTGCCACCTTCGTCGGCATCTTTAAGGATGAAGTTGATTACGCCGGCGATCGCATCAGAACCGTACTGCGATGCAGCGCCGTCACGCAGCACTTCAACCCGCTTGATCGCCATGCCGGGAATCATGCCGACGTCGGCACCATGGGCGCCGTTACCAGCGGCCGGTGCAAAGAATTGCACAAGCGCCGAACGATGACGACGCTTGCCGTTGATCAATACCAGCGTCTGGTCGGGCGCCGTGCCACGCAGCGAGGTCGGGCGTACAAAAGCACTGCCGTCACCGGTAGCGGGTGTTGCTGTGTAGGAGGGCACTAATGCCTTCAGGTTATCAGTGAGATCGGCCGTGTTGCCCATCGCAGTGAATTCCTCGGCATTGAGCACATCCACCGGAACGGGTGAGTCGCCTGCCGAGCGTGGTTTGGCGCTGCGCGACCCGGTGGTCACGATTTCTTCGATGAACTCATCGTCAGCACCGTCTTGTGCAATGGCACTCTGGAACGCCAGCCCGCCTGTCGCGAGCAACGCAGCCATTACGCCATACGAAACGGAAGTCTTCTTCATTTGGTTTTCCCCCTCTGTTGAAGAATTTCTTACTTTCTTTGTGACACTGAATGTGCCATTTCGTCTTATAACTTCTGGTTCCAAGTTAGCTGATCGACCCTTCTAATGCAACGAATGAGTCAGTATAGTGAAATGATGATTCATTTGTCTCATTTACGTCCATGAGCCGCCGATACCCAGACACCATTCGCCTGATTGTTGAGTCATTTCCGGAGCTGACCCCCGAGCTCCAAAAAGCCGCGAAATTCATACTCGAAAACCCCGAGGAAGTGGCCCTGAATTCTATGCGCGTCGTGGCCAGGAAGGCCGGTGTGAAGCCGGCCACCGTCAGTCGCCTGAGCAAGCGACTGGGTTTCGAGGAGTACGGGCGTTTTCGCGAGCCCTTCAGGCAGCGACTACGCAAAATTGAACCCGCATTCGCGAGTCGCGTGGCAGATGTGCAGCGCAGAGGCGCAACTGACAACCCGGGGCTGTTCGCAGAACTGCGAGAACAGGAGATCAGGAACATTGAGCGTACGCTCTCGGATGAGAACTACGGGGTTATCCAGGACGCCGCGGAAACGCTGCACCGCTCAAAGCGGGTCTACGCAATCGGGTTGCGCGGCGCCTATGCTCCCGCATTTCTTTTCTATTACGCCTACCAGCTGTTTCAGGAGAACTGCCGTATCGTGGATACGCGAGCAGGGATTTTCGCAGACCAGCTTCGCGGCATCGGCGAGCAAGACAGTCTCCTGGTTATCTCGTTTCCACCGTACACGCAGCTAACAATCGACGCGGTTTCATACGCGGCAGACGCCAAAGCGAATATCATCGCGATCACCGACAGTATGGTGTCACCCGTGGCGAATGTGGCGGGACATACGATTATTGCGCAGAATCGGTCCAACACCTTCTATCATTCATTCACGGGTGCGCTGGCGGTTGTCGAATCCCTGCTCACCCTCCTGGTTGCAAAAAAAGGCGGTGATGCTGTCACGGTCGCGCAGGAGGCGGAAAGGCAGCTTTCAAAAGTCAGTGCGTACTGGTAGTGCGCAACGGCGCCGGGGCTAGCTGTTGTAGATCCTGTCCGGGAGCCAGGTGACGAGCTCCGGGAACAGCGCTATTAGCAACAACGCAAACAACTGAATCGCAACGAACGGTACCGCGCCACGATAGATGTGGCCGGTGGTGACCGACGGTGGCGCAACTCCGCGCAAATAGAACAAGGCAAAGCCGAACGGCGGAGTCAGGAATGATGTTTGCAGGTTGATTGCAATCATGATCCCAAGCCAAACGGGGTCGAGGCCCATGGCGAGCAGCACCGGCCCCACAATGGGGACAACCACGAACGTGATTTCGATAAAGTCGAGCACGAAGCCCAGCAGGAACATCACGAGCATCACGACGATGACGGCCCCGACGATCCCGCCAGGTAATGACTCGAGAACAGCCCTTACGCCGTCGTCGCCGCCGTAGCCACGGAAGACCAGCGAGAAGATCGACGCGCCGATCAGAATCATGAAAACCATGCTGCTGATGCGCAGCGTGGCGCGCATGATGTCCTGCAAGCGGGAAAGGTTCAGCTGGCGCCGCAGCAACGCGAGCAGCAGGGCGCCCATAGCGCCAACGCCGGCCGCCTCCGTGGGCGTCGCAAGTCCCATGAGAATCGAACCAAGAACCGCGAATATCAGGATCAACGGCGGAGCCAGGGCTCTCAATACCTGCCACAGAGTGATCGACTCGCCGTCTTCGACGTGATGCGCGGGCATGGTGTGCGGCCGAAACCATGCAGTAAGCAGGATGTAGACGACATACAGCAAGACAAGCAGCAGACCCGGAATCAATGCACCGGCGAACAGGTCGCCGACCGAAACCGTCTTGGGTGAGTAGACCCCCATCTCCAGCTGCGCTTGCTGGTACGCCGTTGTCATCACATCACCGAGCATGACCAGGATAATCGACGGCGGGATGATCTGACCGAGTGTCCCTGACGCACAGATCGTCCCGGTCGCGATCTCGGGTGAGTAACCGCGCTTGAGCATCGTGGGCAAAGACAACAGCCCCATCGTCACAACGGTCGCCCCGACGATGCCGGTACTGGCCGCGAGCATCATCCCGACAATCGTCACAGAAATCCCGAGCCCGCCGCGTAAGGACCCGAAGAGGCCGCTAAGGGTCTCGAGCAATTCCTCAGCGATGCGCGCACGCTCCAGCGTCACGCCCATGAATACAAAGAGTGGCACGGCCATAAGAGTTTCGTTCGTCATTACGCCGAAGACGCGATTCGGCAGGCCAAGCAGAAGCGCCTCGTTAAAACCGCCACCGATAATGCCGAGACCGGCAAATATCAACGCGGTTCCGCCCAGCGTGAAGGCGACCGGGAAGCCGGCAAGCAACACGAGAATGACCGTAAGAAACATGACTGCCGCAACCCACTCCATTGCTTACTTGCCTCGCAACGTTTTGAGTGAGTTGAGGGCCAGTGACAAACCCTGCAACGCAACGCTTAGTGGCATCAGTAACAGGACCGACTTGAGCATCGGCACAAACGGATATGGCAGCCCGCCGGATTCGCGAGAGGATTCCCGAATACTCCAGGATTGCGTAACAAAGTCGAACGAATTCCAGCCGAGGAAGATGCACACCGGTAACAGGAAGATGAAAACTCCGACGAGATCCACCCACGCGCGTCGTCGCTCACTCATAGTGCGGTAAACGACATCGACACGCACATGCTCCTCGGCCTGCAGGGTGTACGCGGCGCCAAGCATAAACACCACGGCATGCATCCAGACAACGGATTCCTGTACCCAGATAAAACCCGCATCGAATACGTAGCGCATGACGACGACCACAAATGTGACAATCACCATGAAGAGCGTAAGCCAGGCGGCCACTCGGCCGGACGCAATACTAACGCGATCGATGCGGTTCCGGGTTCGCCCTGTGGCCAAAGCTCAGGTGCGCCAGAATGTTGGCGTAATCAGGACGAGCAGCGTGAAGATCTCGAGACGTCCAAGCAACATTCCGGCAACCGATATCCATTTCGCCATGTCACTCAAGTCCATAAACCCGGACGCGACACCGCCGAGACCGGGACCGAGGTTATTGAGCGTCGCCGCCACGGCTGAAAAAGCCGTAACCTGGTCCAGTCCGGTCGCCATCATCGCGAGCATCATAGCGCCGAACACAATAATGTAGACGGAGAAAAACCCCCAGACTGCCTCGACAACGCGGGACGAAACCGCTTTATTGCCGAGCTTCACGGGTATCTCGGCACTCGGGTGTACGAGACGGGCGATTTCCCGAACGCCCTGCTTATAGACGAGCAGCCAGCGAATTACCTTGATGCCGCCAGCCGTCGAGCCGGCCGAGCCACCGATAAAGCTTGAGAATATCAGCAGCACCGGAATCGCGGCCGGCCAGATGGCGAAGTTCTCTGTCGTGAATCCGGTTGTCGTGGCAATGGACACCGACTGGAACAGCCCGTCCAGGAACGTGTCCACAGGATCCGCGAAGCCGCGATAGATGAATAGGGAGCTAATGACAACCCCGGACACGACAAGCAAAACAAAGCTGTACGCTCGAAATTCCTGATCCTGGAAATAATGCTTTATCGACACATAGCGCCAGGCGAAGAAGTGCAACGAGAAATTGATGCCGGCGACGAACATGAAGAACACGGCGACCAGGTCGACAGCCCCACTATCGAAATGCGCGATGCTTGCGTCATGTGTCGAAAAGCCGCCGATAGCAACGGTCGAGAACGAATGACAAAGCGCGTCGAACCACCCCATACCAGCGATGCGATAGCCGATCATGCAGGTGATAGTGAATGCGAGGTAGACATACCACAGCGCTTTCGCAGTCTCGGTTATGCGCGGCGTTAACTTGGTGTCCTTGACCGGCCCGGGTGTTTCAGCGCGATACAGCTGCATACCACCCACCCCAAGCATAGGCAGAACCGCAACAGCCAGAACGATGATCCCCATGCCACCGAGCCACTGGAGTTGTTGCCGATAGTAAAGGATCGACACCGGCAGTTCGTCGAGACCCGTAAGGACAGTGGCACCGGTCGTCGTCAGGCCGGACATCGACTCGAACACGGCATCCGTAACAGACAAGGACAGCACATCTGAAAAGTACAGCGGTGCCGCCCCGAACGTCCCGAGCACGGTCCAGAATGCAGCGACAACCAGAAAGCCGTCGCGCAGGCGCAGGTCTTTCTTTGATCGGTGTACCGGCAGCCAACAGAGGAAGCCTGCGGCAAGCGTCAGACCGAAGCCCTCAACAAACGGTAACCAGGAGTGATCGTCGTAATACAGGCTGAACAGGACCGGCGGCAGCATCGTCAGGCTGAACATCATTAGCAGCAAGCCGAGGATGCGTTGTACGACCGTCCAGTTCATTAGGTGTTGTCAGGGCTCATACAAATGAAACGCCAACCTGGAACAGGCTTTCGAGTTTCTCGATCTTGCGCCTGTCGGTCATGAACAGGATGACATGGTCGTCGGACTCAATCACCGTATCGTGATGCGCAATGATCACCTTGTCGTTCCGAACGATTGCAATAATGGCAGTGCCCTTTGGCAGCTCGATATCCTCGAGAGCGCGCCCGACGACCTTGGAGTTGTCCTCGTTGCCATGTGCTATCGCCTCCATGGCCTCGGCCGCACCGCGCCGCAACGAGTGAACTTTAACAACATCACCACGGCGCACATGCGCGAGCAACGAACCGATCGTTACCTGTTGCGGCGAGATAGCGATGTCGATGCTGCCGGACTCGACGAGGTCGACATAGGATGCACGATTGATCAGCGCCATCGCCTTGTGGGCGCCCAGGCGCTTTGAAAGCATTGAGCTCAGGATATTGGCTTCTTCCGAGTTCGTCAGCGCACAGAAGACATCAACGTTATCGATGTTCTCCTCGAGCAACAATTCTTCGTCAGCCGCATCGCCAACGAGCACGATGGCCTTGTTGAGTTGTTCCGAGATAACTCGAGCACGCACGGGATCACGCTCGATGATCTTGACCTGGTTGGTCTGTTCAAGAGCTAAGGCCAGCCGCACACCGATATTGCCGCCACCGGCAATTACGACGCGTCGTACCGGGTCTTCGAGGCGTCGCATCTCGCTCATGAAGATGCGAATATCTTTGCGATCCGCAATGAAGAAGACTTCATCGCCCTCCTGGATGATCGTGTCACCATCGGGAAGCATGGCATTGCCTTGCCGGTAGATGGCCGCAATACGCCCCTCAGTATTGGAGATGTGCTCCTTGAGTGTCGCCAGCTTCTGACCGACCAGGAGGCCGTCGCGGTCTGCCTTGACCCCTACCAATCGCGCACGCCCGTTCGCGAAGTCGAGTACCTGCGTCGACCCGGGGTAAAGAATCAGTTGTTCTACGAACGTGCAGACGAGTTGTTCGGGGCTGATACGAACGTCGATCGGGATCGCATCCTGCGTAAACAACTTGTGGGCATTCATGTACTCGGCGGAGCGAATGCGCGCAATCTTGGTCGGGGTACGGAACTGTGTATATGCGATCTGGCAGGCGACCATGTTGGTTTCGTCAGAGTCGGTCAACGCGACGACGATATCCGCATCGTTAGCGCCAGCACGTTCGAGCACTTCGGGGTGAGCCGCGTGCCCGACAACCGTACGAATATCGAGACGATCCTGCAGTTCGCGAAGGACCTCCGGTCGCTTGTCAACGACAGTGACCTCGTTGGCCTCTTCGCGCGACAGGTGATACGCCGCGGATGAACCAACCTGGCCAGCGCCAAGTATGAGTATCTTCATCGCCTTAATTCTACATCAAGTCGAGATTCGCATAGCTTAATACGAGCCATTTTGTGCCGGCCGTCTCGAAATTGACTTCCACTCGCGCATGCGCGCCCTGACCCTCGCAATTAAGAATGACGCCATCGCCGAATTTCTTGTGGCGCACGCGCTGGCCGAGTCGAATACCCATTTCGTTTCCAGGTGACGCGGCAGCCGACTTGCGCCTGGGCGAGTACGACGTGTGCATCGGGCGAGTAACCTGCACTCGCGGGCGTACTTCTTCCAGGTGTTCGACCGGGATTTCGGCGATGAAGCGGGACGGCTGGGAGAAGTTATCCATGCCGTGCAGACGGCGCTGCTCAGCGTGCGTGATATAGAGCATCTCCTTGGCGCGCGTAATGCCGACGTAGCACAGGCGCCGTTCCTCTTCGAGGCCGTTCGGGTCGGCAATCGACCGTTGGTGCGGGAATAAGCCGTCTTCCATACCGCAGATGAAGACGAGCGGAAACTCCAGGCCCTTGGCGGAGTGCATGGTCATGAGTTGGACGCAGTCCTCCCAGGCATCGGCCTGGCCCTCGCCAGCCTCGAGCGCTGCGTGTGACAGGAACTCGTCGAGTGGGGACATTTCCTCCGCCGGATCCGGCGTGAAGCTCTTTGCGGCACTCACCAGTTCGCCCAGGTTTTCGATGCGAGTCTCGCCCTTCTCGCCTTTGTCCTTCTTGAAGAAGTCGACGAGGCCGCTCAGGTGGATGACATGATCGACCTTGTCCTGCAGTTCGAGCCCGTTGGTCTCGCGCGCCATGCGCTCGATCAGGGACATGAAGGCGTTAACGGCATTTGCGGCCCGCCCGTTCAGGTCGTCGCTGGCAATCGCCCCGGCGGCGCGCCACAGTGAGCAGGCGTTAGCGCGCGCGTAGGAGCGCATCATGTCAATCGTCCGGGCTCCGATCCCGCGCGTGGGCTTGTTGACGATACGCTCGAAGGAGCTGTCGTCGTCACGGTTCGCGATCAGCCGCAAGTACGCCAGCGCGTCCTTGATTTCCATGCGCTCGAAGAAGCGCAGGCCACCGTACACCCGATAGGGAATACCCGCGTTGATAAGACCCTCTTCCAAAACGCGGGACTGGGCATTCGAACGATACAGGATGGCGGAGTCTGCTCGCAGATTGCCGTGGTCGATCCAGTCGCGAAGCCGGCCGATCACAAAGTCGGATTCGTCGCGCTCGTTGTAGGCTGAGTAGACCCTGATCGCTTCGCCCTCAGCACCCTCGGTCCAGAGGTTCTTGCCGAGGCGCGAGGCGTTGTTCGCAATTACCGCGTTGGCCGCATTGAGGATGGTAGCTGTCGAGCGATAGTTCTGTTCGAGCTTGACGACACGCGTGCCCGGGAAGTCTTTCTGAAACTGGTGAATGTGCTCGACACGAGCGCCACGCCAGCGGTAGATAGACTGGTCATCATCGCCGACCACAAAGGGTACGCCGTCGGCACCAGCCAGGAGCCGGAGCCAGGCGTACTGAATGGCATTGGTGTCCTGGAATTCGTCGACGAGCAAATGCTTGAAGCGCCGCCGGTAGTGTCCAAGCAGCTCGGCGTTGTCGCGCAGCAGCTCGTGGGCGCGCAGCAGGAGCTCGGCGAAGTCGACCAGGCCGCCGCGCTGGCAGACCTCTTCGTAGGATGCATACAGTGAGATCTTCTGCCGCAGATTCGGGTCACCGCCGTCGTCGATATGCTGCGGTCGCCGCCCCTCGTCCTTCTCTGCGTTTATGAACCACTGAATTTCCTTGGGTGCAAATTGACTGTCGTCGACTTCGAGATTCTTGAACAGGCGCTTGATCAACCGAATCTGATCGTCGGAATCGATAATCTGGAAGTTCTGGGGCAGGTTCGCCTCGCGCCAGTGACGCCGCAGCATGCGGTGCGCCAGGCCGTGAAAGGTGCCAATCCAGAGGTGCTGTACCGGCAGGTTGAGCAAGGCTTCGATGCGATGTCGCATCTCCGCTGCCGCCTTGTTCGTGAACGTTACGGCCAGCAATCCCTGCGGGGAGACGCCCTCAACGTCAATCAGCCAGGCGGCGCGATGGACGAGCACGCGCGTCTTGCCACTACCCGCGCCCGCAATAACGAGCGTGGGTTCTGCGGGTGAGGTTACCGCCTGACGCTGAGCGTCATTGAGGCTGTCGAGGATGGGGGTGACGTCCATAACGCACTTTCGAAAGCGCGAAAGTGTAGCAGTATTAGCGGTCCCACCGTACGCCAATAACGTACTGCGTTCGGTCATATTGGATGCGGATGTCGTTGGAGACCGTTTCCTTGTGCCGCACCGTGAGGAACAAATACCAATCACGCTTGAAGCGGTACGACGCTAGCACCCTGGCGAGCAGTCCTTCCTGGGTTCTCTGGCCCTGGGTCGGCTCGTGAAACGCGAACGCATTGGGAAAATCGTAGAGCTGGTAGACAGCACCGACCTCGAAGTCGAATCGGTAGCTCGGGGACCAGTGATACTCAATGCCGAGGCTGTCCCGCGTGTAGTCGTAGTAACCAGCATACCGGTCCGTACGCTGCGTGCGCCTCGCATTCAGGCCTGCCCACATGTTGTCGGTGAAGCGGTGTCGGTATCGCAGGGCGAGCGCGGCGTAGTCATAGCGAATGTTCGGGTTGCCAATGCGCTGCTGGCCGTCCAGGTCGTAGGAGGGCCGATCGTTGAAGCGGCGGGTGTAGTACTCGGCCGTGAGTCGCAGCAACGAGGAGCGGGTGAACTCGTATTGAGCAAATACGCGGCTCCGGAAATATTGATGATCGTACTGGGCGGCGGCCGTCTCCTCGTAATCCCAGAGCTCGCCTTTGATACCGATGCCCATCGAGAACTTCTCGCCTGATTGCCGCGCGAAGAACTGCGGTCCATAGCGGATGTAGTTCATTCGGTCGTCGATAGCCTCGCCACCGATAATGCGGGAGCCACCGTCGTCCGGGTCGTAGTAAACCTCATTGTGCTGCGCGACCCTGAACGCG
>Ga0316191_10000235_pt1 | contig 33771 bp, 26 predicted proteins | sample Eddworburr2cm_MG_FD_204928 | JGI IMG/M metagenome (GOLD analysis project Ga0316191, IMG submission 204928) | Coastal sediment microbial communities from Maine, United States - Eddy worm burrow 2 cm | ecosystem: Environmental > Aquatic > Marine > Coastal > Sediment | place: USA: Maine...
TGGGTGATTCGCACATGGGTCTACAGGCTCGACTGATGAGTCAGGCGCTACGTAAGCTCACTTCATCGATCGCGCGTTCGAAGACCATGGTGATTTTTATCAACCAGATTCGTATGAAGATCGGTGTAATGTTCGGTAATCCTGAAACCACCACTGGCGGTAACGCGCTGAAATTCTATGCGTCTGTTCGTATCGATATTCGTCGCACAGGTGCCATCAAGAAGGGTGATGAGATTCTCGGTAATGAGACCCGCGTGAAGGTGGTGAAGAACAAGATGGCTCCTCCATTCAAGCAGGCTGAGTTCTCTATCATGTACGGTGAGGGCGTTTCCCATGCCGGTGAAGTTCTCGATATGGGTGTGAAGTTTGATCACGTGAAGAAGAGCGGTGCATGGTATGCCATCGGTACGGAACGTATCGGACAGGGTCGCGATAATGCGATCACCTTCCTCAAAGAGAATCCAGATATGCTGGCTGATATTGAGGCCAAGGTGCGTAATGAACTCGGCATTGGCAGTGATCGTGCAGACACAAATGCAGCGACTAAAGCAGCCTCCAAAGCAGCTTCGAAGGCCAAGGCTGACTAATTTCGAATCGGACCGGTGTTAACCGCTCATGGGGCCTGATGTAAAAGCTGCCTATTCGACAGCGCTCAGGATGCTGACAAGGCGGGAGCACTGTGAAGCGGAAGTCCGGCAGAAGCTGGAAGCCAGAGGTTTTGATGAGATTGCCGCAGAATCTGCCATCGAGGAGCTGAAGAACTACGGTTACCTCAGCGATGCACGTTTCGCCGAAGCCTTTCTTCGCTATCGAACCAAGCGCGGTGAAGCGCTATGGATGGCCGCGGCTAAGGCCCGTCAGAAAGGTGTTGATGAGTCGGCACTGCAGCAGGCAGTGGAAGAGGCAGAGGCCGGATTTAATGCGCTGGATGCGTGTCGAGAGCTGCTTCAGAGTCGCGATCCGGGCCGGTTACGAAGAGATGATGAACGGGTATGGCAACGTCATGCCCGTTTTTTGCGGAATAAGGGCTACGATGCTGGTACGATTCTGCGGGTCTTGAACGAGGCTGATACTGAGTTGGATGAGGAAGAAGAATGAAAACGTCGGAAATACGTAAAAAGTTTCTCGATTACTTTGCAGGTAAAGGGCATGAAGCCGTGACTTCAAGCTCGCTGGTGCCGCATGGCGATCCAACCCTGATGTTTACCAACGCCGGCATGGTTCCGTTCAAACATGTCTTTCTCGGCAATGAGTCACGTCCATACGTGACTGCGACAAGCAGTCAGAAATGTGTGCGCGCTGGCGGCAAACACAACGATCTTGAAAATGTCGGGCACACTGCCCGTCACCACACCTTCTTCGAGATGCTGGGCAACTTCTCTTTCGGCGACTACTTCAAGAAAGAGGCAATTGCCTATGCCTGGGAGTTTCTCACCGTTGAGATGAAGCTCGATCCGGCACGGCTTTTTGTGACTGTCTTCGAAGAGGATGATGAAGCTTACGATATCTGGGCCAAAGAGGTTGGTGTTCCAACTGATCGCATCGCCCGCATCGGTGCCAAGGATAACTTCTGGTCGATGGGCGATACCGGTCCATGTGGTCCGTGCTCTGAAATCTTTTATGATCATGGCGAGCATATTCCCGGCGGGCCTCCGGGCACACCGGAAGAGGATGGCGATCGCTTTGTCGAGATATGGAATCTCGTATTCATGCAGTATGACCGTGATGAAGAGGGAACACTGAATCCGCTACCTAAGCCCTCTGTGGACACAGGTATGGGTCTTGAGCGTATGGCTGCCGTCATGCAGGGCACCCATGATAACTACAGTATCGATCTGTTCAAAAACCTGATTGCCGCAGCTTGTGATGTCACAGGTGTAACCTTTGGCACAAATGACGAACAGGATGTCAGCCTGCGCGTGTTGGCTGATCATCTGCGTTCGGTCTCCTTCCTGATGGCCGATGGTGTACTGCCGTCGAATGAAGGTCGTGGCTTTGTACTGCGCCGTATTCTTCGTCGTGCCTGCCGTCATGGCCGTCTGCTGGGTATGGATGAGGCATTTATCTACAAGCTGGTAGATGCACTGGTGCGCGAAATGGGTAACCACTTTGCCGAACTGGTTGAAGCACAGTCCAACATAGAACAGGTGATTCGTATCGAGGAAGAGCGTTTCATCAAAACACTCGATAAAGGTTTGAAGCTGGTTGAGCAGGCTGTCGATGATGCCGGTGAAGGTGGCACGATTCCGGGAAAAACCTTGTTTACGCTCTATGACACCTTCGGATTTCCGACCGATCTGACCGCCGACATTTTAAGAAACCGCAATGTCGGTCTTGATATGGAAGGGTTTGAAGTATGCATGGAAGAGCAGCGTAAGCGTGCCCGTGCAGCCTGGGGCGGAAGTGGCGAATCTGCCATTCCGAAAGCTCTGTATGAACTTCGTGAGAAGCATGGCCCAACCGAGTTCCTCGGGTATTCAACACTCACAGCTGAAGGTGTGATTACCGGTCTGATTCAGGGTGAAACTGCTGTCGATAGCTTGCCCGAAGGTGAAAAAGGGTGGCTGATTGCCAACCAGACTCCGTTCTATGGTGAATCAGGTGGTCAGGTAGGTGATAACGGTACAATTAAAGTAGGTGATGCACAGTTCAAAGTCTTTGATACCAAGAAGCTCCTTTCTGACCTTGTCGTGCATGTCGGTAAGGTGACGAAGGGTTCGATCACCAGTGGTGGCACAGCCCGCTTTGATGTTGAGGGTGAGCGTCGTGATGCCATTCGCCGTAACCATACCGCGACGCACCTGATGCACGCGGTACTGCGTGAAGTTCTGGGCGATCATGTGAAGCAGGCGGGTTCTCTGGTGAATCCGGAGAGACTCCGCTTTGACTTCTCCCATCATCAGCCACTATCACCTAAAGAGAAGACCGAGATTGAGGCAAAAGTAAATGCGGCTGTCTGGGATAATGATGCAGTCGATACCAATCTGATGACTCAGGATGAGGCGATTGCGAGTGGTGCTATGGCACTCTTCGGTGAGAAGTATGGTGATGAGGTGCGTGTGGTCTCTGCGGGCTTCTCTACCGAGCTGTGTGGTGGCACGCATGTGTCGCGTACCGGTGATATCGGTCCGTTCCGTATTGTTTCCGAAGCAGGCATTGCAGCCGGAGTTCGTCGTATTGAGGCGGTGACCGGTGAGGCAGCCTACAAGAGCTTTATTGCTGATGTAGATCAGTTGAATGAGGTGGCAGGGCAGGTGAAGGTGCGTCCATTCGAGGCATCGGATGCTGTTGCGACACTTCAGGCCAAGCTCAAAGAAGCTGAGAAAGAGTTGGCTAGTCTAAAATCCAAGGCATCGACCGGTGTGCTTGATGATCTGATCGGCACTGCTGTTGATGTCGATGGTATCAAACTGCTTACGGCCGAGGTTTCCGGTATTGCCGACATGCGCGACTTCATGGATAAGGCCAAAGGCAAACTCAAATCAGGCGTCATTGTCTTCGGCATGAAGAACGGGCCAAAGGTTCAATTGATCGCCGGTGTTACCAAAGATCTCGTCGAAAAATACCATGCCGGAAACATCGTTCGAGAAGTTGCCATCATCTGTGGCGGTAAAGGTGGCGGTAAGCCCGACATGGCGATGGCGGGTGGTACCGAGCCTGATAAGCTGAAAGAGGCGCTGGCGTCTGTCTCAGCCCTTCTGAAAGATTGACCTTCTTGGGGGGGGTAACCATTGATTGATTGGGGGGTGTTGAATGAGCCGGTAGCCATCGGGCTATTGGTACTGACAATCATCTTCCTGATTGGCTGGCTGGTGAGCTACCACAACCAGAATCAGATGATTGAAGAGCTGGAAGCGAATGCGGATGCACTAAAGCAGGTGATTGATACCAACATGCAGGACATCACCAACCAGATGATGTCCATCACCCAATTTACCGAACAGTTGCGCAGTTCAGAGAAACAGATCGCCGACCTTGAGCAGCGGCTGGCAGCTCAAAGTGAAGCTGTTGACGCTTTGAATCGAAGCAGCTCCGACCAGAAGTCTACAATCCGGGAACTTGAGACACGCATGCATGAGGAGCGCAAGGCAGCTACCGAGAAGCTGGCGCTGCTGGAAGATGCTAAAACCAAGCTCGGAAACGAGTTCAAAATCCTCGCCAATGAGATATTTGAAGAGAAGGGCAAAACCTTCTCCGAACAGAACAAGAGCGGCATGGATGAAATCCTCAAACCGATGCGTGAACAGCTCAGCGAGTTCCGTAAGCGCGTTGATGATGTCCACCTGACCGACTCCAAAGACCGCGCCTCGCTCAAAGAACATCTAGCACAGTTGGAGAAGCTCAATCGTCAGATGAGTGAGGATGCCGTTGGCCTCACCCAAGCGTTGAAGGGTGAGAGCAAAGCGCAGGGTAACTGGGGCGAGATGATCCTTGAGCGCATTCTTGAAACTTCGGGTCTACGCGAAGGTCACGAGTTTTTGCGTGAGGATTCCACCACCATTGATGTGAACAAGCGCCTGCGCCCCGATGTGATCGTCCGTATGCCAGGTGAGAAGCACATCATTATCGATTCGAAGGTCTCACTGACTGATTATGAACGGGCGATCTCATCCACTGACTCTGGAGAGCGAAGCAAACACACCAAAGCCCTTGTCGGTAGCATGAAGAGCCACATCAAGGGTCTGGCAGATAAACACTACGCCCATCTTCCCGGTGTTAACTCACCCGACTACGTATTGATGTTCATGCCCATTGAGGGCGCCTACATGATGGCCATTGAAGCCGATCAGGGCGTCTTTGAAGCCGCTTTTGAAAAGGGTGTGGCCGTTGTTACCCCTTCAACCCTCTATGCGACCCTCAAGCTCATTGAGCAGCTGTGGCGTGCAGAGAAGCAGAGTGAAAACATGGTCAAGCTGATCGACAGGGCAGGGAAGCTGCACGACAAGATGGCCACCTTCGTCGAATCCTTCGAAGAGATCGGCACACGACTGGATCAGGCCAAGAGTGCTTACGACACATCACTTAACCGGATCAAGACTGGCCCCGGCAATGTGATCGGTCAGATTGATACGCTTGGCAAACTTGCAGGCAAGACCAAGAAGGAGCTGCCAAAGCACCTAACGGAATCCGCATCGCTATCTAACCAGTCAGACGACTGATCTCTGACTTACAACCCAGATTGGTTTTTCTGAATGTCTGCTTCTGGCCGAAGGCGGACATTTAGCTAGATGTGAATCAATACCCCAAAATCGGCTGTAACCACTTCTCAGCTTCTTCGATGCTCATGCCTTTACGCTTGGCGTAATCCTCCACCTGTTCGCGGTTGATGTTGCCGACGGTGAAGTACTTCGCTTCAGGGCTGGCGAAGTAGAGACCTGAGACGGAGGCCGCAGGGTTCATGGCGTAGCTCTCGGTGAGAGAGGTGCCGATGTTGGTTTCGGCATCCAGTAGGCTCCACAGCGTGCCTTTCTCGGTGTGTTCTGGGCAGGCGGGATAACCGGCGGCAGGGCGGATGCCCTGATACTTCTCGCGGATGATCTCTTCGGTGGAGAGTGATTCACTATCTGCATATCCCCAATGCTTGGTACGAACCTCTCTGTGCAGCCACTCGGCCAGTGCTTCGGCCAGACGGTCGGCCAGTACCTTCACCATGATGGCGTGGTAGTCGTCGTTTGCGCCCTTGAATGCTTCAGCTTTTTCATCAGCACCGAAGATGGAGACAGCAAAGCCACCAATATGGTCGGAGCCTTCGTGGGCAACAAAGTCGGCCAGGCATAGGTTGGCTCGGGCATCCTTCTTGTCCTGCTGCTGACGCAGGAAGTGGAGTCGACAGGTTTCATTCGTGCGAGACTCATCGGAATAGACGATGACGCTATCATCTTCGGTTCCATTGGCAGGGAAGAGGCCGATGACGGCACGTGCTTCGAACCACTTCTCGGCAATGACCTGATCCAGCATCTCCTGAGCTGCGGTAAAGAGCTTGCGTGCCTCTTCACCCTTCTTCTCATCATCGAGAATGCGCGGGTAGGCACCGTTGAGCTGCCAGGCGCTGAAGAAAGGTGTCCAGTCGATATAGTCGCGCAGTTCAGCCAGTGAAATGTCGTTGAATGTCTGCACACCTTCGCTTTTCGGTACTGCAGGAATCTGATCAGGTGTGACGCTGATGCGGTTGGCGCGTGCATCGGCAAGTGTGAGGAACTCAGTCTTACGATGTTTGGCCTCATGCAGTTCACGCACTTTTGCGTACTCATCGCGGATTCCCTGAACAAAGGTCTCACGATGTGCTTCGGAGATGAGGTTCTGAGCCACACCAACGGCCCTGGAAGCATCTTTAACCCAGATGATCGGCTCATCGTACTCCGGAAGGATCTTCACGGCTGTGTGAGCCTTGGAGGTGGTGGCGCCGCCAAGCATAATTGGAATGGAGAGGCCGAGACGTTTCATCTCTTTGGCGATATGTACCATCTCATCCAGTGATGGAGTGATCAGGCCTGAGAGACCAATGATGTCGACATCATGTTTCTGCGCCTCTTCCAGAATGGTGGCAGCAGGGACCATGACGCCGATATCAATCACTTCGAAGTTGTTACACTGCAGAACGATGCCGACAATGTTCTTGCCGATGTCGTGCACATCACCCTTAACGGTGGCCATCAGCACCTTGCCATTGGATGAGTTGGCGCCATCAGCCTTTTCAGCTTCAATGTATGGCATCAGGTAGGCCACAGCCTTCTTCATCACACGGGCGGATTTCACCACCTGCGGCAGGAACATCTTACCATCACCGAACAGATCACCCACGACATTCATACCATCCATGAGTGGGCCTTCAATCACCTCAATCGGACGACTGAACAGCTGACGAGCCTCCTCGGTGTCCTCTTCGACAAAGGTATCGATGCCCTTGACCAGCGCATGTTCGAGACGTTTGGTAACGTCCCATCCGCGCCACTCTTCATCGGCTTTCTTGGCGATAGTGCCATCACCACGATAGTTGTCTGCCACATCAAGAAGGCGGTCAGTCGCATCATCGCGACGGTTAAGGACTACATCCTCAACCAGTTCACGCAACTCGGCTGGCAGTTCTTCATAAATCTCCAGCATGCCGGCATTAACGATGCCCATATCCATGCCCTGTTTGATGGCGTGGTAGAGAAAGACGGAGTGAATTGCTTCACGCACTGGATTGTTGCCACGGAAGGAGAAGGAGACGTTAGAGACGCCACCTGAAATCATCGCATGCGGCAGGTTCTGTTTGATCCAGCCTGTCGCCTGAATGAAATCAACGGCGTAGTTGTTGTGCTCTTCAATGCCTGTAGCCACGGCAAAGATGTTCGGATCGAAGATGATATCTTCAGGTGGGTAGCCGACGGTTTCAGTAAGCACCTTGTAGGAGCGCTCGCAGATCTCGATCTTGCGCTGGTAGGTATCAGCCTGACCCTTCTCATCAAAGGCCATAACCACGACAGCTGCACCATATTTATGCAGTAATTTCGCATGCTTAACAAAGGCCTCTTCACCCTCTTTCAGCGAGATGGAGTTGACCACGCCCTTGCCCTGAATGCATTTCAGGCCTGCCTCGATGATGTTCCACTTGGAGGAGTCGATCATCACGGGGATCTTGGAGATGTCCGGCTCCGATGCGATGAGATTCAAGAAGGTGACCATCGCCTTCTCACCATCAAGCATCGCCTCATCCATATTGATATCGATGATCTGGGCACCATTCTCCACCTGATCGCGACAGATGTTCAGTGCCGTATCGTAATCACCTTCAAGAATAAGGCGCTTGAACATGGCCGAGCCGGTGACGTTGGCGCGTTCACCGACGTTTACAAAGAGTGAGTCCTTGCCGATATGGAGTGGCTCGAGTCCGGAGAGACGGCAGAGAACTTCACGCTCCGGGGCAGGGCGGGGGGCAATACCCTCAACCGCCTTGGCCATCGCCTTGATATGGGCAGGGCCGGTACCACAGCAACCACCGATGATGTTAAGGAAGCCGGACTCCGCCCACTCCTTGATCTCGTCAGCCATCTGTTCAGGCGTCTCGTCGTATCCTCCAAACGCATTAGGCAGGCCTGCGTTCGGATGGGCGTTAATGTGGCAGGAAACCGTGTTAGAAAGTTCTTCAACGTATTGACGTAACTCACCGGCACCTAAGGCACAATTCAATCCAATAGAGATCGGATCGGCGTGCGCTAGCGAGTTGTAGAAGGCGGTGGCTGTCTGGCCTGAGAGGGTACGGCCGGAGGCATCGGTGATGGTGCCGGAGATCATAATCGGCAGCTCAGATCGGCTCTCTTCAAACACCTCTTTCACCGCAAAGACAGCCGCCTTGGCGTTGAGGGTATCGAATACGGTTTCGATCAGAATGATGTCGGCACCGCCATCCATGAGGCCTTTGGTACCATCCTTGTAGGTGGCTACCAGCTCATCGAATGTGATGTTGCGGAAGCCGGGATCGTTGACCTCCGGAGAGATCGAGCAGGTGCGTGATGTCGGGCCGAGAACACCGGCAACGAAGCGGGGTCTCTCAGGCGTTGAGAAAGCATCGCACGCCTCACGTGCAAGTGCAGCTCCGGCCTTATTCAGCTCATAGACCAGTTCCTCCATATGGTAATCGGCCATTGATACCGAGTTGGCATTGAAGGTGTTGGTCTCAAGGATGTCGGAGCCTGCATCGAGATATGCCTTGTGAATATCACGGATGATCTGCGGTTGGGTCAGGCTGAGCAGATCGTTGTTACCCTTCAGGTCGCTCTCCCAATCGGCAAAGCGCTCGCCGCGGTAGTCGGCCTCTTCAAGCTTGTAACCCTGAATCATGGTGCCCATGGCTCCATCAAGGAGAAGGATACGCTGGCTGAGCTGTTGGCGAAGAAGATCGGTTGACTGTTTTGACATGAGAGACCCTTTAGTGAAGTTGGCGAAAACTACCATTCATCAGTTCTGATTCCAACGAACTCCGAAATTGGGATGAGGATAGTTGCTCACTATATGCTGATATGCTCTACTTCACACCCTATGGATGGATCCAAAGTTTATTCAGTTTTTTTATTGGAAGATGAGACGCCAACGCGAGAGCGTTTGGCTGCCCTTATTGCTGAACACCCAAGGCTTCATCTGCTTGGACAGGCAGACAGCTGTGCATCTGCCCGTTATTTGTTAAATGATCATACTCCTGATGTGCTTCTCGCTGATATCGGCCTGCCGGATGGCAGTGGTATCGACATTATTCGCGAGGCACAGCAGAAAGCTCCAGAGATGGAGGCAATGGTTCTGACCGTGTTTGGTGATGAGCAGAGTGTTATTGCAGCACTTGAAGCAGGTGCCACGGGTTACCTTCTCAAGGATCAGCCTTTTGAGGAATTGGGCGACTCCGTTGTAGCGCTGATGCGCGGCGAATCAATGATCAGTCCTAAGGTTGCACGTTTTCTGCTGAAACGTTTTCAGCCTTCAGCGGAAGCGCCTGTAAAGAATCCAAATAGCGGAACTGCTCATAAGGATTTGACCGACCGTGAGTGCGAAGTCCTCTCTTTGATCGCCAAGGGGTACAGCTATAACGAAGTCGGGGAATCGCTGAAACTTTCCACCAACACGGTTCGTGCCCATATTCGAAACATTTACAGAAAACTGTCCGTAAAATCTCGATCAGAAGCAGTGTTTGAAGCTGCTCAGCTGGGACTTATTCAAATCGATCGAGCCCATTAAGTCGTTATTTTCGGCATCGCATATTCATGCGATACCGAATAATTTTTTTTCACATTACAATACCGTGCATGAATTCAAAGGAATCATTCAATAACAGGATCGTTAATCGGCTTCTCGTAGCGTCACTACTGCTGGCGCTTATCACGGTTCTATTGAGAGTATGAGTGTGGCCGCCGAACCGCTATTTGGTCATCTTTGCAAGATCAGTGCGATGTGTAAGGCGATCAAACATTTGCTATCGCGTGCTTTCGGTCGTTCGAATTCAAAATCCGACAACCAAGATATTTAATAGATAAATTTTCTGTAGAAGTGGTACCTGAGGCCGGAATCGAACCGGCACGCTATCGCTAGCATTGGATTTTGAATCCAACGTGTCTACCAATTCCACCACTCAGGCATATTAAAGAAAGGTCGTCGGTAAAACGCGCGGAAGCATTGTGGCGGAGGCGTGTTGTGTCAAGTTTCTATCATCATTATGAATCTCATCGGGTGTCCACCTGACTTGCAATCGGGTCTAATCTCATAATACTGATGCGGGTATCTATTGAGCAATTTTTGAAGGGCAAGGGGCAGATGAGAGAGAAGCAACCGCTGGGTGAAAATGATTTCGATGTTGTGATTGTCGGTGCAGGTGCAGTCGGCAGCGCCTTATCAATTCAACTTGCTGATCTCGGCTACCATGTTGCCGTCATTGAAGCCTTCAAGGCGAACTACGCCTCATCCGACCCTGAACGGGTGATCGCTCTCTCCCATGGTTCAAAGTGTTATCTTGATGAGTTGGGTGTCTGGCAGGGCATTGCCGATGCCGGTGCTGGCCTGATTCATCATATTCATGTCTCTGAGCCGAGTAATGAGGGTGTGGTCGAGATGGATGTTGCTGAAGCACAGTATCTCACTGACGGCTCTGCAGCAAAGATGGATGCACTGGGTTACGTGGTGGAGATGGGCCATGTGCTCAAGCCGCTGCATGAGAAGATGGAGGGGCAGGTTACCCTGATTGCCCCTGCAACGATTGGTAAAGTTCACTTCGGCAGAGGTGAAGGGAAAACCACGATTGAGATCAATGAGCAGGGTGAAAAGCGCTCTCTAACAGCATCGCTGCTGGTCGGAGCAGACGGTACACAGAGTCAGGTTCGTAGGAAGGCCGGCATCAACACCAAGGGGTGGGACTATAATCGTTTTGGCCTTGTCTTCTCGGCTCGTCTTGAACAGAGCCACAACAACATTGCTTATGAGTGTTTCAGAGAGTCAGGTCCGCTTGCATTTTTGCCGATGGCAGACGGTCGATACTCCGTTGTCTGGGCATTAGCACCGAGTGAAGCGACGCGGCTATCGCAGATGCCGGATTCACTGTTCACCAAAAAACTGGAACGTGCGGCTGGCACAGATGTGATTCAACGATTCGGGCCTATCACCGAGATCGGCAAACGTTTCTGCTTCCCGCTTGAGCTGACTCTGGCCGAGCGTTATGCCATGCCCGGCCTTGCCTTGATTGGCAATGCTGCCCATACCGTTCATCCGGTTGCCGGACAGGGGATGAACCTTGGTTTCCGTGGTGCGGCGACACTGGCCGAGGTGCTTGCCGATGAACTTGCTCACGAGAATCCGGGAGCTCCGATCCTGATGCAAGCCTATGCCGAGAAACGCCGGGCTGATGTGTTGGCCGTGGCTGGATTTACAGAGTTGATGGTCAATATCTTTGGTATTGCTTTACCGCCTGCCAAACGGGTTAGAGGTGGGGCACTCGATCTATTGCAAAAAATGCCTTCGCTACGCTCTATGCTACTGGAACAGGCATCCGGTATTGCCCAGATGCGGAAGATGAAGCTTCCTAATCAGTTGAGGAGTTCGCATGAGTAAGCATCTGGAACATGTCGATCTGATCATTGTCGGTGGCGGCATGGTTGGTCTTGCTGCCGCATGTGCCCTGAAAGATTCCGGTATGCATGTGATGGTGGTTGAGCGCGCTGAGCCTGTTGTGCGGCAATCACTTGGCCGCGACTGTCGAGTCAGCGCTATCGTGCTGGGAAATGTGCGTATTCTGCAGGGAATGGGGGTATGGGATCATATTGCTGATACAGGCCCTATGCACTCCATGCGTATTTGGGATAATCAACATCCCGGTGGTATCCGCTTTGATGCAAGCGAAATCGAAGAGGAGGCGCTTGGCTATCTGGTAGAGAACTCCAAGCTGCAAGCAGCTCTGCTCAAGGTGTTTCATCAGCATGATAATCTTGAATACTGCTGCCCGGCCAGCATTGAGTCGGTGGAGTGGCACTCGTCTCATGTTGAGGTGATTCTTGATGATGGCCGCGGTTTCTCCACACCATTGATTGTCGGTGCTGATGGTGCTCAATCATGGCTGCGCAATCAGGCAGATATTGGCATCTATACACACGATTACGGTCAAAAGGGGATCGTCGCCACGGTACGTCCGCAGATGAATCATCGCGGCACCGCCTATCAACGTTTCTTGCCGACAGGCCCGCTGGCCATGCTGCCGATGTCTGATGGCCTCTGCTCCATCGTATGGAGTGCCGAGCATGCCGAGGCCGATCGCTTGATGGCGCTTGATGATCTCGCTTTTATGGAAGATCTCAATCTCACCTTCGGCCCCATGCTGGGGCGTATTGAAGCGGTGGGGGATCGTGCTGCATTCCCGCTTGTTGCCCGTCTGGCTCGACATCTGGTGCAACCACGGTTGGCACTGATCGGCGATGCCGCTCACACCATTCATCCACTGGCTGGTCTTGGTGTGAACCTTGGTCTGCGTGACGCCATGGTGTTGGCACAGGAGATTGTTGATGCCAGACGTTTCAAAGAGGATTGGGGTGATCTGGATGTGCTCAACCGCTACATGAAACAGCGTCTACCTGATGTTCTCAGTATTATGGGTTCGATGGGGCTCTTCCATCACCTCTTCACCCACAACCTGCCGGGACTCCCAGAACTGCGAAGCTTGGGTATGCGCCTGGTCGGCAATAGCGGCCCGATCAAACAGCTGTTGATGCAGAACAGTACCGGAATGAACCTTCCTGTTCCCAAGCAGATTAGTTAATAATCAATTGCTTTCCGAATGACTGCTTCCGGCCAAAAGCGGCTATTCAAGATTAACTGGCTTCGGACTGAAACTCGCGTAGTGAATAGCGATCTTTGGGGGCGATCTCTTTACAGTTGAACAGACCCTCTTTGCCGCTGTAGATATGCTCAACCAGCCATGCCCGTTCACTCTCAAGATCAGGTTCGGAGATAGACTTGCTCCAGACGCCCTTTTTGGGTTTGTTGTAGCGGTCTGTGTAGCGATATTCGGGTAGCCAGAAGTAGCCGTGTGCTCTTAGTTCGTTCTTCTTTTCAAAAGGGGCATGTACAGCAGAGAGGCGGAAACTCTTTTCGCGGGCACTGGCTAGAAGTGCACTCATGGCCAGCTTGTTGGATTCTGGTAAGGCGCGGGTGAGTAGATGCAGTGTTGCCTGCGCATCATTGTCGGCGCGGTGGCCATCGAAATAGAAGCCGAGCCGGTAGGCGATGTAGTCCAATTTGTGACTTGAGACGTTTTCATCCTTCCAGTTGATATTGTTAAAGGTGCAGGCCCAGTTGGTATCCACGGTTTTAGGTAGTCGCCGCTCCATCATCTGCCGATCAAAGGCGGCATTGTGGGCAATAATCAGGTCTGCCTTCTCTAGCCAAGTGTTTATCTCATCATCATCCAGATGTTTACCAGTCAGCATCTCATCGGTGATGCCGGTAATTTGTTTAATGACCTCTTCCAGCGGCTTGCCGGGGTCTTCAAAACCATCGTAGGTGTGCAGAATACGATAGATCAGGCCTGTAGAGGCATCATATTCAAAAGCGACAAAGCCGAGCTCGATGATGGTGTCTGTGGTGGTATCAAGGCCGGTGGCTTCGGTGTCGATGACCAAGCCGATACGGGGAGTGGCGGGGGAGCCGTCACAATAGCGCTCTAGCGCAGTGAGCCGTTGAATGACACGGTATTGATCCGATTGTTGCAGATGTTCGATGGCATCGATGTCGTTCATGGTCTCTCCCTTCTAGACAGTGAGGCAACACTGCCCGTTGCATCTTCATCAAGCAAAAAACGTGGTTTGAATGAGCGTTGCTTTGGTGCGGCTGATGAAACGATTGACTTTGAATGGGGTGAAGAGAGGCTTTGCTCAATGCCGGATCAACTTATCCATATTCTTTCGCCTCAGGTGGCCAACCAGATTGCTGCCGGTGAGGTGGTTGAACGTCCTGCCTCGGTGGTCAAAGAGTTGGTGGAGAACTCACTTGATGCCGGTGCCAGCCATATCACTGTTCGTGTTGAAGAAGCCGGTAAGAAGCGGATTGAGATCGAGGATGATGGCAGCGGCATGTCAGCACTGGATGCGGAACTTGCACTGCAGCGTCATGCCACCAGTAAAATTTCAATCGCAGAAGATCTGCACCATATAGCCAGCCATGGCTTCCGTGGTGAAGCGCTCCCATCCATTGCCTCCGTATCCCGTTTTCGCATGCAGACTTGTCTGAAAGGTGAGGGTGAGGGTGTCGACGTTCGTGCTGATGATGGTAATGTTCAGGTGCGTCCTGCACCACCGCGTAAGGGGACACGTATCGAGGTGCTTGATCTCTTTCTGAATACGCCGGCACGTCTCAATTTCATGCGCGGCGATAAGACCGAAGAGGCGGCGATTGTCGAGGTCATCAAAGGTCTGGCGATCTGTAATCCGAAGATCGGTATCCGACTCGTCATGGATGATCGTGAGCGTCTGCTCTATCCACTCGGTCATAAGGAGCGGGATCGGGTTGCTGCGGTGATGGGTGGTGAGTTTGCTGAGAACAGTATTGATCAGAGTATTAAGCATGACGGCATGCTCATCTCCGCCCATCTTGGTCTCCCGACCTATCACCACCGTGATAGCACACGCATGCTGTTTCTGGTGAATGGAAGGGTGATTCGCGATAAACAGCTGATTGCAGCGCTACGCGCAGGCTACCGCGATGTGATGTTCCATGATCGCTATCCGATTGCCGTGGTACGTATTGAGATGGACCCAGCCAGTGTCGATGTCAACGTCCATCCTGCCAAACGTGAGGTTCGCTTCAAATCGCCGCAGGTGGTACGAGCCGGTATTGTCAGTTGTGTCCGTGCCGCAATAGGTCAGATGGGGCAGATGGTCTCTACGCTGCCTGCTGATCATGCCTTGGAATCGATGCGTCGGGGAAGTTCGATGCCATCCAGTGGAGGCGGCGCACCAAGTGGGGAAACGGCTGACTTTGCGCCATTCTCCCCTGGCAGAATGTCAGATTTTAGCCTCCCCTCTGAGCATACTCAGCATCATCTCTTTGTGACTCAAGTACGAGAACTTGAGGCGGGCTATAGTGTTTCCGGACCGCTCAATCTTGGAACACCCTTGGCACAGATTCATAGCTGCTACATTCTTGCTCAGAGCGAGGATGGGGTGATCCTCATTGATCAACACGCAGCGCATGAGCGCATCACCTATGAGAAGATGAAAACGCAGTTGGATAAGGGTGAGCTTGCACATCAGATGATGCTGACGCCTGAGCAGTGGGAGCCGGGATTGAAGATTGCTGCATGGCTGAGTGACCATGCTGATGAACTCAAGGCCTTTGGCGTGGATCTTGATCAAGCCGGTGAAGAGAGCTTTTCAATTCGCTCGGTGCCTGCGCAGCTCTCAGGTGAGCCTCCTGTTGATCTGGTTGCTGAACTGGTTGATGCCTGCATGCTGATCGGAGCAGAAGCGGAAGGGCGCGGCAGAGTGTTGGAGCGTTGGCTGGGTAACCGTGCCTGTAAGGGCTCGATCAAGGCTGGAAGAGTTCTATCGATTGAGGATCAGGATGCGCTGCTGCGTGAGATGGAGAAGACACCCAATATTGCTCAGTGCAATCATGGTAGGCCGACCTATGTTCGCCTCTCTCTGAATGATCTGGATCGCCTGTTTGGCCGTAAAGAGTAGGGCTTAAAGATCAAATGACATTAAAAGCAGTAGCCCTGATGGGGGCAACGGGAGCAGGGAAATCTGCGTTGGCTATGCGTGCTGCTCAGGCCTTTGATGGTTGCATTATTTCATGCGACTCGATGCAACTCTATCGTGGACTAGATATCGGCACCGCCAAGCCGTCAAAGGAAGAGCAGGGGATGGTGCGTCATCATCTGATCGATTGTGCCGAGCTTTCTGAGACATGGTCAGCAGCGCGTTGGGCCGATGCCGCAGCAGAAATCATCGCCGATGAAAACAGTAAGGGGAAAGTGCCGCTGATTGTCGGTGGCACCGGCATGTATTTAAGAGCGCTGACCGAAGGTTTTGCCGATATCCCGGCTGAAAAGCCAGAGGTGCGTGAAGCGCTACTCTCATTGCAGAAGGAGCACGGTACGCCGCATCTGCATGCGATGCTCAGAGAGGTTGATCCGGTCACTGCTGAGAGGCTTCACGAGACCGATACGCAGCGCATTATGCGTGCACTCGGTGTGTTTCAGAGTAGTGGAACGCCGCTCTCAGTCTGGCAGGCAGAGGGAACCTCGGATCGGAATGTTGAGTGTCCAGTGGTGGTGCTTGAAGTGGAGCGAGAAGTTCTGCGTGAGCGTATTGCTGATCGTTTTCACGCTATGCTGGAAGCAGGTTGGCTTGATGAGACACGCTGGCTGGATTCTCAGAATCCGGATGAGATGCATCCGGCAGTTCGTGCGGTAGGTTATCGACAGCTACTTTCGCATCTGCATGGCGAGTGCTCTCTGGATGATGCTGTGCGTGATGGTATTACGGCGACACGCAGGTACGCTAAACGTCAGCAGACATGGTTCCGTAATCAGACACCCGATGCGACATTTGGTGATGCTGATAGCAGCTTCGAGACACTTAAAAAGTTATTTAAAGAAAGTGATGACTAGAGGAGAGAAGGCCGGTGCCTGAATTAACATCCACGGAGCGCGTTAGAGACAGGGTTCTCTCAGTACATCCACTGATAGATGGAAGGGGTGAATATGCCTCTCTCTCCAGACAGGAGGAGTTTGATCGTCTGGTACTCTCCAGTGATTGTGACCTGTATGAATCGATACCGGTACCGATCCGGCGGATGACCGCAGCGACACTCTTTGGCTCCGGCCAGGTGGAGATGATTGCCGGACAGGTGAAGATTCATGAGGCCGATGTTGTCTTCGTCGACCATCAATTAAGTCCTGTCCAGCAGCGCAACCTTGAGAAGGGATGGGATGCCAAGGTCGTTGATCGTACGGGTTTGATTCTGGAGATATTCGCTTCCCGTGCCCGCACCCGTGAGGGTGTGATGCAAGTTGAACTGGCGAGTCTTAACTATCAGATTAGTCGTCTTGTTCGTTCATGGACCCATCTGGAGCGCCAGCGTGGTGGTTTCGGTTTCATGGGTGGTCCCGGTGAACGTCAGATTGAGCTGGATCGTCGTATGATTCGCGAGCGTATCAAGTCGGTCGAAAAAGATCTGGCACATGTGCGACGTATGCGTGCCACCCAGCGTTCAGGGCGTCAGCGCAGTGAGATTCTGACCATTGCCCTGGTGGGCTACACCAATGCGGGTAAATCGACCCTCTTCAACCATCTAACCTCTGCTGAGGTCTATGCGGCCGATCAGCTTTTTGCCACGCTCGATCCGACGTTACGGCTATTGGATCTTCCCGGGGGGAATCGGGTGATGCTCTCCGATACGGTGGGTTTCGTTCAGGATCTGCCGCATGAACTGGTTGATGCTTTTCGTGCCACGCTGGAAGAGGTTATCGAGGCCGATTTGATCCTGCATGTTCGCGATGCCTCTGATCCTGAGAGCGCCAACCAGAAACAGGTGGTGGAAGATACGCTGGCTGAGCTTGGCTTGGATGGCGATGATGCTCCCCCGATGATCGAGGTGCTCAACAAGGTTGATCTGGCACCGCAAACCCGCTCCACCATCACCGAGGAGATTGCCGGTAGCAAAGTAGCAACTTCGGCTTTGACAGGGGAAGGGGTGGATGCATTGCTGGAACTGTTGTCTAACTGGTTTGAGAAGGGGATGCAGGAGTACACGCTGCATCTGCCGCTGTCGGATGGAAAACGTGCTGCTTACTGTCATGCCCACGGGCGCGTGCTGGAGCAGCAGGTGACTGATGACCAGTTGATTCTAACGGTACGGATGTCGGCCAAACATGCATCGAAGGTGCTTTAACCCCATCCTTTAAGTGGGATGTTTACCCTTTTCACACTCCGTAATTCACTTACAATGCTCTATATGAATGGTTCGGAAATCGTTTCGTTGAAGGTTGTGAGTCTACTGCTCGCACTTCTTATGGTTGCTGGCTGTGCCAAGCACGTTGAGACCTCGGGCCCTCTAATGTCTTCTTCTAAACCGAAACAAGAAACTGCAACATCGCTTTCGAAAAAGGGCGATGAAGTAGTTGAGAGCAAGCAGTCCGATAGCGGTGCAACTGTTACCACCAGTCGGGCGAAACAGGTATCAAAAGAAGATCTAAGTGAGTCACAGGATCCTGCAAAGAGCGTGATTAAAACGCCGGAAATCAACATGGATGAACTGGTTGAGCGGCTGAAAGAGACGGAAGCGATTGGTGTTTTTACCAAGTTGGCGATACGTTCTGATGTGCTCGATTTCAAAACATCGATCGACAGCTATCGGAAAAAGGGGGAGCTGGAGCGATACCTTGGGCATTTGAGGGATCATTTTGACGGATTGTTGCTAAAGATATTGGCGCTTCTTGAGCGCGATCCCTCTCTTTCAAAGGATATTCAGCATGCTCGCGAGTCGATCTGGAGAAGTTTTTTGGAGGCGAAATCATGAAAATAATTTTGACGGCGATGGCACTGTTCTTTCTGCCACTACAAGCTCACGCCGTAACCATGGCAGAAGATATTGCTACCACCATAATGCTACGTGGACACCCCTGTGGAGGATCGACAGCTTCACAGATAAGTGAGACGCGTGATGGTGCAGGTAACCGAACCATTCAGGCGACTTGTCCGAACGGTAAGCGTTATCAGGTGGATGTGAGTAGCGATGGGCGGGTAACGGTTAAGCCGCTGAATTGAACGTTTTGATTGTTTTGATTGTGAATGATGTCGCAATCAGATTTTATTGAATGCGCGTAAAGTCATTCAAAGTTTAACAGGAGGAAGTATATGAAGTTTTTGGCAACAATGATGGGTTTTCTGTTTCTGATGGTCGCTGGATTGGCGCCGGTAGCGATGGCGGATTCAGATAAAAAAGAGAAATATGAGAAAAAGTACAGCAAGTCGAAAGATCATGACGATCGTTATAAAGATCGTCGTAAGAAACATGACGATGATGACGAAGAAGATGACGATGACGATGACGACGACCATGATCGTAAAGACAAAAAACATGGCGACGATGACCATGACAAAGATAAGAAGCACAAGAAGGATAAAAAAGAGAAGCGCGATCACGATGATAACGCCAGTGATCGCGGCAAAGAGATGCGTAATAAAAATGCCGAGCAAAAAGATGTTCGGGATGATGTTGAAAAAGGGGCAACAGCTCCAGCTGACAAGAAGAAGTCAGGTGGCTATTTCGACAGGTGGTTTGGCAATTAATCGCCATTTTAAATAGTAAAAAGGGAGGCAGAGGCCTCCCTTTTTGATTCTGTTTCTGTTCGCTGTGTGGCCGAACAGGTCAGTAGGCTAATCACTTATCGTTTGATAGATATCTTCGAACGCTTTGTGTTTGGCAAGGAACACATCAATGATCTCCGGATCAAAGTGAGAGCGTTTAATGCGTTCATCACCATTGCGGATGATCTCCACGCACTTGTCGTGTTCATACGCCGGTTTATAGGGGCGATCGCTGCGTAGCGCATCATAGACATCGCAAACTGCCATGATGCGTGCAGCCAGAGGAATATCCTTACCTATAAGTTTGTTGGGATAGCCACTGCCATCCCACCGTTCATGATGAGAAAGAGCAATCTCCTGACCCATCCTCACATAGGGAGAGCTGCCGCCCGCGAGAATTTCAGCACCGATGGTTGTATGTCTTTTCATCATTGCCCATTCCTCTGTTACCAAGGGTCCCGGCTTAAGCAGAATGGCATCTGGGATACCTATTTTCCCAATGTCGTGCATTGGGCTGGCAAGAAAAATAGTGTTGCAATACTCATCATTCATGCCGAGCTCTTTCGAGAGATGTTTGGTGTAGTAGGATATACGACGAATATGGGCTCCGGTCTCATCATCCCGATATTCAGCGGCCCTCATCAGCATGTAGAGACCCTCTTCAAAGGAGTGGAGAAGCTCCTTGCTTCTTTGATCAACCTCCTTCTTCAGAACGGCATTGTGATCTTTGAGAATGTCGTTGGCCAATTTCAATCTCAGAAGGTTGCGCACCCGGATTTTCAATTCCGAAGGATTGATAGGCTTGGTGATATACTCCTCAACACCCTGAATTAGACCGAGCTCTCGGGACTTGGTATCATCAAGAGCTGTCACCATAATGATCGGGATGCCGCTACTGGACGAGTCCTCTTTTAACATTCGGGCCACATCAAAGCCATTGATTCCGGGCATCATAACATCAAGAAGGATGATATCAGGCAGAGACCCCTTCACACTAGCAAGTGCGACTTCGCCGCTGTCGGCTATATCGGTCAGGTATCCCTCTTCCTGTAAAATATTGGACAGGAGATGACAATTGACCGGATCATCATCGACAATAAGAACATTTGAACCATTCGTGTTTTGCATGCCGCTCCTGAGGAACATCTATCCCAGTCATAGAGGGGATCAATGCGACCAAACTGTTCCGAATTAGTAATTCCCTTCGCTTACTTGTAGCTTAAAAAAAGAGGTAAATCAATTCGAGTTGATAGATTACAGCCAAGAAGTGGAAACAATATCCCCTAAAAGAGGGATGTGTATTAGCTCTGAGATAGTAGCTCTAACTCATAATCTGAGAAGCCAGCCTGCTGACGTGCATCGAGATTGAATGGTCCCATCAACCCTTTTGGATAGTACTCATTCAGCAGTTTTTGGAAGGTTGGTTCGGGCTTTAGATTTTGCTCTTTGCAGCAGTGACGGAACCAGCGATTGCCGATTTCCACATGGCCGATCTCATCACGGAGGATGATATCAAGCAGGCTGACAGCATTGTTATCACCCACCTGTGTTAGCTTTTTCTGAATGCCGGGGGTGACATCCAGACCGCGCGCCTCCAGCACGCGTGGTACCAGCGCCATGCGGGTCAGGACATCGTGCGCGGTTTTGGTGGACATCTCCCACAGCCCGTCGTGAGCATCATAATCGCCATAGTCAGCTCCCAGGTGGCGCATATGAGCTCGAATGAGTTCGAAGTGGTAGGCCTCCTCCTCAGCCACCTTCAGCCAATCTGCATAGAACTGTTGAGGCATCCCCTCAAAACGTTGCACCGCATCAAGTGCCAGGTTGATCGCATTGAACTCAATATGGGCGATGGCATGCATCATAATCGCTCGGCCTTCACGGGTGCCAAAGCCTCGCTTGGGGACATGCTTGGCACGCACTAGCAGCGGACGCTCGGGCCTGCCGGGGATCTCTACCGGAGCTGGCTCACCAAACTCATCCATAGCGAGGGAGCCAAGTTGAAAGGCAGCAGCGGTATCACGGGTCTTTTGAAGCTTGATATCGACATCTGCAGTCAGAAAGGCATCACGCACTGATTCAAAAAGGTTGTTCAATGTTCACTCCGGGCTTGAGAGAAAAGCTTGCGACGGACACAATCCGCGTATGTCCGACACCCCACACATTCACGCAAATCAGGCCACAGCGCAAGCCAACCGGGCGCTTGCCCTTGCCGCTGTTACACAGGCGGCATCGCTAGTGGAGAGTATTGCTCGTAACGGCATGTGCGATGCCGAAGATTATCAGACCATGATCATCAGTCTTTTTGCAGAGAATAGTGATCATGTTGGTTCGATGTATGGTGGCATCTATCAACTCAGGGCGGGGCTGCATCTCTCAAGCAAGCTATTAACTGGTTCTAACATTGAGCAGGCCAAACCACTGCTGACCTATGCCTCCGGTTTACTGGCTCTGGAAAAACGGCTTTCAAAAAACGGGGCCATGCTGACGACCATTGGCGAAGGAATGCAGCGGATTAAAAAACAATCTGACTATTTCGGTAGCGAGACCCATGCCAGTGTTATCGGCGGCATTGCCGATCTATACGGTAATACCATTAGCACACTCAAGCCCAGTATCATTGTAAGAGGGAAGCCGGAGCATCTGAAACTGAGTAGCAATACCAATAAGGTGCGTGCACTACTGTTTTCCGGTATCCGAGCAGCACACCTTTGGCATAAGCATGGTGGTGGTCATTTCAGACTGCTGATTGGCCGGAAAAAGCTTCACCAGCAGACGCAGAAACTTTTGGAAGAGCTCTCCAACCTTTAAGCGCTCTGCCCTGAAGCCCATCCTGAGGCCCAGGCCCACTGGAAATTAAAGCCGCCAAGATGACCGGTCACATCGACCACCTCCCCAATAAAGTAGAGACCCGCAACCTTCTTACTCTCCATCGTTTTCGATGAGAGTTCATCACTATCCACGCCGCCAACGGTGACCTCTGCCGTACGGTACCCTTCAGTTCCGGCAGGACGAAGTTCCCACTGAGCCAACATACCAGCCAACTTCTCTAATGTTGAATCGGCATAGGCGGAGAGCGGTTCATTTGACCACTCGAACCTCTCTAACAGATAGGCGATAAGACGTTTCGGTAGCTTCTCTGCCAGAAGGTTATGCAGATGCAGTTTCGGACGGTTACTCTTTTCAGTCTTAAGCCATGCCATGATATTCATGCCAGGCAGCAGATTTACCGTGATTACATTACCTTCGTTCCAGTAGCTGGAGACCTGAAGCATCGCCGGGCCACTCAGGCCACGATGCGTAAAAAGCATCGCCTCGGTAAACTGAGCACCATTGCAAGCGGCTGTCACTGGTAACGAAATACCAGCCAATTCCTTCATTGACTCGGCTTCCTTACCGGTAAAACGAAAAGGGACTAGTGCAGCTTGGGTCTCGACAATCGACAGACCAAACTGGCTTGCCAGTTGGTGGCCGAACTTTGTTGCTCCCATCTTCGGGATGGATAAGCCGCCAGTGGCGATGACCAGTGACTCGGAAGAGAATAAACCTCTGCTGGTGGTCAGGGTGAAGTGCCTATCTTTATCAACTGACGTAATCTCACAGTTCAATTCAATATTAACGCCAGCGGATCGACACTCGCTGAGCAGCATATCGACCACCTGTTTCGCAGACTCCTTGCAGAAGAGCTGCCCATGCTCACGCTCCTCCCACTCGATACCATGCCCCTCCACCAGCGATAGAAAATCGTACTGGGTGAAACGTGAGAGCGCCGACTTCACAAAGTGGGGATTGCGACAGATGAAGTTGGCAGGCTCACTGTAGAGATTGGTAAAGTTGCAGCGGCCACCACCGGAGATGAGAATCTTTTTGCCCGCTTTCTCGGCGTGATCAAGCACAAGCACAGAGCGGCCTCGCTTGCCTGCCTCGATGGCACACATCAGCCCAGCAGCTCCGGCACCGATGATGATCACGTTATACTCTTTCAAAATGTTGTTATCGCTCTCTTTCTGCTGCTCGAATCAAACTAGCCAGCATGTCATTAACGGGAGTATTCAAACCCAACGCCTTGGCTTGGGATGCGATATAGCCGTTCATTACCGCTATCTCGGTGGGTCGATGGTACTCCAAATCCTGCCACATACTGGTTTTAACCTCTCCCGCCTTCATGGTTAGGGCGATGTGCTGTTCAATCGCATTAGCTGACATTGTTACACCACAGCCTGCAGCTACTTTCATTGTCTCTTGCATAGCGCTCTGCACCCATCTTTCACTATCTTCATCGGCTGCAATATCTTTGGCAAAACGGCGGGTCAATGCGGTGATGGCATTAAAGCCGCAGTTCCACAGCAGTTTATTCCACAGCATTGCCTTCATATCCTCGACCTCCTGCGCATCAACACCGGAAGCACTCCAGGCTGTAAGCAGGGTGTTGAGTTTCGGCAAATGATTCTCATCTCTCTTCTGCCACCAGCCCAACCGTAGATGGCCAGCCGCTGAATGAATGACAACGCCCGCTTTCTCAATGCGTGCACCGATAAATGCTGAAGCCGCAACAAGTGGATTGGAGGGGAAGTGCTGAGCTACCTGATCGGGAGCCAACACACCATTCTGCATGGTCATAAGCAGCGCATCAGACTTGACCACAGAAGCGATCTGGAGACACATATCCTCAAGCACGGTTGTTTTAGAGGTCAGTAGGATGGCATCACAATCGGCAAGGATGCTCACATCATCACTGGCTTGCACATCGTGGTGATAAGCCTTGCCATTCGAGATATGGACAAGCCCTTTTTGTTGTAGCGCCAAAAGATGCTCGCCACGCGCCAGATAGGCCACATCTAGGCCTGCCTGTTGCAGCATGCCCCCATAGTGACAGCCCACTGCACCAGCGCCTGCAATGCCAACTCTCATCCCCACCTCCAACAATTAACTGTTAATCTTCTGACTGCTGTAAAACATCACAACTATGGCTATACTGCTGCGTTCATTTCAAACCACCGTCAGGAGATATTATGCCCAAGGATGCTGCAAAAAATGCGATGCGTGAAGAAGCGCTGGAGTATCACCGTCATCCTACACCGGGCAAGATCAGTGTACGTCCTACCAAACCCTGTCTGACACAGCGTGACCTCTCTCTGGCCTATTCGCCTGGCGTAGCTGAACCATGCCTTGAGATTGCTGCCAATCCGGAGATGGCAGACGAGTATACTTCGCGCGCTAATCTGGTTGGCGTGATCAGTAATGGTACTGCTGTACTTGGACTGGGTAATATTGGCGCTCTTGCAGGCAAACCTGTGATGGAAGGCAAAGGCGTACTATTTAAACGTTTTGCCGATATCGATGTGTTCGATATCGAGATCGATGAAACCGATCCAATGAAATTTGTTGAGACCGTGGCGCGTTTGGAGCCCACTTTCGGCGGCATTAATCTGGAAGATATCAAGGCTCCAGAATGTTTTATCATCGAAGAGGAGCTGAAGAAACGGGTTAAAATTCCAGTTCTACATGATGATCAACACGGTACTGCTGTGATTACTGCAGCAGGTCTGATCAATGCGCTGATTCTTCAAAAGAAAAAGATCGAAGATGTGAAGATCGTCTGTCTCGGTGCCGGTGCTGCCGGCTTCGCCTGCATGAAGCTCATTGAGGAGCTTGGAGCCACCCATGAAAATATCCTCTTCCTTGATCGTAAGGGTGTGATTACAAAAGGACGTGACGAAGAACTACCACCTCACAAGGCCTACTTTGCAGTGGAAGGGCCAGCCCAGACGCTTGAGGAGGCAATGGTTGGTGCAGATGTCTTCGTAGGCCTCTCTCAGGGTGATATGGTGACGGCAGAGATGCTTAAGAGCATGGCAGACCATCCTATCGTATTTGCTATGGCCAACCCGACCCCAGAGATCGACTACGACCTTGCCATGAGCACACGTTCTGATCTGATCATGGCCACCGGCCGTTCCGATCACCCGAATCAGGTTAACAATGTTCTCGGCTTCCCGTTCCTCTTCCGCGGCGCACTCGATGCCCGTGCCACCACTTTCAATGAGGAGATGAAGAAGGCTGCGGTGCATGCACTGGCAGAGCTGGCGCGTCAGGAGGTTCCTGATGTGGTGCTCCGCGCCTACGGCAATGATGCGATGAAGTTCGGCCCGAAATACATCCTGCCTAAGCCGTTTGATCCACGTCTGATTGAGGTCGTGCCAGCAGCTGTTGCCAAGGCAGCCACTGATACAGGTGTGGCCCGTGCGCCGATTACTGATATTGAGGCCTATACCCGTTCACTAGCAGGCCGGATTGATCAGTCCCGCATCTTCATGCGCCTGATTACCGATAAGGCCAAGAGCCATCCGATCAGCCTTGTATTGCCTGAAGGTGATGACCCGACCGTTGTTCGTGCTGCTGCGGTGATGCGAGATCAGGGTGTTGCTAAACCGATGTTGATCGGTGACCAAAAAACCATCGAAGCGCATGCTGAAACGATGCAGTTGGAGCTCGATGGCATTGAGATTCTAGATCCGCAACATGAAGACTCACGCTTTGATTCATTGGCTGATGCCTACTATTTCGACCGTAAACGTCAGGGCATTCTGCGCAATCATGCCGCTGAAGCGCTTCGTCACGATAGGAATGTGCTTGGTGCTATGATGGTTCGTCAGGGTTTTGCCGATGGCATGCTCTCCGGTCGTACGGCTCACTATCCTGATGTGCTACGTCCCGTTCTGAAGGTGCTCGGTCATGATGACGCAGGCCATCATCATAATGTCTTTGGCCTCTATATGATGGTCATGGAGTCCGGTGCTTATTTCCTGGGTGACTGCACCGTCAATGTTGAGATGACCCCTCAACAGCTGGCACGCCTTGCTGTGTTGTCAGCTGAAACAGCTGAATCTCTGGGCTGCAAGGCGCATGTTGGCATGCTCTCTTTCTCCAACTTCGGCAGTGCCCCTCATCCGGAGACCCGCAAAGTGGCCGAGGCTGTACAGATTCTGCATCATGACTATCCCGATCTGGTGGTTGATGGTGAGATGCAGGCCGATACAGCGGTGAACGCTGCTCATCTTGCCAACTACCCGTTCAGCAAACTGAAAGAGGCTGCAAACATACTGATCTTCCCAACCATGCAGGCTGGTAACATCACCTACAAACTGTTGAAGGAGCTCGGTGGCGGCACAGCGATCGGCCCGATCCTTATTGGGCTGCCAAAACAGGTTCATGTTCTGCAAACCGGCGCCACGGTCGACGATATCGTTAATATGGCCGCGATCGCCTCAGCACGAGCCAGCGATCACTAGTATCTAAGGAGATATTGCTTCAGGATGAGAGATGGGTGACAACCATCTTCTCTTCGGTCATCTCCAGCATAGCCGAGTGAATGCCTTCGCGACCAAGTCCAGAAGCCTTCATGCCACCATATGGCATATGGTCAACACGGTAGGTAGGGGCGTCATTGATGATGACACCACCAACTTCAAGGTGTTTGATGGCGTATTGAATGGTCCGGGTATCATGGCTGAAAACAGCTGCCTGCAGCCCAAATTCTGATTGATTGATGCGGCTGACAGCCACTTTGTAATCAGCAACCTTTGCCAGCGTGATCACCGGACCGAAAACTTCTTTGCTACAAATCTTCATAGACTCTTTCACATGGGTTAAAAGGGTCGGCTCAATCACCTGACCGATGCCGATATCCATGTGTTTTCCACCGCACTCAATTATGGCGCCCTGTGAAACCGCCTCATCAATCCATGAGAGAATACGATGAGCTGATTTGCTGCTGATGACGGGGCCGGCAATCACCTCTTTGTTCTGAGGATTGCCAGCTTTAGTCTTCTCTGTTGCGGCGATCAGTCTGTCGAGTAGCTGATCATAGATATCTTGGTGTGCGTAAATTCTCTGTGCCGAGATGCAGGATTGCCCGGCATGGGCAAAACCACCAATGGTGAGCAGTTGTGCAGCTCTTTCCAGATCCGCACCCTTATCAACGAAGGTTCCTGAGTTACCGCCAAGTTCAAGGGTGACGCGTTGTTGTTCAGCGGTTTTTTTCAATAGCCATCCCGATTCAGGGCTGCCGGTGAAACTGAGCATCTTGATAGCATGACTCTGAAGGAGAATAGGAACATCCTGATGCTGCATGGGTAGGGCATTCAGACTGCCGGCAGGAAAACCCGCTTCGGCAATGATGCGTGCCAGAATCAATGAGGTGATGGGTGTGTCGGAGGCCGGTTTGAGGATGACCGAGTTGCCGCTAGCCAGCGCCGGAGCAACCTTATGCGCTACCAGATTTAGAGGGAAGTTGAACGGCGTAATGGCAAGGATGATGCCGATGGGCTCGCGTCTGCTATAGCCCTCATAGCCTTTGCCACGACTCATGCCATCTATCGGTATCTGTTCGCCAGCGAATCGTTTTGCCTCCTCCGCTGCCCAGTCAAAGGTGGAGATTGTGCGTTCAAACTCCTGCTCGGCAAGCATGCGTGGCTTACCGCCTTCCAATATCATGGCATCTACCAACTCAGTTCTTGATTCGAGAAGTAGTGCGTTGACTTTGTGAAGTAATTTAGAGCGCTGGAAGCGGCTCATACCTTTTAATGTTTGAAAAGCTTTGCTGCTGCCTGCAATCGCTTCACGGATATGTCGGCGGCCTGCGACGGAGACAATGCCGACCAATTGACCATCAAAAGGGGAGGTGACCTCCAGTGTTGTTGCGACCCCTTGGCGCGCCTCATTATTGAGCCAGAGATAGAAGTGGGGAGCATCTGCCTCTTGATTGACTGGTGTCTCGATCTTATACGCTAACATGTACCTAGTTATAGCATATATTTTCGCTTGTAGCGGAGATGATTATGCATGAGTACACTCCCGCTCCCATGAACCAGAAGCGAATTCGAAATTTCTCCATTATTGCCCATATCGATCACGGTAAATCGACGCTGGCTGATCGCTTGATTGAAGAGACAGGGGCTCTTTCGCAGCGCCAGATGAAGAAGCAGGTGCTTGATTCGATGGCGCTCGAACAGGAGCGAGGTATCACCATCAAGGCGCAGACTGCAACGCTCGCTTACAAGAGTAAGGCAGGTGAAGACCTGATCTTTAACCTGATTGATACGCCGGGCCATGTCGATTTCACCTACGAGGTTTCCCGTTCATTACAGGCGTGCGAAGGAGCATTGCTGATTGTCGATGCGGCACAGGGTGTTGAGGCTCAGACGTTGGCCAATGTCTATCTGGCGCTGGAGAATAATCTCGAAATCATTCCGATCATTAACAAGATTGATCTGCCGTCTGCGGATATTGAGGAGGCACGCCGACAGATTGAGGATATTATCGGATTGGATGCTTCCGAGGCGATCCCGGTATCGGCCAAGACAGGGGAAGGGATTTATGACGTGCTGGAGGCGATTGCTACGAAGGTGCCTCCGCCAACCGGTGACAAAGAGGGCAAGGTACAGGCGCTTATTGTTGATTCATGGTTTGACTCCTATGTGGGTGCGGTGGCACTGGTACGTGTGGTTGCAGGCTCTCTGCACAAAGGCCAGAAGATTCGGTTGATGTCGAACAAGATCAGTTACGAGATCAATGATCTTGGTGTGTTCCAGCCTGCACCGGTTCCGCGCAAAGAACTGTTGACCGGTGAAGTGGGCTTTATGATCTGTGGCATCAAGACGTTGGCAGATCTGCGAGTCGGGGATACGGTGACACTGGAGCGTGATCCAGCCGATAAGGCACTGCCCGGATTCCGTGAACCCAAGGCGATGGTCTTCTCCGGGCTCTACCCAGTCGATTCAGCTGACTATGCAGACCTGCGCGATTCTCTTGAAAAGCTGAACATGAATGATCCGGCATTCACCTTTGAGCCGGAGAGCTCCTCGGCACTCGGCTTGGGATTCCGCTGCGGATTCCTCGGTATGCTGCACATGGATATTATTCAGGAGCGACTGGAGCGTGAATACAACCTTGATCTGATTTCAACGGCGCCATCGGTGGTTTATCGCATTACGTTGAATAGTGGTGAGGTTCTGGAGATATCGAATCCGAGCGAATTTCCCGATCCGACACTGATCAAAACCATTGAGGAGCCGAAGGTCCTAGCGCATATCTTTCTACCCAACGAGTTTGTCGGTGCGATGATGAAGCTATGTCAGGATCGGCGCGGGGCGCAGAAGGATATGAAGTTCATCTCCGAGAATCGCGTTATGCTTACCTATACACTGCCATTGGCTGAACTGGTGATTGATTTTTACGACAAGCTGAAGTCGATATCACGTGGGTATGCCTCGATGGATTATGAGCTTTCCGGCTTTGAAGAGGATGATGTGGTGAAGATGGATGTGCTGGTTCACAATGAACCTGTGGATGCACTGTCGCTGATTGTGCATCGTTCCATTGCTGAGACCCGTGGCCGTGATCTGGTCAAAAAACTGCGCCAGCTGATTCCTCGGCATCAGTTTGATGTTCCCTTGCAGGCAGCGATTGGCGGACGTATCTTGGCCCGAGAGACTGTAAAGGGCGTGCGTAAGAATGTTACAGCCAAATGTTATGGCGGTGATATTTCCCGTAAACGTAAGCTTCTGGAGAAGCAGAAGGCGGGTAAGAAGCGTATGAAGTCGATCGGTAGCGTTGATGTGCCTCAAGAGGCATTTCTAGCCGTTCTTAAGTTGGGGGAGGATTAATCAATGTCTGCAAATAAGCCATTATGGCGGGAGTGGCTGGAGAGTCTGATTGTCATTGCTCTGCTGGCGATCGTCATTCGTAGCTTCATTGTTGCACCGTTTAAAATTCCATCGTCAAGTATGGTGCCTACCCTTGAGGTGGGGGATTACCTCTTCGTTATGCGCTACTCCTACGGTTTCCGTATCCCGTTAACCGATGTTCAGGTTGCACCATCTCCAGCCAAGCGTGGAGATGTCGCGGTGTTTGATTACCCCGAAGATCGCAGTAAGGATTATATCAAACGTATTGTCGGTGTACCCGGTGATGAGATTCGGTATGAGAAGAATGAACTCTTTGTGAATGGTAAAAAAATGCCGCTTAAAGTGCAGGGACGCCGAGCCTACTATCTTCAGGATGGTAGTGTTGATATGTCGATGCAGTTTGAAGAGCGGCTGTTTGATGTGAATCATGCCGTTCTGCGTAAGGATTTTTCGATTAAGGATGGCGTATGGAAGGTGCCGGAAGGGCATTTCTTTGTTCTCGGAGATAATCGGAATAATTCACGAGATTCGCGCTTCTGGGGATTTGTGCCGCAGGATTATCTAGTTGGAAAAGCAGCCATTGTGTGGTGGTCTTGGGATCATGCCAAAGGTGAAGTTCGATGGGATCGTTTGGGATCACTGATTCACTGATAGATGGTAGGAGGTGTTTGATGAAACATGAGCAGGGTTTTTCCATGATCAAGATTATGTTCTTGCTGGTTTTGATTGGAGCTGGTGTGTTGGTCGGTTATAAAATTATTCCGGTCTATAATGCCAATTGGAAGATTCAGGACACGTTTGAGTTTCTCGCCAGAAATATGAGTGATCAGCCAGAAGAAGTAATTCAAAGACGTCTACCAGAATTATTTTCCCTTAAATATCTTTCTAGAGATGATGTGCCAGATCAATTTTATGAAAATTTAGTTGTTGAGGTTAATGCTGGGCATATTGAAATCTATTCTGAGTATGATGTCACAGTATGGATTCTCGGACCTGTTGAAGGCGTTAATCCAGACTCAGCGTATGACGAGTCTGAGCTGAAGGGAATGGACAAAATCCGTCACAAGGCTCGCCAGGATTTCCATTTCGAGCCCTATGCCGAAACCCCTTGATCCGAGCAGCCTGAAGGCGGTTCAACATGCGATTGGTTATCAGTTTACTAACACCGCGCTTCTAAAGCGTGCTCTAACGCATCGGTCAGCATCGATCGAACATATGGAGCGACTTGAATTTCTTGGCGATGCCGTATTGGGACTGGTCATTGCTGAGTATCTTCATCATCAATTCCATCAATATTCAGAAGGTGAGCTGTCCAGAATGCGCGCAGCACTTGTGCGGCGAGAGAGCTTGCTCAATGTGGCAACCGTTTGGCGGCTTGCCGACCATCTATACGTCGGAGAGGGCGAGCGTCACGCAGGCAAATTGAAAGCCTCCTCGATTGCAGCCAATGCGGTCGAGTCCATCATTGCTGCGGTTTTTGAAGATGGTGGTTGGGATGTAGCACGCAATTTGGTTTTGAGAGCGTGGCAGGCGCTGCTTGCCAAGACGGATCTTGATGATGTCCGCGATGCCAAAAGCCGCCTCCAAGAGTTTACCCAAGGCAAAGGATGGGGGCTTCCTGAATACAGGGTGAGCGATCACGGTGTGGGTAAATCACCACGATTTACTGCACTGTGCAGCGTTAATGGAGATCCGTGCGGCAAAGGTTCGGGTGATCGGAAGAAGAGTGCTGAGCTGGCTGCAGCTGAAAAGGCTTGGGAGAACTATAGAGAGGATTGAATGCGTTATGTTTTGCGCAGAACCGAAACGTCAAAGCTCTCCCATCATCGAACATCCCCATTTCGTGGGATTGTGAACCGCCTCATTGTATGTGATAAACCGCGCCATGCTTTTCCATGTTATTGATGACCAACCGATCATTTGTGCCTATGTAAGTGAACTCTTGCAGGAAGTGGGACATGAGGTTCAAACATTTCTATCATCACTAGACTACCTTGAGTATCTAAAAAGCAGTCGATATATGAGGCCTGCAGCGATCTTCACCGATATTACGATGCCATCAATGAATGGCTATGAGATGATCAGACGAGTACGGATCGATTATCCGGATCAACAGTTTGTTATTGTCAGTGGTAAGCCTGATATTCGTATTGAGTTTAGAGATCGAGAAGAGTGGCTGTTTCTGAATAAACCCTTTGATGGGAAAAGCTTGTACCGGATCGTAGAGCGGCTCGGTGTGCCGATAGCCGCCTGATAGCCGCGCTACCTCTTTATTTCCCGCCAGGCATTGAGGGCTGGGAAATAGAGCGCCATCCGGATCGACCGTTCAGGCTCTAACCTCTCCAGTAATTCACGATAACCCAGCAGTTGTGACGCATAGCGCTGCTCTTCGCTGTCGAGAAAACTATTCAGATTAGCACCTTCATGCGCACCGCTCTTATAATCGATAATCCAGCGGACACCCTCTTCATCAATAAAACTGCGGTCGATGATGCGATGGCATACTTGTCCATCTTCTACAAAGCTAAGCGCCCATTCACAGTGTGCATCTTTATGGAGGCCGGAGAGAATCCACGCTCCCATCTTGCTGCCCAACGTCTTTTCAAGGCTTTTGATGCAGCGTTTAAGGGATGACTCTAGCATCTCACCAGATAGACCTTCACCCATGAGCATGCGTCGCATGGTTTTCGTGGCACGTGTCTGATCTGCTGCACTCCAATGCTCCGCACCCAGTTCCCCAATCTGTTGTAGTGTGGCATGCAAGGTATTGCCGATGGGCGCTGCCTCCGGGCCCGCCCAGCCATATTCGGGTTCAGGATGCTCTTCGCTGATCTGCTCAGCTGGCAACACTGGAAGCTGCTTGATTCTGGTGAGTGGCTGTAATGCTCTCTCTACCACTTCATCATTCGACTCAATGTCGATGACCTGGGCACCAAAGCAGTCATCATGGTTCAACAGAATCGCCAGAGGTGAGCCCTTCTCAGGCTCTTGCCTCGCTTTGGAGAGGTGGCCAAGCATATGCAGCATGCTCTCCGCACGTGTACAGGCAACATAGAGTAGTCGCGCCAGCTCGTTGGCCTCTTTGGCTTTCTCAATGGAGAGTACCATGCTGTAGAGTTGATCTTTGCTGCGTGTTTCGGCCTTGGGTGACATGAGAAAGAGTGGCTTGCCATCTATCGCTGCATCGCTGAAGGCCAGCAGGGGTTGGTCACTGTTTTTCGGTGCTTTTCCAAGTCCAGGTAGAATTACGCAATCCCACTGCAAGCCTTTGGCACCGTGCATAGTCAGCAGCTCGACCTGTGATGCCGCATTGGATGCATCGGGGGCGGCGAAGAGCTTTTCGATACGCTCATCAAGCAGTTTGAAGTCGAGACGCCCATTTTCATCCAGTGATTCAATCAGTGCAAAGAGCGTCTCGACATTGATCGTTGCGGTTTGATCAATGAGTTCCGGCATGCCGAGCCGCTGCCAGGCGATAGATGCCAGTTCTCTAAGTGCAAGTTTACCGCTCATCGTCATGCATGGTTTCAGTGCACGGGCAAGGTGATTCACTCTCGCTTCGGCATCTGAGTCTAGATGCGTACGCGCCTCAGCATCTTCTATGATCTCCCATATCACACGTTTATCACCATGTAACAGCGTAAACAGCTCCTCTGTGTTCAGGCCGCAGTAGGGGGCTCGCAGTAGCGCGAGCCAAGATTCATGATCTGCCGGATGTAGTAGAGCACGAACCAGTGTGCGCAGGCCACGAATTTCCGGGCGTG
>Ga0316191_10000236_pt1 | contig 33740 bp, 29 predicted proteins | sample Eddworburr2cm_MG_FD_204928 | JGI IMG/M metagenome (GOLD analysis project Ga0316191, IMG submission 204928) | Coastal sediment microbial communities from Maine, United States - Eddy worm burrow 2 cm | ecosystem: Environmental > Aquatic > Marine > Coastal > Sediment | place: USA: Maine...
TACCCGCCGGGATCCTTCGCGGCAACCTGGTAGTTGTACATAGCGGTCAACATGTCGAAGTTAGCGTCCACATAGCGATTGCCGTAGTTGGCACCCTGACCGTTGTCCTTGAACCAGTAGGGATAGACAACGGGATCGTAGATGATGGGCGAGTTGATCGGCAGGGCGCCCGTCGTGGCGTACGCCTGGATCGCGGCCAGAAGCTCCGACTTCAGCGCCTCGATCTGTTGGTAGAAGATCGCCGGCGATCCACTCATGCTGATGAAGGAGCCGCCCTGGTGACAGGCGTTGCAGTCCGCGATCTTGGGGACGAAGGTGTGCTTCGCGGGTTCGGCGTCGTCAGCGTTCATGTGACAGCCGATGCAATCGACGAGTCCTTCCGCCGGTTCGAGAGCCTCGTGGATGCCGAAGCGATTCTGCCCGACATAGCTCTCACCTTCGTACTCGTATCCGCCGTTGACCTCGCTCCCGAAGAACGTCGCGCCAACCGCATAGTAGTGGATGTTGATGAAGTTGAAGGAGTCGTAGTCGGGATCCTGCACGGTGCCGTTTGGCGTCGCGTTGGCCACCGTCTGGCCCGAAGCGCGACCCTGGTGACAGCCCATGCAGATGTTGCTGTCGTTCCCCAATGTCGCCGTATCGCCGGACGGGAACTCGACCGGCTCGAGCGCTGGGTTCATGCCCTGGGCGTCGTAGCGCGACTCCGCATTCGTGTAGAGGTTGAACTGGTTGTGGCACGAGGTGCAGCCCACCGCCGAGAGCGGCAGCTGCGATGTCGTGTCCTCGCCCATGGCGTACTCGGCGAAGCCGTTCGTGCTGTGGCACTGCGTGCAGCTCCCACTCACGACCTCGTCCTCGTCCCAGTGGCGGAACGGTTCGCCGTCTGCGGCTCCATGGCCACTGAGCTGCCACTGCTTCGTCTTTCCTGAAGCCGAGGTCAGCGCTCCGATGCCCGAACCGTCCATGGTGAGGTCCCCGCGACCGATCACTGGTACGGAGGGTGCTTCGCCTGTGAGGTCTTCAGTCGAGTCGTAGACGATCTGCTGGATGTAGCTTCCGTTGTGGAGGTACCCATTCGGGTCCTTCAAGGCGACCTGGTAGTTGTAGGCGGCCTTCAAGAGCGTCTCGTCAAATGAGTTGTAGCGATCGCCCATATCGGTGAACCAGTACGGATAGCGAGTATCGTCGTACACGATGGGGACACCGATCTCGGTGGCCGCATAGTCTTGGATCGCGGCGTAGAGCTCAGGAACCAAAGTTTGGATGCCGGTGAAGTTCTCAGCCGGTGAGCCGCCCAGCGTCTCGAAGCTGTCACCGCCGCTGTGGCAGCCTTGACAATTGGCGATCTCGGGAATCCACGTATGAGGCTCGCCGTTCTCGGCGTTGGTCATGTGGCAGCCCTCGCAGGTGGAGAACTCGTCCGGGTGAGACGGGTAGGTGTTCCGCGGAATGTACTCCTTGCCCTCGTACTCGTAGCCGGCCTGGGCCTCACTTCCGAACAGCGAAGCGGCGGCGGCGTAGTAGTGGATGTTGAGGAAGCCCAAGTTCCCGCTGTCAATCCGGTCCTGCAAGGTCGGACCCGAGGCACGGCCCTGGTGACAGACCAGACACATGTTGCTGCTCCCAAACAGGGAGAGACTTGGATCGGTCCCCTCTGCGTCGTTCACCGGGAACGCCACTGGCTCTAGATTCACGCGATAGGTCGCGTTGAAGTACGTCGACGGTGACCCCGTGTGGCAGGCCTGGCACTCGAGGCCGAGTGGCAGGGGTTGATTGTTCTCAACGAGGCCGTTGGCCGCATACTCGAGGAAGCCGGTCGCCGTGTGGCATTGTGCGCACCGGTTGGACACGTCTCCGTCTTCGTCCCAGTGGCGCCAAGGCTCCGCGGTCAGGTCGCCGTGTCCGCTGCTAGCCCACTGTTCATAGATCTCCGCGGCCGGTCCCTCGGCGAGCGTGTAGCCCTCGGATCCGTCGGCCTCGATGGGTTCGGGGGCGGGCGCACCGCCGGCACCGCCAGCACCGCCAGCACCGCCTGCGCCACCAGCGCCGCCGTCCGGGGGTGCGATCGCCTTAAACTTCAAGACCGCGGTCTCACTGATGGTAATCGATTCACCCTCCATGTACTCGGTGCCGGTGATATTGCCTGTCGGATTGTCCATGTCGTCGAGCTCAGGCTCACCGGGAGCCGTGAGGTCGGTGCTGTAGTAGATCGTTGCTTCCTCGGCGGACGGTCCCCTGGCGACCAGCTCGACGGCCAAGCTGCCAGAAAACGTGGTGCTGCCAGGAGTCGCGTCGACACAGAGGTCTTCCGTGCAGGGCTCAAGGCCGCCGCCGGTGCCGCCGTCGCCGCCTTCGCCGCCGCCGCCGTCACCGCCCATGCCAGCGTCGCCGCCGCCACCGCCAGTGCCACCGCCAGTGCCGCCGCTGCCGCCGCCACCGTCTGTGCTGCTGCAGCCGGTCGCCGCTAGGGCGATCGAAAAGAACGCAGCCATCAACGACCGCACAACCAATCCATGGTTCAACATAAAGTTTCCCTCACTCTTCCTACACCCGTCCAGGACGATGCAGATTCTCTACATTCCAGCGCGAAAAGCAAAGGAATGTCGTTGAAAAAGGCTTTCAATAAAGCGAGCGCATCGCCCGTCTCGGCCGGACGCAAAATCTGCACCGCTGAACCCTTTATTCGCGTCACGCTTGCGCGAAACATCGTGTTCATGGCGAAGAACGCATCGTCGCTGCGAGTAATGCAAGGTCGAGGCCAAGTCGCGCGCGCTCAGGCTTCGTCGACGGCTTGCGCAGTGCCACTCTCGAGCGAGTCGACACAAGCTTGATCGACGAGGCTTCGCATGACGTACATCTGTTCGGCGCCAAGCCCCTGACCGATGAGCGTCGCGCCGTAGACGAACCCGAACAGCGCGAGAGCGGTCGGTGCGATCACGAATGCCCAGGGTGACTCACCCAAGGTCCATTGAACGATGCCGTACGAGAACCCGGCAAGGCCGAGGAACGCGAGCAGAATGTACACGCCCATGAACATCGTCCAAACGTTGGGATGCGGTGAAAAACGCCCTCGAATGGCCGATCCGTCCGGTTCATCCTCGACCTCGAGATTGAGATACGGTGACCAAAATGTGCGCTTATCGTCGTCCATCTGCACGACGGCGTGCTTGCGAAACACCTGCCCTCGAAGAGAGTCCGCGCCCTCGTCGAGGCGCGCCTGCAGCGTGCCGAGCCATCGCTCCCGCTCGACGGGGAGCTGAACCTCGAAGCGCGGTCGCATGCGTGGTGGCGCCACGAGTCGGAGGATAGCGCAATCATCGCTGCGCCCGGACGTGAAAAATGTGCGCGCCTTCTTAGGAGACGGGGGCCGGGGCCGGAGGGAGCTTCGAGGGGCGCATGAAGTCCCGTTTCTCGATCTCGACCTGCCGATCTGGAAAGAAATCTTCGAAGCAGAGCTTGCGCGTCGAGCGAAGCTGCTCGGCGACTAGCTCGGCCAGGGCCGTGTCGAGGTGCATTCCCTGCTGAGCGAGGTCGCCTCGGAGCCGATGGCAAAGCTGTTCGATACGCTGCAAGGCCGACAGATACGCGCCGCGCCAAATCTCGAGGTAAGGGCGATGGTCCATCGGGTTGGTGGAGAGAAGTCGCCGAAGCGTGTTCGAGGGAAGGAAGGTGTAGGAACTCACCTCCGGATTCTTTCGCAGAGCCCCTGCTCTTGCGCGCTCGAAGCGAGTGAACGAGATGGTGCGAATGTCTTGATCGATGTTGTAGAGAACACCCCGGCGATGCGCGAGCCCCGGGAGCTTGGAGACGTATGGCACGAAGGGGTCCAAGGTGATGACCAACGTAGCGTCGCGCTTGATCGCCTCGACGAAGTTCGATGTTCGGGTGATCGCGCCATCCTCGTAGTAGCGGCCGTCGATGGGAACCGAGGAGAACGCCGGATTGACGCTGAGCGATGCCTGGATGGCCTTGCTGATCGGAACGTGGTCGTAGCCTTCAGAACCAAACAAGACGTGCGACCTCGCATCCTGGTCGGAGGCACCCACGTAGAGCTCGATCGGGAGCTTTCGGAAGTCGTTGCCGGAGCCGGAAAGCTCGAGGATCCGCCGCAGCATCGCCTCGAACTCCGACGAGTGAAAGGGCGCTCCGACGAGGCTGGTATACTCGAGGAACAGAGAGTCCGCCGTATCGCCCCCCCCGCGACCTCGAAGCGCATCCCAAAACGCCCGCACGCCCATCTTGGCAGCGCTGCTCAAGCGCCAGCGCATGTCCTCGTGGTTGAAGTGAGAGAGGCGGAGAAGGCTCAGGGAAAGAGGCGGAACTCGGCCGCCCGGAACGCCTGCGATTCCCGCGAGCAGCTCATCGGGGGTGTATCCAACGGAGAGAAGGCTCGTGACCACGGCACCAGCGCTGATGCCGAACATCATGTTGAAGTCGTTCACGCTGCAATTCGTGAGACAGTCGTCGATGCACTTGAGCACGCCCATCTCGAAGTAGATGCCGGTAATACCGCCGCCGGATGCGCAGATCGCGGTCTTACCGACGTGTCGAGACGCGGTGAGGTCGACCGAATAGGTGAAAACTCGCTGACCGAACGCCGCATCGCTGGACCAAGCGGGCAAACCCGGCTCGAAGTCTTGCCGCAGCACATGGCGAACTCCGACGGCGCCGAGCTCGATGACCAAATCGTCCAGGCGACTCGCGTCAGGGCCCGAAATCAGGACGACAATGCGATGAAAGCCGTAGCGCTGCTCCACGTCTTCGGCGTGGTCGAGCGCTCGAAGAAGTTTTCGCACGTCGGCGACGCGGCTCTCGAACTCGTCGCACCAGCGAAGATCGACGAGGAGCAAGTTCACGTACGCGGAACGCAAGGCGTCCGTCGCTCCTCGGGTATCCCATACCGGGATGAGCTCCACCTCGTGACCTCGACTGCACAGCACCGGGTAGAGCTCGGAGGGCAAGCGGCTGGTTCGAGATCCACTAGCCATGTCGGCGACCAGCGCCTCGAACGATTGGACGCCCGATCCTACGTAGAGGATGCGCCTACGCTTGCTGCCGGGCTCGTACTGACAGGGCGCGTTCCGGGTCATGGGCCTTCCGTCACTTGGGTGGGAGAAGCCTGGCGTAGAACAAACTCTGCACTAACCAGGTTCCGAGGCTCGGCTTCCGCCAGAGCCCCTGCGGGCCGACGTATACCACGGCTTTCGGGCGCCGCCCGCCGAGCTTGTTCAGCGCCGTCTCGAGGGTACGGCGCGGCTCAGAAAAACTTGATGCTGATGTCGATCAGCTTCTGCTTGAGCGCATTGTACGGCGCGGTGAGCAAATCGAGCGCGGTAAACGGCGTGACCTGCTTGAGAACACCCCTGGCGTTCGAGAATGCCTCGAAACCGAAGAAGCCATGCCCCTTGCCGATGCCGCTGTTGTTGGAGCCGCCGAATGGCAGGTAGTTATTGAAGAAGTGAACGGCGCTGTGATTGATGCACGTGCCGCCAGCGCGCGTGTTCTGCATGATGCGCTCGATGTTCGCCTTGCTTCGGCTGTAGATGTAGAGCGCGAGCGGTTTCTCCTTCGAGTTGATGACGGCGATGGGCTCGTCGAGCGACTTGAAGGTGGAAATCGGCAAGAGCGGTCCGAAGATCTCCTCTGTCATCACCAGCGAGGTCGGGTCGACGTCGGTGAGTACCGTGGGCTCGATGTAGTCTTCGCTGGAGTCCGTACGGCCGCCGTACGCGACTGTCGCTCCGCGTTGTTTTGCATCCTCGAGATAGCCGTTGAGCCGCTGGTAGTGGCGCTGGTTGACGATTCTCGCATAGGAGTCCGACCTTCGCGCATCCATGCCGTAGAACTTCTCGATGTTCTTCGCGAGCTTATCGAGGAACTCGTCCTTCTTGCTCTCGTGTACGAACACGTAGTCAGGCGCGAGGCAGATCTGGCCGTTGTTCGTGTACTTGGCCCAGGCAACGCGATGCGCAGCGGCATCGACCTGCGCCGTCTCATCGACGATCGTAGGGGACTTTCCGCCTAGCTCCAGCGTGACCGAGGTCAGATGCTTTGCCGCCGCCTCCATGACGACCTTCCCGATCGACGGGGCGCCGGTAAAGAAGATGTGATTGAAGGGCTGCGCCAAGAGAACCGTAGAGGTCTCGATGCCGCCCTCCACGACCGCCACTTCATTTTCGTCGAACACCTCTTCGATGATGCTGCGCGTGACGGCCGAAGAGTGCGGCGTGTGCTCGGAGGGCTTGATGATCACACAATTGCCGGCCGCGACCGCCGCGACGAGCGGGCCAAAGGTCAGATTGATCGGGAAGTTCCAAGGCGCGATGATGAGCGCCACGCCCTTGGGCTCGTAGTGCACGTATGACCGAGCTCCGAGGAGGGCCATCGGCGTAGAGACCCGGTGTGGACGCAGCCACTTCGAGAGGTGCCGACGCGCATGTTTGATTTCGCTGGTGACTGGAAACACCTCGGTGAGGTCGACCTCGCTCGGGTGCTTGTGGAAATCGTCGAACAGAGCTTTTCGGATGTCTTCACGGTGCGCCAGGAAGGCTCGTTCGAGTCGCTTGAGCTTTTCCTTTCGCTCCCGCGCCGTGGTCTTCGCGACCGTGTACTGGTGAGCCTGCTGCAGCTTGAAGATCCGCTCAACCTCAGCGGTGCTCGCATCGATGCCTGGCGCCGGGGCGTCGTGAGAGCCGTTGGTCCGGACCTCGTTGGCTAGTTCTGCTGCGGATTGCGACATTGTTTCGATCCTTTCAGGCCGCCCTCAGGCGAGCTTGGCGACGATCTGCTCCGAGACGTCCCAGAGCTTGGCAGCGAGGGCTTCGTCTCGGCCCTTTCGACTACTCTTCGACTCGTTGCAGTCCGCGAAATACTTTCCAGTCACGCCAGCTGCACCGGGATGCACCGCAAGGTAGCACTGTGTGGCAGCTCCTTCACCGACGCTCTTCAGGACCAATGGCCCGCCAATGCTGAGCGCCCCGCGAACGAGCGGATTCATGCTGCGGGCTAGGTTGGTGTGAATGACCCCAGGGTGCAGGCTGTTTGCAGTCTTGCCGGTCCCGTCGAACCGCTTCGCCAAGTGCTTGGCGAACAAGAGGTTCGCGAGCTTCGATTGCCCATAATTGCCCCAGGCGCTGTATCCACGCTGGCCATCCAAGTTATCGAACTGGATTCCCTCGCTTGGGGCGCCGCGGTGCGCGTCACTGCTCACCATGACGACTCGAGCATTGTCGCCGAGCTGACCGAGGAGCGACGTGACCAGGAGGAAGTGGCCGATGTGGTTGGTGAAGAACTGCAGCTCGTACCCGTGTTTCACCTGGAGCGTTGGAAGCGCCATGATGCCTGCGTTGCAAACGATCGCGTCGAGCGAGAGACCGGTGGCCGCGACCTCCGCGGCGCAGGCCTTGACCGAGGCCGGATCGGACAGCTCGCAAGAGATAGGAGTGGTTTCGCCGACGACGTCATCGCAGGCCGCCCTTGCCTTGTCGACAGTGCGGGCCGCCGCGATGACATGTGCGCCGCGCTTGGCGAGCACACGAAGGGTCTCCTTGCCGATCCCGGAGTTACAACCCGTTAACAAGATCGTTCGCCCGGTCAGGTCGAGCCCTTGGGTCACGTGTTCCGCCGTGCTCCCGTACCCGAAGCCCGTAGGCCCCTTTCCCTTGAATAGCGCTAGCAACGACATGTCAGCAGCTCTCCCCACTCTCGATCGGCATCGCCGATCTCTAGAGCCTAGTAGAAACCTGTACAGGCGTTGACGTCGATGCAGTTCTCGAGCGAGCAATTGGCACACTCGGCCGAACCCGGATCGGCGGCACAGGGTGTGATGCAGAACGCCGTCGAGCACGCGGTGATCGAGCCATAGCAGCCCGTGCATTGAGTCGAGAGGCCGGTGCCGTCGGAGATACATTGCGCGACGCAATCGCCCAAGGCGTTGCGAACCGTCTCCGAGCTGTTCGACAGAACGTCGGTTACTTGAGTGATGCAGGCGCTGAAGGGGCATTCGGCGGCCAGTTCACCGACGGTCCCGGGCCCGCCGATCGCTTCGAGCGCAGCCTGATCCGCATCATTGACGCACTGATCGATGAGTGCCGGCCCATCCCCATTGCCACCCCCGTCGGAGCCGCCGGCGCCACCTGATCCAACGAATCCGGCCGTGTCGACCAGAAAGGCCTGGATGCCGCGGAACTGGAACATGATGCTGAGCGAGGTGCACACGCCGCTCTCGGAGTCGTAGTCGCCGTCCGCGTATTCGAGCATCGCATCGTCGAACTGCTCGATCGTGAAGTTGGCCGCGTTCCCGTTGTCCGTCGTGGGAACAGCGATGATGTCTCGAAGGTCGGCAACGTCCCAATAGCCGTTGACCGTGCCCTCGAAGCCGTCATCGAGGAGCCGCAGGCGCAACCATGCGTCGTGGATCAACAACTCGTCGCTGACGATCATGATGTCGATCGGAAACAAGAGGTCGATCGGTCCAGCCGTGAGCACCCCGTCGACGATCGAGCCTTGGACTTCGCCGCTGTGAAAGCGCTTCTCGGGATGAACGCTCAGTGTCGCCCCCTCGAGCACGCCATTGTCGGTGCCGAGCGCCGGGGAATCTTCGCTCGCGAAGATCTGAACGCTCACGTCGTCGTCGTTCTCCTCGTCGTCTACCCCTTGGACCTGGAGGAGGATGGTCATCGAGCCGTTCTTGCTCGCGCCGCTGATGACGCCGTCGACGAGTTGACCCTTGCGAAACCCGCCGAAGATGTACTTCCCATCTTCGCGAGTTCGCTCGTCGTTGATCAATCTCAGGAAGTTGTAGTCGATCCCCGGTTCGCCGTCTGGGCCCGTGAAGTCCTCGTGGGCGCACTCACCTGGCTCCTGCGCATCCATCGTCGAGGCCCGACCGTCGAGGTCGAAGCCATCCAGGCCATCACTCGGGTCGTCCGGATAGAAGAATCCAAACGTCGTGGCTACGAAACCGACCCCGGGCATGATCTCAGGCTCGGGCGTGCGAATCCCTTCGGTGCCACCGGCTCCGCTCTGGCTCTCGCTGTTGCAAGCGGCAAGCGCGAGGCTTCCGATGGCGAGCAGCAGGAGTCTCTGGATTCGGTGACGCACGGACGGGCCCTAGTTCAACCCGTCGCAGGTACCGCTGCTATTGCTTGGGACAGGGGTGATCGCGACGAAACCGCTGAAGAAAGCCTCGAGGTCGTCCTGAGGGTCCTCGAGAGTAGACTCGCAGTCTTGCTCGGCGGTTGGGAGCGGGAGGCCCTCCAAGAAGTCGGGTAACTCGGTGCCAAGTGGAACGTCGACGCGGCCACGGATCGACGAGCCGCTGGCGCAGGACGGAATGTTGATGCTGGTGATGTTCTCAAGCGGCACAGTCCCAGCGAGCAGCGCGCTGCGCTTGTCTTCGAGCCAGCGAAGGACCTCTTCGAGACCCGTCTCGTAGTCTATCTCCCCACCTGCGGGTGCCGACCCCTGGGATGATGCGAGGGCGGGAACTCCGGAGCAGGCCGCGGTCTTCGCTGCACCAACGGTTCCAGAAATCTGGGAGATGATCGTCTCGCTGATAAAGCCGACGTTCTGTCCGGCATTGATCCCCGAGAGGACGACGTGCGGTGGCTCGTCGGGGTAGAGGTTCTCCAAGGCGAACAGGACCGCGTCTGCCGGGCATCCGTCCACCGCCCAAACGTCGGTGTCGTACCCGCTCGCGGTCGAGGCTTCGGCGCCCTCGCCGGTCCCATCGGCGCAGGGCGGAGGCGGTTCGTCGTCAACGGTCGCGTCGGCGGACCCGCTCGTCTGGTCGGCCGGAGCGCTGACGATGACGATGTTGTTGCTGTTGGCAGTCAAAGCCTGAACCACAAGGTCGATTCCCTCTGCGGCCACGCCATCATCATTCGTGACGAGAATTCGGAGCGGCTCCTGTGGAGAGTCGCTGCTGCTGCATGCCGTGAGGCCACAGACGATGCCTAGAGCAGGGATCAAGGCGAGGCAGATGCGGTTTTTCCCGAACATGCGCGCGATAGTAGAAATAAGTGCTCGCCAACGCAACGGAGCAACACTTTGGGGCGGAAAAACCCAAGGAAACGCTCTGGAAACAGATGCTGGGTCCGACGTTGCCGCTGACGCCTCCGCACGCTAGACCATTTCGGAGCATGAATCAGAAAGCAAACCTCCAGTACGACGACACGAACTACGAGATGCCGATCGTCGAAGGCTCTTACCAAGAGCGCGCCATCGACATCCGAAAACTCCGCAAGGACACCGGCCTGATCACCCTCGACTCCGGCTACATGAACACCGGGGCCACCGAGAGCGAGATCACCTTCATCAACGGTGAAGAAGGCATCCTGCTCTACAGAGGTTACCCAATCGAGCAACTCGCCGAAGAGTCGACGTTCGTCGAGACGAGCTACTTGCTGATCTACGGGGAGCTTCCGAGTGCGGCTCAACTCGAGCAGTTCTCTACGTCGCTCACCTACCACAGCATGTTGCACGAAGACATGCGCCACTTCTTCGACGGCTTCCCGTCGCGGGCACACCCGATGGCGATCCTCTCGTCGATGGTGAGCGCCCTCTCTGCCTACTATCCGGACAGCCTCGAGCCCGATACACACAACCAGCAACACATCGAGCGTCTGCTGTCGAAGCTCCGCACCATCGCCGCGTTCAGCTACCAGAAGAAGCAAGGCCGGCCGGTCCAGTATCCGCGTAACGAGCTCGACTACTGCGGCAACTTCCTACACATGATGTTCTCGCATCCAGCCGAGTCTCTCTACGAGCCGGACCCGGAGCTGATTCGCGCGCTGAACGTGCTTCTGATCCTTCACGCGGATCACGAGCAGAACTGCTCGACCTCGACCGTGCGCCTCGTGGGTTCGAGCCAGGCAAGCCTCTACGCAGCCATCAGCGCCGGTATCTCAGCGCTTTGGGGCCCGCTTCACGGTGGCGCGAACCAGGCGGTGATCGAGATGCTCAAGGAGATCCGCGACGAAGGAGGCGACCCGAAGACCTTCATGCAGCAGGTCAAGAACCGAGAGCGTCGCCTGATGGGCTTCGGCCACCGCGTGTACAAGAACTTCGATCCTCGGGCCATGATCCTGAAGAAGTACGCGGACCGGCTCCTAGGCCACCTCAAGATCAACGACGAGCTCTTCGACATCGCGCGACAGCTCGAAGAGGTCGCCCTGTCCGACGACTACTTCATCGAGCGCCGACTCTATCCCAACGTCGATTTCTACAGCGGTATCATCTACCGAGCGATGGGGATTCCAACGGAGATGTTCACGGTGCTCTTCGCGATGGGCCGCATCCCAGGATGGATCGCCCACTGGAAAGAAATGATGGACGACCCGGACGTTCGCATCGGTCGTCCGAGGCAGATCTACACCGGCCACACGAGTCGCGACTACGTTGCGGTCACGCAGCGCTGAGCTCGCTCTCAAAAGGGCGGGTTGAAGAGATAGCTTTTCTCTTCCGCCCGCTTACTAATACGCCAACCATCCTCGGTCCGCCGGTACTCATCGACGTACCAAAGGCCCACCATGAAGATGTGAGTGCTACCATCGGGCTTCGCCATCTCTTGCGGGTTGAAGCACATCACGCGGCCCGTCGCGGTGTCACCGTCGAGCTTGATCTGGACGTTCGCGTTGAGGTGCTGATGGTTCGGGAACATTCCCATGACCTGGTTTAGGAAAGCGATGATCTGATCGGGATTGCCTACCGGGCCACCGACCTCGCTGTAGTCGATGTGGGCGTCTTCGGTGAACACCGCGCGCAGGTCATCGAAGCGTTTCTGGTCGATGATGGCCGAATATTCGTAGACCAGATCTTGAATCTCCATGCGGTCGGAGATCTCTTGCAGCGACAATGTCATGGTCGCGGAGAATAGACCGGCCGACGCCGATGGCACAAGCAAGCCCGTGCGTTTCGACGCGGGGTAGAGGAAGAGATCGACGCGCTAGCCGATTTGTCGCGATGGTGAGACACTCGCCATACGCGATGGGCGACCCTTTTCAGTCCGACCTCAAACCACACGAGCTTCCACGAGCAACGTTGGTCGAACTCTGGAAACGCACCGTGACCGCACACGCGCACTTGAGCGAGGTCTGGTCGGAGGCGGTGACCGCGCGCTTCGGGCAGAAGGCGTCCGAAGCGATCGCCCTCGAGGGCTGGCCGCTCAGGAAGCGCGGCGCGACGCCACGCCAGCTCTTCATACACGACCTCCGCTTCATCGTTGCCGCGACCGAATTGAAACCTGAGATGCTGACGGTCGCCGACCGCGACCAGGCAGAAACCCCAAGCGAACTGACGGACGGGCGAGGTTGGTTCCAAGGACTGGTAACCGCTTCCCGATGGTTCGGGGCGCGCCAAGGTCGACGCTCGGAGACCCCGGCCTGGAGCGGAAGCCGAGGACGAGTGCGCGGGCTAGCCAGAGGCAAGGGCATCGAAACGGGCTTCGTGCTGCTCCTGAAGGCCTGGCATGCCGCACAGGGGGAGCGCGCATGTACGATCGACACGGATGCGTTCGAGCGGAGAGTCGAGCAAGCTTTCGACCGCGAGACACTCGCACTGATCTGGAACTACGCCGCGCTCGCCTACATGCTGACGACCGATCGCTGGTACACGGGGGCGCGAAACCGATACGGAGACGAGGTGGCGCAAGAGCTCGAGAAGGAGGTCTGGATCGATCGCGGCGCCGCCGAGTACGACCTCGAGATCGGGCAAAAGGCGATGGGCGCAACGGGCAACGACGTAGAGGCGTTACTGAGGAGCTTTCAGTTCGCGCCCGGAGAGGTCGGAATCCTCGACGTCGAGTTGAAGCTGACGGGTCCCAACCGCGGAACTCTGACTCACCATCGTTGCCCAGCACTGGACCGCTTCGAACACTTCGACGACATGCGCCTTCAGCACTGCTGCGACATCTGCATCGCAGCGATGCCGATTTCGGGCGAGATGCTCAACCGGAAGATCGAGTGCAAGCCACTGAAGCTCCCGCCCCGGCGCGACGCAAACGACATCGCATGTAAGTGGGAGTATGTGCTTCCCGATCCATCCTGAGCTGCGAAGCTACCCTGCTCAGTCGGGAGTGGCGCCGAGACGTTCGAGGAGTGCCTTCGCCATGTCGGCCACCTCCTGTCGGTCGAGCTCGCGACTCTCGCTACTTTGATAGCTCTCGATGTCAGCCTCGGGCAGGCCTTGGAGGAATCGACTGGGCGTGATCTTCACGAGGCGCCCGCGCTGAACACGCTCTTTGTGGCGCGTGAGGTAGAGAAGGTCGCGCGCACGAGTGACGCCGACATAGAAAAGTCGTCTCTCCTCCTCGAGGTCCGCCATCGAAGCATCGGTGATGCGCGGATCGGTCGTGCGCGCGTGCGGAAGCACGCCTTCGACGCATCCGATCAGGAAGACGACCGAGAACTCCAAGCCTTTCGCCGAGTGGAGCGAAGAGAGCGTCACTTGCCGCCCCGGCTCCGCGTCTTGCTCGTCACTCGAGTCGAGCGCGATGTGATGGAGCAGGCTCTGAAGGGCATCGCGATCCGCACCGGCGCGCGCCTCGAGGCGCTCGACGCTTCGAAGCAGGAACTGGACGTTGGCAAGCCGACGCTTGGCATCCGGGCTTCGATCGCCATCGTCACGGAGCATCCCCACGGCACGCAGGAAAGACCTCGATGTTGCGGCGAAATTCCCGGAATGAAAACCCTTCGAGGCTTGGTCGATGGCGTCACCAAGCTCCACAGCCGCGGACTTCGCGCGGGCGGATAGCCCATCGACCCGCTGGGCGCTTCGTAGCGCGCGCAGGAGACTCATCCGATGTGCGCCCGCATGCTCCGCGATCTGGCGCAGCGACTGTGTCCCGAGCCCGCGCGTGGGAGTATTCACGATGCGGCGGAGCGAAAGCTCATCGCGTGGATTGAGGGCGACGCGAAGGTACGCGATCCCGTCCTTCACTTCCTTGCGATCGAAGAACTTCGTTCCTCCGAACACCCGGTAGGCGATGCCGCCGATGCGAAGCTCCTCCTCGAGAAGCTTGGCCTGTGTGTTCGAACGGTAGAGGACGGCGATCTCGCCTGGGTCGACGCCTTCCTTTTGCACCTTTCGGATCTCGGCGGCAACGAACTTGGCTTCCTCCTGCGGCTCGGACAGCGCGCACATGCGAACCGGCGGGCCTCCCTCACGAACTGGATTGAGCACCTTCGCGTAGGGACGCTTTGGCGACTGCTCGATGGCAGCGTTGGCTACGTTGAGAATGGGTGCACAGGATCGATAATTCTGTTCGAGCTTGGTGACTACGGCGCCAGGGAAATGCCGCTCGAAGTCGAGGATGTTGTCGACGCATGCACCCCGCCAGCCGTAGATCGACTGATCATCGTCGCCGACGACGCAGACGTTTCCACGCTCGTTCGCTAGAAGCCGAACCAGTTCGAGTTGAGCGAGATTCGTGTCTTGGAACTCGTCGACGAGGATGTGTTCAAAGCGTGCGCGCCATTTGTAGCGGATGGCCGGGTGGTCCTGAAGCAAGAGCACCGGTTTGATCACGAGGTCGTCGAAATCAACCGCATGCATGTCGGCCAGTGCCGCTTCGTAGGCACCGTAGATGCTAGCGGCCGCCTGATCGTATTCATCATCTCTGGCGCGAACCTCGATGGGAGTTCGCATGGCGTTCTTCCAGAGCGAGATCCGAGAGAGGATCGCTTGGGCGTCGAGTTTTCGGTCTGCGGTCGACTCTGTCTTGAGAAGATCACGAATGACCCCGAGGCTGTCCCCTTGATCGAAGATCGTGAACCGGGAACCGAGCCCGAGGGCCTTGGACTCCGCTCGAACGAAGCGCACGCCGAAGCTGTGGAACGTCGAAAGCCAGATGCCATCGGCTGCGTTGCTGCTGACCGTTGCGCTGATGCGCTCTCGCATCTCGTTGGCGGCCTTGTTCGTGAACGTGACGGCGAGGATCGACGACGCAGGGACGCCGGAGGCCAGCAGGCGGCCAATTCGGGTGGTGATGACGCGGGTCTTCCCGGAGCCGGCCCCCGCCAACACCAAGAGTGGCCCCTCCCCATGGTCGACCGCCGCACGCTGCTCTCGATTCAGTCGCAAGGCTCCGCGGGGTACTCCGGCCAGTGCCGCCGTTCAAGGGCTTCCTTTTTGTTTGACCCGGGACACCTCAAACGGCATATTATTGATAATGATTTTCATTTGCAGGTGATACACAGGCTATGCCGAAGTCCAAAAACTACATGATCTTGGACTGTTGCGACCTTCGGCAAGCAGCGCGGCCCGCTGAGAACTGCTGCGGATGGTGTGCGCCATCGCGCTCGGCCAAGACACGGCCGCCTGGTGCCTGGGCTACCGAACGGAGGCCCGCGTCGACGACGTGCACCCCTGCCCGCATCGAGTCAGGACAACGCCAATGGGCGAGGAGATCGAGAGGAAGTTTCTCGTGACCAGCGATGGGTGGCGCAAGGACGCGACTGGGACGCGGTTTCGGCAAGGCTTCCTGTCAACCGACCCCGAGCGAACCGTGAGGGTGCGAGCGGCTGGCGCCCGAGGGACGCTGACGATCAAAGGAAGGACCGTCGGGGCTCGACGCGCGGAGTACGAGTATGAGATTGCGCTCGCCGACGCGGAGCGAATGCTCGACACATTGTGCAAGCGCCCGCTCATCGAGAAGGTCCGCTTCGAGCTGCATGCCGGTCGTCACACCTGGGAAATCGACGTGTTTGAAGGGGACAATGCGGGTCTCGTCGTGGCGGAGCTCGAGCTCGAGTCAGAAGATGAGGCGTTCGAAAGACCCGCATGGCTCGGTGCGGAGGTCACCCACGACCCGCGCTACTTCAACTCGAACCTCGTGCAGCATCCGTTCAAGAACTGGTCGCGCTAGCAGCGACCCCGGCGAACGATTGCCGGGGGCCGACAGCTGGTCTACGACTCGTGAATGGAGCTTCCGCCCTGTGGCTTGTATCAAACGACGGGTCCGATCGGAGCGATCGAGACCGGCCGCCTCGTGTACTTTCACAATCACGGGGACCCGGGCCCCGGGGTCTATCTCCCGAGCGCCTGGAAACATAATCGGGCCGAGTTCCAGAACAAGGGGCAGACCCTCAGCGACGAAGGCCTCGTGCGCTTCCTTCTGCCGCTGCCGCCGGAGGGCTTCTACCGAGTCGCCGAGGCGTTCCATTGCTGCGAGAAACGGTGTCGCCTCTTCGAAGAGGAGGCCCTCGTTCAGCTTGGCTACAATGGCGACGCAGAGCCGATTCTATTCAGCCCAGAGCTGGTGGATGGGATGCTCGCGATCCCCGCGCAGGGCTGGAAGACGAGCCTCGAGACCACGAGCCATCTTCGGCACTTGAAGGTGCGCGCCAGCAAGCGAGATGGTCTCCCACCACAATAGTGTGAGCCCGCTTACTTTTCTTCGGCGATCCTAGCTGTTTATACTGAACACCAGGATCTGGATGGGGTGGTCGACGAAACTAATGCGCCGCGCGCAGAGCGTGGCTCCCCGGGCACCGGACGACCGATGGGGCGCGCTGCTCGTGCCGCCCGAGATCGTCGAAGATCACCCACGCAGCCCCGACCGCGCCTTCCTATTGGTCCGATACACGGTGGTCGCAGCGATCTTCACCGTCGTCTTCGCACCCTACTTCTTTCTCTACCTCAAGCTCCCGTACACGCTGCTGCTGAACATGATCTATGGCGTGAGCCTGGGCATCACGCTGCTGATTCTCCGGAAGACAAAATCGGTTCGGATTGCCGCGAACTGGACCTTGTCGTGCGCGTTTGCGGTGCTGGTCTTTCAAGCCTGGATGCTCGGCGGCGTCTCGTCGCTGGCGTATCCATGGTTGGCTGTGACTCCCGTCGCAGCGATGCTGCTTCGAGGCGTCGAAGGTGGGGCCCGCTGGACAGGCGTTGCCGTGGCCGGAGTGATCGGAATCGCGATCGCGGAGTCCATGGGCTTCTTGCCGAACGGGCCGGAGATCAGCCCAAAGGCGCGTGGCGCGACAAGCGCCACCATCGCGTCGCTCACGATCGCACTCGGCGCGCTGGCATGGCTTGCGGAGAGTCGGGCGGACGAGCTCTTGCAGGACCTGAAGCGTCAGAAGCAGGAGTTTCAGGAGCGAGCCGTCCGTGACTGGCTCACCGGCCTTGCGAACCGTTCGCTCATGACCGAGTGCCTGATCCAGAGCTGGGAGCGCGCGCGGCGGCATGGCCCGCGAGGCGCCCTCTTCTTCGTCGATCTCAACGACTTCAAACAGGTGAACGATGAGCATGGTCATTCAGCCGGCGACCAGGTGCTGCGTGACGTGGCGCTGCGTCTCCAGGACACCATCCGCTCTTCCGACATGGTCGGTCGAATCGGCGGCGACGAGTTCGCCCTCATCATCGAGGGGGTCGAAAGCCAGTCAGACGTCGCCGTGCTGGCCGACAAGGTGGCCGAGGCCATCGAGCAGCCGATCGAGATGAACGGGGTGGAGATTGGGGTGGGTGCCAGCATCGGTGTCGCCTTCTTCCCGGACCGGGAATGTCACTTCGGTGACCGCGTGACGCTTCCGAGCATTCCGGCGAACGGCCTGCAGTCCCGGGGCGAAGTCGACCACGAGTCCGTCCGACGCCTGCTCGAGAAGGCGGATGTGGCGATGTACTCTGCGAAACGCAAGGGGCTTCGGTACTGGATCCACGAGCACGACGCCGACGAGACGCTTCCGAGTCGAACCGACCTGGTGAGCGAGCCTCCGCCCGCCGCGTAGATCTCGTTCTCGCCTCCGCGCCCGGTTGCGCTAGAGTCGACGGATGAACTCGACGATTGGCATTCTGACGGGTGGCGGCGATGTGCCGGGGCTCAATCCAGCAATTCGTGCAGTCACGTTCCGAGCCTTGCGCGAGGGGCACCGCGTGATTGGACTGCGACGAGGCTGGGCGGGCCTGGTCGACATCGTCCCCGACAAAGACGCCGACAATAGCGCACACTATCTCGTCTTGACCGAGGAGCTCGTGAACCGGGCCGGGCGCACGGGCGGCACGTTCTTGCACTCCTCGAGGACGCGCCCCAGCCACTTGCCGAAGGGTCTCGTACCGCCGCATCTCGCCGACAAATACACGGATGACGTCAACGACGTTACCGAAGACGTCATCAAGAACCTCGACTTCTTGGGGATCGACTACCTCATCCCGATCGGGGGCGACGACACCCTTGGCTACGGTGCACACCTACATCGGCAGGGGGTGCCCGTCGTCGCGATCCCGAAGACGATGGACAACGACGTGCCCGGCACCGACTACTGCATCGGTTTCAGTACATGCGTGACAAGGACGATCGAGCTTACCCACAAGCTCCGGACCTCGGCCGGCTCTCACGAGCGCTTCCTCGTGATCGAGGTGTTTGGCCGCTACGCAGGGTACACCGCCCTCTTGCCGACGATGGCGGGTGCATCGAATCGGTGCGTCATTCCCGAGCATAAGTTCGACATGGGGCATCTGACAGAGCTGCTCGTCCACGACCGGAACCGAAACCCAAGCAACTACTCGGTGGTACTAGTGTCGGAGGGTGCCCAGATCGGGGGCGATTCCGAGATGTCGTTCGAGGGAGAAGAAGCCGACATGTTCGGCCACAAGAAGCTCGGCGGCATCGGAGACCGCGTTGCAAATGCGCTGAAGAACTTGTCTCCAAAGTACAACCAGGGGCGCAAGGTCAACGTCATCAGCCAAAGGCTCGGCTACCTCGTACGCTCGGGCGACCCGGATGCGCTCGATTCGATCGTGCCGATGGTGTTCGGCAACCTCGCGCTCGACCTGATCGACGCGGGTACCTCGGGCCGGCTCGTCTCGATTCACAACGGACGATACGACAGCGTTCCGATGGAAACGATCATCGGGGCCAAGAAGGTGGTCGACGTAGAGAAGTACTACGATACCGAGCGACTGCGACCGAAGTACAAGGCGTTCAACAACCTTCCGCTCTTCATCATGACCAGCGACGCGTGAGCCGGCACCAGCGCTGAGAGCAGACCCCTAGCGAATGCGCTTGGGTACACTACCCTTGGCCCCATGGCGTCTTCTTACCGTCGTTTTCGGGCGCGCCTCTTGAAGGCGTTCTTTCATGCGCACGCAGAGGTCTATGAACGCACGGGGGGGCGCCTCGGCGCCTGGCTAGGGCTTCCGACCCTTCTGCTCTCGTTCACCGGGCGGAAGTCCGGCAAGACGTATTCGACGCCACTGGTGTATTTCCAGGATGGGCCAAGCTACGTGGTCGTTGGCTCCGATGGCGCGGCGCGGCGCGACCCGCAATGGTGGAAGAACCTCAGGGTGAACCCGAAGGCTTCCGTTCGAGTCGGCCGGAAACAATACGAGGTCACCGCAACACTCGCGACGGGCGTAGAGCGCGAGCGCTTGTGGGAACTCGGCAAAGGCGTCAACCCGATGTGGTCCAAGTATCAAGCTCGGACGGAGCGTGAGTTGCCCGTGGTCGTGTTGACGCCGAATCCCTGAGTCCCAGCGTCGGCGCGATCAGGGGACCTCGACCGCGCCGCCCGAACCGGCTTCGCCGCCGGCACCGCCTTCGCCACCGGCACCGGCTTGGCCACCTTCGCCACCAGCGCCACCTTCGCCGCCAGCGCCACCGGCGCCGCCTTCGCCACCGGCGCCGTCGTCACATTCGTCCTCGCCAAGCTCGACCCTGTATGCGGCACCGTCATCGATCGCCTCCCGACCGCTCTGATCGTGGGGCACCGCAACGACGCACTCGCCTTCGGTCTCGTTGCCAGAGCTGTCGACGGCCTTGTAGCCGAGGCGGTAGACGCGGCCGTTGCTCGGCCCTTGCCGCTCGGATCGAAGCTGGACTCGATCACACTCGAGAAGAATGTCGGGCTCGGTGTTGCCGTCGCCCTTCGCATTGACCGGCTCGTCACTGCTCGCGTAGGAGAAGGTGACCGTGAGCTCGTCTCCATCACAGCGGTCCTGCACGCAATCGGCGCCCTCGATGGTGTGAAACTTGTGATTCGGAGGCCAAAGCTCGAGAGGCTCGTCATTGCCTTCCGGCGCCTCGGTGTCCTCGACCGTGAGCTTGGCTTCGCAGAGCACCTCGCCCGGCTCGTCCGCGTCGTCACCGACGTCGACTCGGATGACGATATCGTGCGTGCCAACTTCGAAGGGGCCCTCGTCGTTGAGGGTGTAGGCGAGATCATCGCAGCCTTCTGGCCGATCCTCGGGTGGCGTGAAGAAGATGAGCTCCGGGTCGGCGCCGCCGTTTTCGCACTCGACGCTCAGGTCGTTCGGGCAAACCCAGGCCTCAGGGATGACCGCTCCGTCGCTACATTCAGCGCTGAGGCCCGATTCGCCTGAGCCGGTGGAGTCAGTGCTCGTGCAGGCGGCCAACGTGAAAGCCAGGCCGGGGACCGCAAGAAGGATGAGAAAACGAGTCATGCGTCCGAAGGTGGCACGACTTTGGGGTTAATTCCAATCGATCTGCCGTTTCGGTGTTGTCGGTAATACAAAGCTTTTGGATAAATCCCCTCCCAATGTTTCCGCCCTAGGGCTGAGCCAGGAGGACGAACCGGGCAACACGCTCGCTTCCGTGGATCGGTCGGAGAGCCGAACACGCTGAAGAGCCGGACCCGGGCGGAGCTCATATCGTACAGGTGGTCGTTTTCGAACGCATCGATCTGCGGACGAATCAGCCAAGGCAGCATGTCGTTGCTCCTCGGGTCTCGGCCCGGGTGGACTTCTGAGATGGAGACGAGACAGCCCGTCGATTTGTGACAGCCGACGTCACTCGGCGGGAAGCCCTCTGTCGTCTGGAGTGTGATGGTATGTTCCTGAGGAGCCGGGACCCATGACCGAAGCCAGCCAAGCCGTCGTCGAAGCCTGTCGCCTGCTCTCGTCGGAAGAGCGCATCGAGACACGAAACCTGGCCGCGGCGATCGGGCTCAGCAGTTCGTACTTCCAGCGTTGCTTCAAGCGTCAGCTCGGCGTCACGCCTCAGCAATTTCGGCGTCGCATCCTCGCCGAGCGCGGTCGAGAGCTGCTCGGACAGACCCCCTCAGTGACCGAGTCCCTCTATGCGGCCGGCTACTCGTCGAGCAGCCGTTTCTATGAAGGCCTCGGTCGCGAGCTGGGGATGAAACCGGCGAGCGCGCTGGCGGGGGCGCCAGGTGAGCGGATCCGATACGCGATCGCCGACTGCTCACTCGGTGCAATCGTCGTCGCCTGGACGAAGCGCGGCGTCTGCGAAGTGGGTTTCGGGGACACCTCGACAGGTCTCGCGAGTCGTCTCGCGCAGCACTTTCCAAAAGCACGACTCGAACCTGCGGACGAAACAAACTGGGTTCGGGCGGTGATCGCCTCGGTCGAAATGAAGTCGCCTCCGGAGATCCCTTTAGACATGCGGGGTACAGCATTCCAAGAGCGGGTCTGGCAAGAACTCCGAAACATCCCGATCGGCGAGACTCGCACGTACTCCGACATCGCAGCCGCGCTTGGAGAACCTTCCGCAGCTCGCGCGGTGGCCCGAGCGTGTGCCACCAACAAGCTCGCGTTCGTCATCCCATGCCACCGAGTCGTAAGGAAGGGCGGCCAGCTCGCCGGCTATCGCTGGGGCATCGAGCGAAAGCGTGAACTACTCGCCCGCGAGGCGGTGGCGGGATCAGCCCAGCTTGAAAAGACCTAGGCCGCAGCCAGACTTGGCGTGATGACGTGTGAAGACCCGCAGCTGAAAGGACGTGTCGTTGCATCGACTTGCCTGCTGTTGGCGATGGGGTTGGTGGCCTGTGCCGCGGACCCGAGCGCGAAGCGCACCCGCCGCGTGATGAGCGAGCAAGAAGAACTCGACCTCGGTAAAGAAGCGGCCGAGCAGGTCGAGCAATACATCGGGTTCGCCGGAAGCGAGGAGCTCAACGCGTACGTGTCACGAATCGGCCAACGACTTGTGAAGCACTCCTCGAGGAGCACCATCGTGCACGAGTTTCACGTGGTCGACATGAAGGAGCCGAACGCGTTCGCCCTGCCGGGCGGCTACATTTACGTCTCGCGAGGTCTTCTCGCGATCATGAACAGCGAGGATGAGCTCGCCGCGGTAATCGGCCACGAGATTGGCCACGTCGCGGGCCGGCACTCCGCGCAGCGACAGGCGAAGAGCCGAGGCTGGATCCCGCTTCAGATCCTCGCAGGGATCGGCGGAGCCGCGGCCTCTGTGGTGTCACCGGGCCTCGGTAGCGCCGTAGCCGGTGCCGGGCAGCTCCCCGCGTCGCTTGCAATCGCCAGCTACAGCCGAAAGCAGGAAGAAGAGGCAGACCGGCTCGGTCAACAGTATGCCGCGGCCGAAGGCTGGGACCCCGCCGCGATCTCGGACACGATGGACGCGCTAACGCGCGAACAGGAGCTCGCGGGTGCGGAAGACCCATCACGTATGAGTTTCTTCGACACGCACCCGACAACACCGGACCGCGCAAAGAAGGGAAGGGAGTACGCCAAAGCGCTGAGCGTGGCCCCCGCGAACCGCATCGAAGTCGATCGAAACGCCTTCTTGGGGGTCCTCAACGGCTTGGTCCTTGGCGATTCTGCGCGTGGCGGCGCCTTCGTAGACCAGAACTTCGTGCATCCCGAGCTCGGCTTTGCGATCACGTTCCCGAGGGGTTGGGCGGCGGAAAACGCCCCGACGGCGGTGCTGGCCCAACCAGAAGATCAATCCGCGGTGCTGGCGCTGCAGGTCGCGTCGGAGGGCGATGACCCCGTCGCATTTGCCGATCAAATCGCAGCGAAGGCCGAGCTCTCGGATCGGAACAACACGGAGATCAATGGTTACCCGGCCGTGACCGCTGCCGCACGCGTGCAGGACGGCAGCCAAGAGATTTACATCGCGCTCGCATGGATAGCGAAAGACGGCCTAATCTATCAAGTCCTCGGCGCGACGACGCCAGGTCGCTGGAACGATCATCGACCGATCTTCCAAGCCAGCGCAGGGAGCTTCAGGCCGGCATCGGAAACGGAACTCGACGCAATTCGCGAGAATCGGCTTCGACTCGTGGAAGCGACACCCGGACAGACGCTCGGCGCGATCGCGAAGCGTAAGGGGAACCAATGGTCCGTCGACAAAACCGCGGCCGCGAATGCGATGGAGTCGACGACTAAGCTAAGCGGCGGCGAGTCCATCAAGGTCAGCCTCCGCGAACGCTATCGCGATTGATGTGACGAACGATTGATGCGAGCGCGAAGAAACTCTATCGAGCGCCGTTCAGGAAACGAGAGGTTGGTTTGGTTCCGGAACAAGTAATTATTCTGATCGCCCTGGCTTTCGCAGGGATGATTGTGATTCTGGGTCTTTGGGGGTTCTTTGCGCCGAACTCCGTCAGCATATTCGTGCGCTCGTGGAGCACCGTCGGCGGCATGTGGCTGGCAGTGGCGCTGCGACTTGGCTTTGGGGCTGCCCTTTGGCTCGCAGCTCCTTTGTCGAGGACCGAGGTTCCGTTGAAAGTGATCGCGGGCGTGGCCGCAGCTTCAGCGCTGGTCTTGTTGGTGGTGGGGTTTCCGCGCTTTCGAGGCTTGATCGACTCTTGGCTCAAGCTGCCTTCCGCCGCCGTCCGGGCCTGGTGTTTGGTCGCGATTTGCCTTGGTAGTTTCGTGTTCTGGTCGACGATGCGGCCGATCAAGATTGAGGTTCCCGAGAACCCAGTCGAGTACCGCTAGCCCCAGCCAAGCCGCGACATGTGCTATTCCGGAGGACTCGATCGGCGCGCGTGCGCCCTGGGATCATGCGGCGTCTCCTCACCCCCACCGTCGTTTGCCTCTGCTTGGCGCTGGCTTGCCAAAACACGGCCCCAAAATCGGCGTCCGAGGGTCTCACCGTATTCGCAGCGTCGTCCTTGACTGAGGCATTCGTTGAGCTTGGAGAAGCGTTTTCGCGAACGGAACGTTGCCTGCCGCCGAAGTTCGCCTTCGCGGGTAGTCAATCCCTCCGGCTGCAGATCGAGCAGGGCGCGCAGGCTGATGTATTTGCCTCAGCGAATGGCGACCACATGACGGCATTGGCATCGAGCGGCGCCATCGCGCACCCAAAGATCTTCGCGTACAACGAGCTCGTGCTGATCGTGCCGAAAGACAACCCGGCGTCGATTCGAAAGTTCGAGGATCTACCCCGGGCACGACGACTCGTGGTCGGGGCGCCCGCAGTTCCGATAGGGCAGTACACCCGCGAACTTCTCCAACGTGCAGAGCATGCGTTCGGCCCAGCCTTCTCTTCGTCTGCGCGAAAGCGCGTGGTGTCAGAGGAGACCAACGTACGCCTCGTCCGCGCGAAGGTTGAACTGGGCGAAGCCGACGCGGCGATCGTGTACCGGACGGATGCCACGGATCGGGTGCAGACCATCGAGATCCCTGCCTCCTTGAACGTGCGGGCGGGATATCAGATTGGGCTTGTCGGTTCGGAGCCCACAGGGCTCGCGAAGCGTTGGATGCAGTTCATCGACTCACCAGCGGGGCGGACGATTCTCGCTCGACATGGGTTCGCCACACCATGAGTCGGCATTCCAGTCTCCTTCTCGCGCGAGTTCTTGGCTGGGGCCTTGGGCTGCTCCTTCTCGCCGCGATCGTGGTGCCTCTTGTCGCGCTGGCGCTTTCGTCTTCACCGGCCGACCTTGCCGCGGGGGTCCGACATCCACTTTTCGCGCCGGCGCTTGCGCTCAGCGGACGCACGACCCTGCTGAGTCTTCTCATCGTGGTCGTCGCGGGCACTCCGCTCGGATGGTGGCTGGCCGTTGGTCCGCGTCAGTTGACGCGTGTCGTCGAGATCGTGGTTGTGCTCCCAATCGTGATTCCACCGGCAGTTCTCGGCGTTGCGCTGCTCCAGGCGTTCGGTCGAAGTGGCCTCATCGGGCCGCTGCTCGCATCGCTCGATCTGCAAGTGCCGTTCACGACGACGGCTGTGGTTCTGACCCAGGTAGTGGTCTCTGCTCCGTTCTATGTGGCCTCCGCGGCCATTGCGTTTCGCCGGGTGGACATCGATCTGGTTCTGGTAGCTCGGACTCTTGGAGCCTCGCCTGCCAGCGCTTTCTTTCGTGTCGCGGTGCCGGTCGCAGCAACGGGTCTCTTGGGCGGAGCGGCGCTGGCCTACGCTCGCGCAATCGGCGAGTTTGGGGCCACGCTCTTGTTCGCGGGGAACCTGTCGGGAACCACGCAGACGATGCCGCTCGCCATTTACATGGCTCTCGAATCGGACGTCCGGGCAGCTTTGGCGATCTCGCTCCTGCTCACGGTGATCGCGGTGGCCTTACTCTTCGCCATCCGCCTTGGGCCGAGGGTGTTCGCTTCCGTAGTGCTCGGACGGGACGCAATGGACTCGGAGGGCCACGATCGATGAGTTGGTCGGTCCAGCTCCGCGCACGAGTTGGCGCCCTCGAGCTCCGAGTGGCGCTCGAAGGCAATATGGGCCCCACTGTCGTCGTTGGCCCGAACGGCGCTGGCAAGACCACGCTGCTACGGATGATCGCGGGCGCCTATCGACCGGTTTCGGGGCGGATCACGATAGGCAAGGACACGGTGTTCGATTCGACGGAAGGGGTGAACATACCGCCCGAAGAACGGCGCGTAGGCTACGTGCCTCAGGGCTTCGGCCTCTTTCCTCATCTGCGCGTGATTGACAACGTCGCTTTCGGCTTGTCTGTCGGCCCGGGTCGCAAGCCACCCCAAGTACGAAACGAGATGGCGCATGCGCTACTCGCGGAGCTCGACTGCGCCCATCTTGCCGAGCGGCTCCCGAAGCGCTTATCCGGAGGCGAGCAGCAACGGGTCGCACTCGCTAGAGCGCTCATCGTGGAGCCTGAGCTACTTCTACTCGACGAGCCCTTGGCAACCCTCGACCCAAGCTCGCGGCGTAGGCTTCGGCGCTTCCTCGTGGAACACCTGGCGGCGCGTGGGCGACCGGCGCTCGTGGTTACGCACGATATCAGGGATGTGGAGGCGCTTGGAGCGAACGTGGTCGTGATCGAAGGGGGAAAGGTCACTCAGCAAGGCTCGGTGCGCGAACTTCGGACTCACCCCGCGACGGAGTTCGTCGCCGAGTTCTTCGACGTGGAACCGGCTGAGACTCAGGGAGCCTCGGCAGGGTCACAGGTCACGAACGCCTGAGTGAAGAAGCCTTCGACGACGGGAAGTCGAATGCTGTCGGTGGTGGCGCCAATGAATTACGTGGGGCGCGATTGTGGGCGCGTGTTCCCGAGGTCCAACGAAGGCCATCACTGCCGAACGAAGTGACCGCTTGCTCGGCCTGCTGCAAACGGGCTACGGTCACGACATGCGAGTCTACTCATTCGTCTTCGTAGCCATGTGCAGCTTTGCTTCTATCGCAGCGGGTTGCGGCACCGATGCCGTAGCGTGTGAAGTTGTCGATGCGTGCGCGAGTGCTTGCGCGGACGAGTGCGCGCCGGAACTTCCGTTGGTGATCGCCTGTAGGGGCGATGCGTGCAATTGCATGTGCGACACTTCGGGGAGCGGCGGCAACGGCGGCGCTGGCGGCATGAGCGGTTCTGGAGGCGCAGCGGGCACCGGCGGAGAAGCCTCGAGCCCATAGGAAGGTGCGCCGCGGTACGTCGTCATGCGGCTAGCAAGTGGGACGCGGTCGCGCCATTGGGGTGTTCCTTCAGGCGCTGTTGAACGCGTCGAGCCTCTGCTGAGTCGGGAAGCGGGCGATCATGAGTACCCAGGTGACGACGAAGAACGGCATGACCACCGACGGCGGCGCACTCAGAAAGCCAAGGACCAGTCCGAGGATCGCAACGCTCTCGGCGAGCGCGAGTGAGAGAATGAGCGCCACGAGGTAGGGGCTTTGACTCGATGACTTGCTCTGATCAGACGGCATGCGTCGAACGAGTCTGGGCGCGATGAGGCTTGCTCCGGCGGTCCCGACCGCCGCGAAGGCGAACATGGGCGCGAGGCTCCGCCAATCGCCTGCGGAGTCAAGCGCGGTGAGTTCGAGCACGACGATGTACAGCAGCGTCGACGCGAAGAGCGCGGCCCACAGCACCCTGGACAGACCGAGTTGGCTACTCATGAGTCCATGGTGCCAAAGAGGGTCGAAGGGCCAAAACAATCGATGGACAGGCCAGATGCGCCTCGAGTTTGGGAAAGTGCGCGTTGCGGCTCGTAAGTGCTTGGAAACGCTGGGGTCGTAGGGGGGCTGCGTGTCCCCTTGCGGAGCGGGGGCGAGATGGGGTACCGATTGGGGTGATGCGATTTGGGTTTGGGGTCTTGGTGATGGGGCTTGTTGGTGGGTGTGCTTCGTCTTCGCCGGCGTCGACGTGCCCGGAAGTGCCGGGCGTGAAGGAAGCTGAGCTGGGCGGCGGCGAGCAGCAGCTCGTCGCGCGAGCGGAAGAGATCAGCTGGAGGCCCTGTCCTCCTTCGCTTCCTGCAGGGTGTGAGATGGCGGTCCTCGAAGGAAGCCCTCGCGAGAAGATGCTCTTCACCGTGCGCATTCGAACGACGAGCCCGTTTGAGTTGAAACCCCATTGGCACCCCAACAATGAGCGGGTGACCATCCTCGAAGGCAAGGTCGGTGTGGGCTTCGGCGAGGTGATCGACCGCGACAAGGTGAGCTGGTTTGGACCCGGTGACTACTACGTGAATGCCAAAGACGCGCACCACTTCGTGCTCGGCGACGACCCCGTGACTTTGCAGATCACGGGCGTCGGTCCCTGGAAGGTCAACTTCCTAGACGCGAAGTAGGGTTACGAGACCTACTGAGCCTCGAAGCTCACCGCTTCTTCGTTCGCAGCAGCATATTCGGGATCGAGATACTCGTCGTACTCGGTCATGCCCAATAGGTAGCGCTTGAAGTGCGAGACCATGTAGAGGCTCTGGAGCCGGGTCGCCTCGGTGATGGGGAACACCTCGTCCGTGCATGTGTCGTTGTACGGCTGGATCAACGCAGAAGCCCCCAGTTGCGGCCATGCCTCCTGCGGGACACCGATGTCGATGAGTGCGTTCCCGATGTCGCAGACGTTGGCGAAATGAGTGTGATTCGCGCCCATGATCTCCACTTTGAAGACGGCCTCCGCGTCGGCCAGGAGTCCGAACGCCTCTCTGTGGTTCGCCATTGCATTCGGGTCGAGCGTACCAACGAGCAACATGACGGGTGCTGTCACAGTCGCGAGCACCTCTTCGCTGAAGTTTCGGGTGCCAACGCCTCCTGCGATGACGCCGATGACGCTGACTCGTGGATCCGGCTCGGCACCCGCCCATCCCGCCACAGTTCCCATGGCGGTTGAGCCGCCGAAGGAGTGCCCGAGGACACCGATCTTCGACTCGTCGATTCGGTTGGAGAGCGGATCCGCGTCGCTATCCGCACGGGCCAGCATCTGATCAATGACGAAGGACACATCGGGGACGCGGTTCTCGGCAGGCGTCGGATCGCTTTGGTCGAGCGCGGTGTTGCCGGTGTGCTCGACCGACGCGACGACAAAGCCGTGACTGGCGAGCGCCTCCATGAGCTTCGTGGACTGCGTGTTGATGCCCCCGAACCCGTGAGAGAAAATCAGAAGTGGGAAGGGTCCCGCTGTGGAAGCGGGTAGATCGTCGACCGCGACTTCCGATGCGAGGGTGAAGCCAGACTGCAGGGGGTATTCAGTGAGCGGCTCAGGGACCGCGTCGGCCGCATCGACCGGATACCAGACACTCACGGGGATCGGTCGATCTTCGCGAGTAGCATCGACGGGAGTGAACATCGTGTACCCAATGGCATAGGCACCCAGCTCGTCGGGGGCGACGCCTGCTTCGCCATCCATGCCTCCCGTACCAGCGTTGCCGGCCGAACCGCCATCGCCTCCTGCACCGGCACTGCCGCCGGTGCCCCCCGTGCCGGCGCTCTCGCTCGAACACGAGGCGCAAAGCAAGGCGAGGCTCAGTGAGAAGATCCAGCCCAGTCGAGCGATTGCCGTCATGGGGGACGTTTTAGCCGCACTCGCGGGGTCTCGTCTACCGGCGTTTATTGGGTGGCGGCAGACACGATAATGCCGCTTCGGGGGGGGTGCCGCGATGGCTTCCGTCGGGTACGCTGGCCCATGCTAAGTTCAAGGAACGCGAGACTGCTCGCACCAGTCATGCTCATTATGAGCGTCTTGCTGGGGTGCAGCAGTCCAAGCACCACACTCCCGCCAATCGCCGAGGACGCGAGCGCGGCGCCACTTCCAGGCAAATTCGTCTGGCACAACCTGATCACCGCCGATGCCGAAGCCGCACGGGCGTTCTATGGCGAGCTCTTCGGCTGGGAGTTTGAGCTGAAGGACGGCGGACGATACTCGGTCATCTCATACGGCGGCCGCAACGTCGGCGGCATCCTCGATGCCACGAAGTCGGAAGATGTTCCGAAGCGCGCGCACTGGCTGAGTGCGGTCTCGGTCGATGACCTCGACGCCTCGTTGAAGGCGGTGGCTGCGGCGGGCGGAAAGCAGCTCGAAGCACCGATCGACGTTTCGGGGATCGGCCGCGTCGTCACGGTCGAGGATGCGGACGGCGCCGTTCTTCACCTCCTCGCGCCGAGTCACGGTGACCCACCGGACAGCGAAGCCGCCCTTCACACATGGCTCTGGCACGAACTGCTCGCGAACGATCCAAAGCGTGCTCTATCATTCTACTCAGAGGCATTCGGATACGAAGTGAAGACCGTCGTCCGCGATTCGGGAAGCGACTACAACGTTCTTTGGAACTCGGGCGCCCCGCGCGGCGCCGTGATTCAGAATCCGTTCGACGACGTGCGCTCCATCTGGATTCCGTACGTCCGAGTCGACGATCCTGAGGCACTCGCAGACCGGGCAGTGGCCCTCGGGGGAAAGATCGTGATCCGGCCTCAGGCTGACGTTCGCAACGGCACACTCGCAGTGGTCCTCGACCCCTCGGGCGCGCCCGTCGCCCTTCAAAAATGGTCGCCTCGGAGCGATGCAAAGGAGCAGCCATGAAGAAAGCAATCGAGCGAGCCCTGTTGCTAGCGCTCGCGCTCGCCTGCCTCGCTTCAGCGAGCTGCGGTGCCTACTACGGCGAGACGTACGTCGGATACGGCTATGCCGGCGGCAACTACTACAACGACGTCTTCTACACGCCACCAATGGATCGCGGTGGGTTCTACGGATACCCGTACTAGGCGGGTCAGCGCTCCAGGCGAATCGACCAGGGGCCGCCCTCCGCCAGAGCGTGGAAGAGTGTACCGCCGTACCAGGGGGTAGACTCTAGCTCGCCGAGGCCGGAGCTCTCGACCGCCACTGACGATGGATCGGGGGTCGGCACGAACACTTCGAGTCGATTACCGACGTCGGCCGCGTCTCCGCGGGCCTGCAGCCGGCTATCGTCTAGCGCCCAGTCGACTTCGCTCAACGGGCCCGGCGCGAAGCGTACCGTCATCTTCCCGAGCACGTCCGCAAGCTCCTTGCGCTCACCTTCGATGACGTTGGTCGCGCAGTTCACCTCGAAGAAACCGTAGACCATGGGCACGCGCCCGTCCCGGGTGTCGTTGTACTTGTGCGGGTCGCCGCAGGCCTCACGCCAGGTCCAGATGGTCGCCCCAAAGCGGTAGCTATCTTGCTCGGCGAGGTGGCGCTCGAAGTAATCGTCCTCCGCGTCCGCCGCCCGATTGGGATTGCTCCCCCACTCGCCGGTTACCACGGGCGCGCCCTCGTAAAGCTCGTTCGCTTCTGTCGCCGCCCGCGCGAAGCCTTCTTCGAGTGTGCCCGGCGCAATTCCCTCCTGGTAGATGTGCGGGGCGTAGACCACCTGATCATCGTGTTCGAATGGAGGGGGTCCGTCCAATCCGGCCTCCGCCCAAGCAACGCCCGGCTCGAAGAAGAACAGCCGCCTCGGAGCGCCGACCTCATCCTCCGCTTTCCGCATCGCGCGAAGCGCGTCCTCGTAGAACGAGGAGAGGATTGCGTCTTCCGGAGCGCCAAACACATTGGGCTCGTTCATGACGTCGAATCCGGCGATGGCATCTTCGTTGGCGAAGCGCGAGACGACATGGGCGAACATCTCGACATAGCGGGTTCGAATCCCTACGCCCTCGGGGCCCTCCATGTCATTGAGCCAGGCTCGCCAAGCCCCTCGTACGGCAGGTACCAATTCCCGATTGCCGCTCTCACAGCGCGCGCCGCCGCCATCGAACGTCGCCCATTCGGGAGCGCCGTCCCAGCCTCCCGCTGGGCGTGATGCCGGGCCGCAGACCTCGTCAGGGGGAGCGGCGAGCGATGCGTTCCATGCGTCCTGGTGCAGGTCGATGAGCGTGTAGACGCCACGCTCCCGGAGCATCGCGACCGAGGCGGCAATCTCATCGAGGTAAGTCTCGTCGTACACGCCGGGTGTCGGTTCGACGAGGGACCAGCTCAGCAAGAGTCGAACGAGCGTCCAACCCATCGAGGCGATCATGTCCGCGTCTTCTTCCGTGAAGGCATAGACAGTGAAGAGTTCCTCGTCGTACTGCCAGTACTCGACATGCGAGTTCACATTGACCCCGCGAAGCAGCACCTCTCGGCCTGTCGCGTCGACGATGCGTCCACCGTTCGCAAGGTCGGGCACTGCCTGCAAAGCGGGCAACGGGTCGCTCGGGGATGGCTCGCCAGAGCTACTGCCGGAGCAAGCGAGCGCGCCCACGAGCGCGATCAAAACGATGAGTCGTAGGTAGTCCAAAACGGCCCGGAGCCTAACATGAAACTCGGGGTACGACCCTCAACTGCCTCACGCCGGCCGTTGATCAAAAGAACGCGAAAGTCACGACGACCATGATTCCGCTCAATCCGAAGTAGCTCATCGGAAAGACCCAGCGGCACCGACGATCGACGAGGTCCCCGAGCTCAGATTCGCCCCGCCGATCGAGCGCACCCACGAGCAGGTTGATCACCACGGTCGCGCACATGATGAGGAGGCTGAGGTTCAGAAAGCCATGCATGAGCGTGACGTACGAAATGTGCGGTTGAATGTCGCTCACCACGATCTGATAGGCCACTGCGGTCAGGATTCCGATGAACGAGACGCTGATGCGATCGGCCAACGCGGACCGCTCCATCCAGAACACGACCCAGGAGAGCATGACGATGAGCGCCAGCGGGATCACCACGAGCCGTACGACGAAGAACGACTCTCGCTCGACATCCATGCTCAAGACGAACGCAGAAGCCGTGCCTGGTCGACCAGCATGAGAGGCGGGTCGCTTGAGGATCGAGGAGCTCAGACCGGTGAGCGTCCATTGAGGCGTGTGAAGGTCGTAGTGGCTCGAGTCCTCCATGCTTGAGTCCGCCTCGAGCAGAACCTCCGTATCGTCGGCGCCCAGCACTTCGAATACCGCGTCGAGTCGCTGCCGGTCGAAGGGGTATCGGCGGAGATTGAGGCGCGCCTCTGCGACCGCATTGATGTTCTCCGTCAGCGTCGATGTTCCATCCGCCTGCACGCGAAGGATGACACCGTGCTTTTCCATGAGACCCGACTCGTTGACCAAGACGATCTGCGGAAACCAGGCGCGCGCTATCTCCTCGAACTGGTACCTACCTTGGTAGACTTTTTCCGCGACACCCACTTCCGACGGATTGAACGCCTGGCGTGCGTCTTTCCAAGTGAGCTCCAAGACACCACTGAACTCGAACGTCTCCGCCTCGTCGTCGATCGCGTTGATGTCGCGCAACTCAAACGAAGCGCGCACGATGGTCGGACCCGCCTCGCTTGGGGGGCCAAGCAGAAAGGGCTCGGCCGACGCGACGGGACGACCCATCGCCAGAACAGCGGCCAACCCAGCAATCATGGTCGCGGTGCGCCTCATTCGCTCGTGCCTACCAGCTCCATGACAACGGGCTCTTCACCGCTCGGAAGCGTGAACTCCGCAAAGAAGCTCTGATCGTCGACCGTCCATTGAACGAGGTAGTCACCTGCTGCAGCTCGCAGACTGAGACGCCCCTCCGTGCCAAGCGTCTCGACCGCGCGAGTGCGCCATCGATCGTTCAGGAGATGCATGACGGCCTTGCCCATCGGCGTGATCTGCTTGTCGTCATCGTAGAGGCCAACGTCGTAGTCCTTCTTGCCCGAGACTCCGTCCCAGAGGCTCCAGAATCCGAACTGAGCGACGCCGGGATGCCCCCACCAAATGCGCATGGCGCCTGAGAGATGCGCAGCCCGCACCTCCTGGTCCTCTGGGGTGAAGACGTTGATCTCAGTGACGTGGATCGGCACTCCAGCTTCCGAAATCGTGTCGAGGGCTCGCGCATATGCGTCGAGAGGCGTTCGATTCGACACGTCGGCCCCCGGCCCGAGGTGCGCCGTGGCGGGCGTGAACTGACCTTGAATACCGATCGCTTCGACGGGAACGCCAGCGTCGCGAAGCTCGAGCAGGCGATCTCGGATATCCGGTGCACTGGGACCGCCAATTCCGGTGAACACCTCGGAGATCCATTCGTTCATGACGAGAGTCGCCTCAGGGTCCTCTTCGTCGGCCCACCCGAACGCCTCGATGGTCACCTCGGGGCCGAGCCGAGCGATATACCATTGGGCGAGCGGTTGCAGGGTCTCGTTGGTGATGTCCCAAACCGGAATCCGTCCCGAGAACTGCGCGACCGAGTCGCGAACGTGTTCTTCGAGCAGCCCACTGAGCTCTTCGCGCTCCGTCTCGCTCAGCTCGGGAGTCGGGAAGCGCTCGAGAACCCAATCGGGTACGCCCGATGAGGAAAGAGGCGGCCCATTGCCCCAAACGAGTACATGACCTTTGATGTCGAGGTCCCATTCCTCACCCCAGGTGAGCACGGGCTCGGTTTGGC
>Ga0316191_10000238_pt1 | contig 33712 bp, 35 predicted proteins | sample Eddworburr2cm_MG_FD_204928 | JGI IMG/M metagenome (GOLD analysis project Ga0316191, IMG submission 204928) | Coastal sediment microbial communities from Maine, United States - Eddy worm burrow 2 cm | ecosystem: Environmental > Aquatic > Marine > Coastal > Sediment | place: USA: Maine...
AGTTCGGCCATTATGTAACGAATTAATCAGGTCAGCGTCGGGTAATCGGTATAGCCCTTTTCATCACCACCATAGAAAGTGTCCGGGTCCGGCGTATTCAATTCAGCGTCCGTTTTGAAGCGCTGCACCAGATCCGGGTTGGCCAGAAACAGCTGGCCAAATGACACCATGTCGGCATCATCTCTGGCAATGGTGGACTGGGCGCGTGCCTTGTCATAGCCGCAGTTAGCCATGTAGTAGCCATCGAAATTATCACGGATCTGTCGATAGTCCACACTGCTTTGACCGCCCATCATTTCACCTTCCACCACGTGCAGGTACCCCAGTCTCCTGTTACAGAGTGCTTTGGCGACAAAGTTGAAGGTCGCCTGTGGGGCAGAATCACGAATATCATTGAAAGAGTTTTCCGGGGAAATACGAACACCCACCCGTGAGGGTTCCCAAATCTCCAGTACGGCAGACAGGATTTCCATTAACAGACGGGTACGGTTCTCCAGCGAGCCTCCGTAGTTGTCATCACGTTGATTGCTGCCATCGCGCAGGAACTGATCCAGCAAATAACCGTTGGCGGAGTGGACCTCCACACCATCGAAGCCGGCTTCCATGGCACATTTTGCTGCCTGGCGATATTGATCCACAATACCCGGTATCTCGTCTGTGCGCAGCGCCCTGGGTTCAACAAAAGGTTTCATACCTTCGAAGGTAACAGCATCTCCTTCGGGTTTAATGGCAGAAGCGGATACCGGTTGCTGCTTGTCCGGCAACAGATCAGGGTGGGAGATACGACCGCAGTACCATAACTGCACAAACAGTCGACCACCTTTCGCATGGACTGCATCATTCACAGCGTGCCAGCCCTGTATCTGTTCTTCGCTATGAATCCCCGGTGTTGCCGGATAACCGATACCTTGCGGCGATACCTGCGTTGCTTCAGCGATGATCAATCCGGCGCTGGCGCGTTGTGCATAGTAGGTCGCATTCATGGTCTGGGGCACATTACCGGGCATGGCAGCCCGATTACGCGTTAGCGGTGCCATGATTATTCGGTTCGGTAGTGTCAGATCACCCAGGCTGATGGGCGAGAATAAATCTATGTTGGTCATTTCATCCCCTTTGATTCGCTGGTATTGCTCAGAATTCCACTTCCTCGTTGTTGTCGATGCATCGAACTCATGCAGTTTGCGTAACAGTTCATCACGGCTGGTATTCAGAATATGACTCCCCATTGGCAGGAACATGTCTTCTTCTTTTTCATGATATTTTATCATCTGGTTTTCAAGGTGTACCAGGCTCTCAAGCAAATGTTCCGAGTTCCTGGTCTTGATGATCCGCGCCATGTCCTGGATCAGGCGAACAATGCTGGAATATTCCTCCCGCAGGGCCGTGGTCGGACCTTGTAGTGTATGGGGTGCTGATTCATAAGCGGGATACAGCACCTCTTCCTCCAGGGTTATATGCCGCTTCAGGTGCGTCACGAGCTCTTTAAACAGTCGGCCAAGACCCGGTTAAGGACGGTAACAACCGTCGTGCTGTGCGCCCGGTCCGGTATGACGGCAAGGGGTAATGACAGCAGGCGCGGGAACAGCGGTACTTTATCAGGGGAATCAGTCATAGTTTGTATTGAATATGTGGTTTCCGAAATGGCCGGGCATGTTGTGTGCACAGGCATTGTGGTCACAGTCAGACCTTTTGACCTTGATTAAGATCAATAACCACAGAGTTTGTGGTCTTGCCACTCAGATCGGCCAAATTTCCCTGTGAAATAGCGTAGGTGGTCGTTCTTATTGATTGACAAGGTATTAGTAAATGCTAATATAACCATTAGCTGCATAACGTTGAAACAGGAGGTGTGCCATGTACATCGAGAGTCTGACGATAACTGCTTTTGTTGTGTTTGCGGCCGCTATGGCGGTGTTTGTAAAGAAGCGCTTCATCATGGGCTGCATCATAAAGACAGGCGGCGAAACCGCTATCGGCCGCGATGTAAAGCCGGGTGACGAAAAGTGAGCCTCGCTATCCAGACGGTGTCTCGCGCAGCTGCCGGGACGTTATCACCTGAATGTGCTGAAGATCTGCTGGCGAACGGTGGCCAACTGGTTGATGTCCGGTCACCGGCAGATTTCAGGCAGTATCGTCTTCCCGGGGCACTCAATTTCCCGATTGATTCACTGTGTTATGAACACCGGCAGCTGAACAGTCAACGTCCGGTGATTGTGTACGGTGCCAGTGAAGTCCGTAGTGCTCGCGCGGCACGGTTGCTGGCCGGTAAAGGTTTCTCGCGCATTTACCACCTTGCTGCTATCTGAGTCGATGACACGCCAGGCGGTATGAGTGTTGAGCAGTTCGAGACAATCTCGCTGACACAGGATCCGGGTATTGTGGGCGTTGCCGCGAAGTCACTGTTCAGGCGGTTGAGAAGACTCTGGCGGCGCTTCGTCCTGCGTTTCGATGACCGGGTCGTCATCATCCATCAGTATCTGGTGTGCGGGGCCTTCCAGGTCATCAAACTGACCACTGCGCACGGCCCATAAAAAAATCCAGATAATGATCCCGACCAGTACCAGTGACAGTGGAATCAGCAGATAGAGAATTTCCATAATCTTTACAGTTTGTTCCGCGTCAGTCGTAATGCGTTCAGTACAACCAGTAATGAGCTCGCCGACATCCCGATGGCTGCCATCCATGGGGCTACAAAACCCAGCGCCGCTGCCGGCAACGCAATCAGATTGTAACCCAGTGCCCAGGACAGATTCTGTTTGATAACCCCCAGTGTCTTGCGCGCCAGCAGGATACCGTTGGTCAATGCCCCCAGATTATTTGAAAGCAATACCATATCTGCACTGGCCTGGCTGATATGGGCGGCATCGCGCATGACGATGGAAACGTCGGCGGTTGCCAGTACCGGTGCATCGTTGATGCCATCGCCGACCATGGCGACTACCGCACCCTGTTGCTGCAATCCCTGTACCTGCTGCAGTTTGTCAGCCGGCGTCATATCAGCATACACTTCCTCGATACCGGCCACGCGGGCCAGTTGCTGTGCCGCTGCCATGTTATCACCACTCATTAGCACCACCTGTCTCCCGGTGTCTTGCAATGCCCTGATGACGGCGGGTGCTTCCGGCCGCAGGGTATCGTGCAGCAGGAATTGTGCATGCAGCTGTTGTGCATCGGCCAGCAACACCCGGGTGCCGTGTTCATTGTCAGCCGGAACCAGGTCGCTGGTGACATCCGTGTGAGTGGCAATGAATTCAGCATTACCGATAAACCACTGCCGGTTGTCGATGCGGGCACTGATGCCGGCGCCGGGAAAGTTTTTGTAGTCGCTGGCGGTAACGGGCTTGCTGCCGGCGGCGGCCGTGACAATGGCCTTGCCGGCGGGATGCTCCGACTGTTGCTCGAGTGTCGCCGCGATTGCCAGCACGGTGCGTTCATCCAGATGGGACAGGCACTGGATCCGGGTGATTTCCGGTATACCAAACGTCAGTGTGCCAGTCTTGTCGAAGATGATGTGGCTGCAACGCGCCAGTGTTTCCAGACTGTGGCTGCGGATGATCAGCAGACCGTGGCCGAGCATGGTCCCGGTTGCGGCACTGATTGCGGTGGGTGTCGCCAGCGACAATGCACAGGGACAGGTCACTACCAGTACCGAGACCAGGATCGGTAACCAGTTGTCTGGTGATTGATGCCACCAGTAGTAGCCGACGGCAGCGGCAACGACCAGTACTGTGCCGACAAACCAGGAAGCCACGCGGTCGGCAAGCAGGGTAATCGCGGGTTTCTCGCCCTGTGCCTGTTCCAGCAAGCGCACAATTTCTGCCAGTACGGTATCCAGTCCGACCTGCTCCACACGCAGATGCAACGGACTCTCGATATTGATGCTGCCACCGATGAGACGCGCACCCGCATCCTTGTTGATCGGTGTACTTTCGCCGCTCAGCAAGGCTTCGGAGACACTGGATGCACCAGTCAATACCGTGCCGTCTGCGGGTACGGTTTCACCCGGGCGTACGAGTACGGTATCGCCCGGTTGCAGTTCGGTCAGCGGGATGACGTCCTGCTGTTCACTGTCCCCGGTCGAGGTGATTCGGGTGGCCATGGGGGGCAGTGCCTGGCTGAGCTGTTCCATTGATTCTGCGCAGCGCTTGCGTGCCATGAGTTCGAAGTAGCGACTGCTCAGCAGGAAGAAAATAAACATCACGACCGAGTCGTAGTACACCTGGCCCTCACCGGTCCAGCTGGCATGCAGGCTGCCACCAAAGGCAACCAGGATGCCGAGCGCAACCGGTACATCCATGCCAACGCTGCGGTTACGCAGGTCACGCCAGGCGCCACGATAAAAAGGTGCCCCGGAGTACAACAGTACGGGTGTGGTCAGTAACAGGCCGATCCAGCGGAAGAAGCTCCTGAAACCTGCGTCCATGCCGGACCACTCACCGCCATACAAGGCGACCGATAACACCATCACCTGCATCCCCAGCACACCGGCAATGCCGATGCGCCGTATCTGGTTGCGCCGTTCACGCTCGAAGGCCTGTTGCTGCTGCTGCGGGTCGTAGGGGTGTGCGTTGTAGCCGATGTTGTGGATGGCCTGCAGGATGTCACTGAGTTTTATCCGGGTGTCATCCCAGCGGATGCGTGCGCGGTGGGTTGCATAGTTGACCTGTACGTCAAGCACGCCCGGCAGTTGTGCCAGGTGCCGTTCATTCAGCCACACGCAGGCCGCACAGGTAATGCCTTCCAGGATCAGTGCAGCTTCCCGCTGGTGCTCGCCGGCCGTGCGCACGAAGGTTTTCTGGATCTCGGGATGATCGTAGACCTGTGTCTGGCGGATAAAGTCCGGCAGCAGTTCCTGACCGGTGGGGGAAGGGGCGGTACGGTGCCGGTAGAAGCCGACATTGCCTGAGTCGATGATGGCCTGTGCCACGGCCTGGCAGCCGTAACAGCACATGGGTTCTTCGTGGCCGTTGATGGTCACTGTCAGATTCAGCCCGCGGGGCACCGGCAGGCTGCAATGAAAGCAGGCCGCAGCGGGGTTCGTTTCGGAGGTCCCGTTTGTCAGGGTGGATAGCGGTTCAGGGGAAGACACTTTTGCAATAACGACAGCTAGTTGGGTTGGCTGCTCCGGTGTTAGCCGATGTTGTGGTGCACATAGCATAGCGTACTGCCTGCCACATATTCTCCATCAGATTAGAATTTTACTATTAATTGATTTAGATCAACTCATGACAGAAATCATGAAAAGATAATACATAGCTACAGTTGCCTATAAACCTGCTTGACTCGTTAACCTTTAGGAATGAGACTTGCGAGCTTCTGGCCATCAGCAACATAAGCAAGGGGAGATCACCAATGGTGTTACAACACGTCTGGGGCTTGTTTACCAATCCAAAAAGTGAATGGGTAGCCATTCGCGACGATGAATGCACCATTGGCAAGTGCTATGCGATACACGTCATGATCCTCGCGGCCATTCCGGCCATTTCGGGGTTTATCGGAACTACCCAGTTCGGTTGGCAGATAGGTGCAGGTGATCCGGTCAAGCTGACACTGCAGAGCGCTGGATTGATTTCTATACTTTATTACCTCGCCATGCTGGTCGGGGTGTATTCACTCGGCTGGATGATCCACTGGATGGGCAGTACCTATGACGCAGATGTGCCACTGTCACAGTGTGTGGTGCTGGCAGCCTATACGGCCACTCCCCTGTTTCTTATTGGCCTGATGGAGCTTTACCCGGTGTTGTGGATCAACATGGTCCTCGGTATTCCGGCACTGGCCTACACGGTGTATCTGCTCTATACAGGCGTTCCTATCATGATGGGGATTTCCGAGGATCGCGGCTTCCTGTTTTCCAGTGCGGTGCTGGCCGTTGGCCTGGTGGCCTTTGTGGCCCTGCTGGCGGCAACCGCCATTCTCTGGGGTATGGGTCTGGAGCCTCAGTTCACGCGCTAGCTTGATAGCGCGTAAGAATGTTAGAATATTCTGAAAGTACGTTAAACAGTGACATAACCCACTGTTTTATAAGTAATTGAAAAGGGAGTGCAGCATGGCAGATCAGCAAACCTACAACTACAAGGTGGTCAGGCAATTTTCTATCATGACCATTGTCTGGGGTATCGTCGGCATGCTGGTCGGCGTGATTATCGCGGCCCAGCTGGCCTGGCCGGTACTGAACTTCGACATTCCCTGGCTGACCTTCGGTCGTCTGCGGCCGCTGCATACCAATGCCGTGGTTTTTGCCTTCGGCGGCTCGGCCCTGTTTGCGACGTCCTATTATGTAGTACAGCGTACCTGCCATGTGCGGCTGCTGAGTGACAAGCTGGCGGCGTTTACCTTCTGGGGTTGGCAGCTGGTGATTGTGCTGGCCGCGATTACCTTGCCGCTTGGTTTAACGCAGAGCAAGGAGTATGCCGAGCTGATCTGGCCGATTGATATCCTGATTACGCTGGTCTGGGTTTCCTATGCCATTGTGTTTTTTGGCACCATCATTAAGCGTCGTGTCCCGCACATCTACGTGGCCAACTGGTTTTACGGCGCCTTTATTCTCACCATTGCCATCTTGCATCTCTTCAACAGTGCCGCCGTGCCGACATCGTGGCAGCATTCCTATTCGGCCTATTCCGGGGTGCAGGATGCCATGGTGCAGTGGTGGTACGGACACAACGCGGTGGGTTTCTTCCTGACGGCCGGGTTCCTCGGCATGATGTACTACTTTGTACCGAAGCAGGCGAATCGTCCGGTCTACTCCTACCGTTTGTCGGTGGTGCATTTCTGGGCGCTTATCTTCACCTATATATGGGCCGGTCCGCATCACCTGCATTACACCGCTCTGCCGGACTGGACCCAGACGCTGGGTATGGTGATGTCGCTGATTCTGCTGGCGCCCTCCTGGGGTGGCATGATCAATGGCATCATGACGCTCTCCGGTGCCTGGGAGAAACTGCGTACCGACCCCGTGCTACGCCTGCTGATTGTTTCGATTTCGTTCTACGGCATGTCGACCTTCGAGGGGCCGATGATGTCCATCAAGACGGTGAATGCCCTGTCGCACTATACTGACTGGACCATTGGTCACGTGCATTCCGGTGCGCTGGGCTGGGTGGCGCTGGTCTCCATGGGCAGTCTGTACTACCTCATTCCACGCCTGTTTAATCGTGAGCTATACAGTCTGAAACTGGTTGAGGTGCACTTCTGGACTGCAACTATCGGTATCGTGCTCTACATCGCCTCCATGTGGGTGGCGGGGATCATGCAGGGCCTGATGTGGCGTGCAACCAATAGCGATGGGACCCTGACCTACAGTTTTGTCGAGTCGGTACAGGCCATGCATCCGTACTTCATTGTGCGTTTCCTGGGTGGGGCATTCTTCCTCCTGGGGACCCTGGTGATGGCATGGAATATCTGGAAGACCATCGCGGGCGCCAAACCGGCCACGGCCACTATCCCGGCCCCCGCGGCAGCACATTAAGGAGACAGGTTATGGCAGCGGGACACGAGAAGATCGAAACAAATATCGGCCTGATGATCATCCTGATCATTATCACCGTATCCATTGGCGGGCTGGTGCAGATCGTGCCATTGTTCTTCCAGCAATCCCTGACGGAACCGGTGGCCGGGCTGGAGCCCTATAGCCCACTGCGTCTGGCAGGGCGTGATGTGTATGTACGGGAAGGCTGCTACCTGTGTCACTCCCAGATGATTCGGCCATTCCGTGCCGAGACCGAGCGCTATGGCCATTACTCGGTCGCCGGTGAATTTGTCTATGACCGGCCGTTTCAATGGGGCTCGAAACGCACCGGTCCGGATCTGGCACGTGTTGGCGGACGCTACAGCGATGAATGGCACCGGGTGCACATGAACAATCCGCGCGATGTGGTGCCGGAGTCCATTATGCCGGGCTATCCCTGGCTGGAGAAAAACGCGGCTGATGCCAGCACGATTGAAAACAAGATGGAAGTGCTGCGCCTGCTGGGTGCGCCGTACAGTGATGAAGATATTGCCAATGCTCCACAGGCCCTGGAAGGCAAGACCGAGCTGGATGCCATGATTGCCTATCTGCAAGGTATGGGTCTAACTATCAAGACCCGGAGATGAGCGGATGGATTATTCCCTGATTCAATCGGTCTGGACCCTGGTGGTGCTGGTGCTGTTTGTCGGCATTGTCATCTGGGCCTGGAGCAGCAAACGCAAACAAGATTTTGATGAGGCGGCGAACATTCCTTTTAACGAGGATGACACGCCAACAGATAATACGTCCAAGGAGAATTCCCATGGCTGATTTCACCAGCAGCTTCTGGAACTGGTACATCATTATTCTAACAGTCTGCAGTATCCTGGCCTGTTTTCTCTTGATTCGCTGGTTGTCGGGTGCGATCAAGCCGGAGGATGAGGGCAAGGAGATGTCCCATGTATGGGACGGCGATCTGGTCGAGCTCAACAATCCCTTGCCGAGCTGGTGGCTGAAGATGTTCTACATCACGCTGTTCTTTGGCATTGGTTACCTCATTCTGTATCCGGGGCTGGGCACCTTTCAAGGCATGCTGGGTTGGTCGTCACTGGGACAGTACCAGCAGGAAGTGGATATTGCCGATGCGAAGTACGGTCCCCTGTTCAAGAAGTTCCAGGAAATGCCTATTGTTGCCGTGGCGGATGATCCGAATGCCCGTCGCATGGGCGAAAGGTTGTTTCTGAATTACTGTGCCACCTGCCACGGTTCGGATGCCCGTGGTGCGCGCGGTTTCCCGAACCTGCGTGACAACGACTGGCTGTATGGTGGTACGCCCGAGGTCATCGAACAGACCATCCTGGTTGGCCGTAACGGTGTGATGCCGGCCTGGAAGGATGCACTGGGTGGAGATGCCGGGGTCGCCGATGTAACGGAATATGTGTTTAGTCTCAGTGGACGCAATGTTGATCAGGCTGCTGCGGACCGGGGTGAGGAGAAGTTCCAGACACTGTGTGTCGCCTGCCACGGTGCCGACGGCACAGGCAACCAGGCACTCGGTGCACCGAACCTGACCGACAATATCTGGGTGCACGGTGGTTCCAGCACGCGGGTGATGGAAACCATTGCCATGGGACGTAACGGCGTGATGCCACCGCACCGGGATTTTCTCGGTGAAGACAAGGTGCATCTGCTGGCAGCCTATGTCTATAGCCTGTCCACCGGGCAGGAACAACTGGAAGAATAGTGCCGGTACACGGCCGATAGGCAGATTACGGTATGGCGGAGAAACAGGTACCCAGGACACAGAAGTGCATAGCGGTGCTGTGGCCGTCCTTCATGGTGGCGATCGTGGCCACCGGCCTGTTCTTTTCAGCTTTTGACCCGGATGATCTGTACCCATTCGGTGAGCAAACAGAGGTCAGCCGTCTGGGGATCTATTCCATCGGATTCCTGCTGTTCTGGCTGGTATCAGCCATCTCCGGCATTGGAACCCTGTACTTCGCAATTACCAACTGTATGAGACAAAACCCGGGTTCCCGGGGTTAGTAAGGCATCAGCATGACAAACCCTGATGCTACCGGGCCCGGTGCGGCCTCCCGGTCTGACGAGCAGGTCGCTCAGTCCCTCTACGCCGCGGCGGAGAAGATCTATCCGCGCCAGGTACACGGCCTGTTTGCACGACTGCGGGTGCTGGGTGTGCTTGGCTTGCTGGGTATCTACTACATCACCCCGTGGTTGCGCTGGGAAGGTCACCAGGCGTTGTTGCTGGACCTGCCAGCACGCAAGTTTCATATCTTTTTCATTACGCTCTGGCCGCAGGACTTTTTTTACCTGGCCGTGTTGCTGATTATTGCCGGCCTGGTGTTGTTCTTTGTAACAGCACTGGCCGGGCGCGTGTGGTGTGGTTATGCCTGCCCGCAGACTGTGTGGACCGAGGCCTTTTTGTGGATCGAGCGCAAGGTGGAGGGTAATCGCATGCAGCAACAAAAGCTGGATGCCCTGCCAATGAGTGTCCGCAAGTTCCGTATCAAGGCCACCAAGCATTTTCTGTGGCTGGCCTTTTCTGCCTGGACCGGGTTTACCTTTGTGGGATATTTCTCGCCTATTACCGAGCTGGGCCGCAATCTGCTGGCTTTTAATATCGGGCCGTGGGAAACCTTCTGGATTATTTTCTACGGTTTCGCTACCTATGGCAATGCCGGCTTTATGCGTGAGCAGGTGTGCAAGTACATGTGCCCCTATGCGCGTTTCCAGAGCGCCATGTTCGACAAGGATACCCTGGTTGTTTCCTATATCCCCAATCGTGGCGAACCGCGCGGTTCGCGCAAGCGTAGTGTGGATCCGGTCACCGCAGGACTGGGTGACTGCATTGATTGCACCCTGTGTGTGCAGGTGTGTCCAACGGGTATTGATATTCGTGATGGCCTGCAGTATGAGTGCATCGCCTGCTCGGCCTGCATCGATGCCTGTGATGATGTTATGGACAAGATGGGGTACGAGAAGGGTCTTATCAAGTACACCACCGAACATGCCATGCAGGGCGGCAAGACGCACATTCTGCGCCCACGTATCTTTATCTACGCGGTGATTCTGTTGTCCATCATGGTCGCTTTTGCCTGGTCTTTCAGTCAGCGTGTTTCGCTGGGGCTGGACGTTATTCGTGATCGTAATACCCTCTATCGAGAAACCAGTGACGGACTGATCGAGAATGTTTACATCCTGAAGATTCTCAATATGGACGATGCGGAGCATCAGTATGAGCTGAGTGTTTCGGGTATTCCGGGATTGACCCTGCACAAGGATATGGCGGTTATTCAGGTAGCCTCCGGGGGCATTATGGAATTGCCGGTGCGCTTGCGTGCCGAGGAAGGCGACCTTGAGGCGCGTAGCAGTGATGTGGTTTTTGAGCTGGTTGCACAGGATGATGCTGCGCTGATCGCCAGGGAGGATGCCCGGTTCCTGGGCCCGAATTAATCTGCTGATATTTTTTACTTCTTCTTTCGCCTGTTTGGCGAGGTACTTTCTCTTGCTTGCCCAAGAGTTTATGTACTTTTCTTTGCGTCGCCAAAGAAAAGTACCAAAAGAAAGGCGAACCCGGAGGCTGGCCCGCTACGCGGGTTCCCTGTGCTTCTCGCGAAGCCCGGCGCTCGCGCAACTCGCTACGCTCAAACAGGGCGCGAGCGTGATCCGGACTTCACTGCGATGCTCGGCTGCGCCAGACGGGAGGTGAACTTCAAAACCACCACCCCAGACCCGTCTGCACTCACCGAGTACCGCAGACAGTCAGGGATCAGGGGCGCAGCTGTTCGAGCGTAGCGAGTTCTGCGCACCCCCTGATTGTCGAGGAACGCAGGGTATCGGCGTGAGCCGATGAGTGCACCGGGTGCCCTTCTCTTTGGGCGCTTTCTCTTGGGCAAGCATGAGAAAGTGCCTCGCTCCGCAGGGCGAAACCTGCACTTACAACATAGTGAAAATATGAATACACACAAACCAAAAAGACCCTGGTACCGCGAACCCTGGGTATGGCTAATGATCGCCCTGCCCATGACTGCCGTCATCGGCGGCATGATTACCATCTACCTGGCAGTCACAACCAGCGATGGACTCGTCGTTGACGATTACTACAAACGCGGCAAGACCATTAACAAGGATCTTGCCCGTGACGATGCGGCGGCACGCTACCAGCTCAGGGCTTCTATAGAGCTTGATTTGCAGGATAATCGCATGCAGTTGCAACTGGAGAGTGCGAACGCAGTGCTGCCGAAGGTACTGACGTTTTCCCTGTTGCACCCCACACAGCCAGGACATGATCAGGTGATCAGCCTGCTGCATGCCGGTGACGGTTTCTATTATGGTGCTATCGACGAGGTAGCCCGCGGCAACTGGTACCTGCAACTGGAAGCCGATGACTGGCGACTGTCGGGTGATATGCAGGTACCACTAACGGACATAGTCGTATTGTTACCGCTGGATGCGGACGGGTGACTGGCATATGAATATTGAATCCATCACCGCGGCATTCCTGGTCGGCCTGCTTGGCGGTACTCATTGTGTCGGGATGTGCGGCGGCATCGTGGGTGCGCTGAGTTCCGGCTTGTCCCTGGATGTGCAGACCTCGCGCCATCGTCTTGTCATGGCGCAGCTGGCCTATAATGCCGGGCGCATCAGCAGTTACACGGTTGCCGGTTTGTTGCTGGGGCTGTTTGGGCAGCAGCTGGGTGATTCGGGTGTGCTGGAAGGCTTCCCGGTTGGTCGCATCGTGGCGGGCGTCATCATGATCCTGTTTGGCATCTATCTGGCAGGCTGGTGGCACTCGCTATTGTTCCTGGAGCAGGCCGGGGCGCGGCTGTGGAAATATATTGAACCACTGGGGCGCCGCTTTATCCCGGTTCGCAACGCCGGTCAGGCTTACCTGCTGGGGCTGGTATGGGGCTGGCTACCCTGTGGCATGGTCTACGCGGTGCTGGCACTGGCGCTGTCGAGTGGTTCTGCGTCTGGCGGCGGCACCATCATGCTGGCATTTGGGTTGGGTACCCTGCCCGTAATGCTCACCATGGGGCTGGCGTTTAACACCCTCAGGCGATTCGTGCAGGATCCGCGCATTAGGATGGTCGCCGGACTCCTGGTGATCCTTATGGGAGTCATGATGCTGCTTGCGAATCCGGCCGGACATGGGCATCATTCCCACCCCCATTAACCCGCATATCTTACGGGAATTGACGGAAATTGAGCCGGATGGCTAATATAAGAAACACAATATATAGTGTTTAACTGTTATGAAGAATTTACCTTGAAACTCCTTTCTAAAGGCTCGATGCAAATAAATAACCTATTGAAAAATATAGGTAAATATGTCGATTTAAAATAAACTTGACAGGTCGCTTGTGGCTGAATATTCTCTGTGGCCATAACACAAGATATAGTATTTTCAAGATTTACCGATTATCTGCCGGGGCGCCCCTGTCAAGGGGTTAGGGCGGCAGACAAAAGCAGTATTTCTGAGAAGAAAGCAAGAACCAAGGGGAGGATAATGAACACATGACCACAACCGCTCATCTCAAAGCCGTACCCACAAGCGTCGCTGATATTCCACTGCAGGCGGCATCACAGGATATATGGGAAACGAAGTACCGCTTGCAGACCAAAGATGGTACACCGGTCGATGAAACCGTCGACTCGACCTACCAGCGTGTGGCCCGTGCGCTGGCCGATGTTGAAGCCACACCGGAACTTCGCGAACTCTGGCACCAGGAATTTTTATGGGCCTTGCGCCATGGCGCCATCCCGGCCGGACGTATCACATCCAATGCCGGTGCGCAGCAACACAAGCCGGCGACCTCGACCATTAATTGTACGGTTTCCGGCACGGTGCAGGATTCCATGAATAACATCCTCGACAAGGTGCATGAAGCCGGTCTGACACTGAAGGCCGGTTGCGGTATCGGCTATGAGTTCTCCACGCTGCGCCCCAAGGGTGCCTATGTCTCCGGTGCCGGTGCCTACACCTCCGGTCCGCTGTCGTTCATGGATATCTACGACAAGATGTGTTTTACCGTGTCCTCGGCCGGTGGCCGGCGTGGTGCACAGATGGCGACCTTTGATATTGGCCACCCGGATGTGATGGATTTTATTCGTGCCAAGCGTGAAGACGGCCGCCTGCGCCAGTTCAACCTGTCGCTGCTGATCACCACCGGGTTCATGGATGCAGTCCGGAACAAGGAAGACTGGTCTCTGGCTTTTCCAATCAACCGCAAGGAACTCGATGAGTTTGTTGATCTGCACGACCCGAAAGAGGTCGTGTGGCGTGACTGGCCCCACAAGGGCGATTATGTTGCCAACAGTGCCGGACTGGTCGCGTGCAAGATCTACAAGACGATACCTGCGCAGCGCCTGTGGGACCTGATCATGAGTTCTACTTACGATTTTGCTGAACCGGGCTTCATTCTCATCGACAAGGTCAACGAGATGAACAACAACTGGTTCTGTGAAAACATCCGTGCCACCAACCCCTGTGGCGAGCAGCCGCTGCCGCCGTACGGCTCCTGTCTGCTGGGTTCGGTCAACCTGACCAAGTTTGTGCGCAACCCGTTTACCGAACAGGCCGAGTTTGACTGGGAGGAATTCCGCAAGGTGGTTGCCATTTTTACCCGTATGCTGGACAACGTGGTCGAGATCAACGGGCTACCGCTGGAAGGTCAGCGCGAGGCGATTATGCATAAACGTCGTCACGGCATGGGCTTCCTGGGGCTGGGGTCCACGGCCACCATGTTGCGCATGAAATACGGTGAAGCGGACTCACTGGAATTTACCGAACGTGTCAGCCGCGAACTGGCCGTTACCGGCTGGCAGGTTGCGCTCGAGCTGGCGAAGGAGAAGGGCCCGGCACCGGTCATGGAGGAGGACTTCGAAGTGACTGAAGAGATGCTGCGCAAGCGTCCCGAGATGCGTCGCGATGGCTATCTGCCGGGTGATTCCGTGAAGGGCAAGGTGTTGCACGCCAAGTACAGCCGTTACATGCAGCGTATTGCTGAAGTCGCTCCCGAGTTAACGAAACAACTGGTGGAAAGTGGTGCCCGATTTACCCATCACAGCTCGATTGCACCCACCGGTACCATCTCCCTGTCGCTGGCCAATAATGCCAGTAACGGTATTGAGCCGAGTTTTGCGCACCACTATTTTCGTAATGTGATACGGGAAGGCCGCAAGACCAAGGAAAAGGTGGATGTATTTTCGTTTGAGTTGCTCGCCTACAGGGAGCTGGTCAACCCTGATGCCACGGCCAGCATGGACGGTGATGGTCATACGCTGCCGGATTACTTTATCGCGGCGGATCATGTGACGCCAAAACAGCATGTCGATATCCAGGCGGCGGCGCAGAAATGGATAGACTCATCTATCTCCAAGACGGCCAATGTACCCACCGATTACCCGTTTGACGACTTCAAGGATATCTACCGCTATGCCTACGAACAGGGCCTGAAGGGCTGTACCACTTTCCGTTTTAATCCGGAGGCCTTCCAGGGCGTGCTGGTGAAAGGCGAGGACCTGGAGAATACCGTGTATGACTTTACGCTGGATGATGGCTCCACGGTCAGCCTCAAGGGCAATGAAGAAATCGAATACGACGGTGAGACGCACACGGCTGCAAATCTTTACGATGCCCTGAAAGAAGGCTATTACGGCAAGTTCTGAACAGGCTGCCAGACACGAATACGCAGGAGAAACTCATGGCGATACGGATTGACAGGAAAATTGTAGCTTACAAGGTAGGTGGCACAGGAGCAGCGGATGATGCGGCTGCAAAGGTTGCTCCGGCACCCGCGGACGTTGTGCCTGAACCAGAAGACAACGTGGTGCAGCTGCATGAAAAACTGAAGCGCCCGGAGATGCTGATCGGTTCGACCTACAAGGTCAAGACACCCCTGTCCGAGCATGCCCTGTATGTCACCATCAATGACATTATTCTTAATATGGGGACCGAGCACGAATTGCGTCGCCCGTTTGAGATATTTATCAACTCCAAGAACATGGATCACTTTCAGTGGATCGTGGCATTAACGCGGATTATTTCAGCCGTGTTCAGGAAGGGCGGGGATGTGACCTTTCTGGTAGAAGAGTTGCGCTCGGTGTTTGACCCGCGTGGTGGTTATTTCAAAAAAGGTGGCAAGTACATGCCCTCCCTGGTTGCCGAAATCGGTGACGCGATTGAATGCCATATGCGCATGATCGGACTGCTGAAAGATGATGGTCTGGATGAGCACCAGAAGAAGCTGGTGGCCGAGAAACGGGCTCAGTTCGAGGCTGCATCAGGTGCTGTGTCTAACTGTGAACCCTCTGATTTTCCAGAAGGTTCCCAGCTCTGTATCAAGTGTCATACCAAGGCTGCAATTCAGATGGATGGCTGCCTGACCTGCCTGAATTGTGGTGAATCAAAGTGTGGCTAGTACTCCGACAAGGTTGTATTGATGAGTTCAGCGTTACTGTGGTGTTTCGCAACAAGGCACAGCACGCAGGCAATGGCCATAGTCCTTGTCAAGTGCTGTAACGCCGTGGCGGAACACCACAGTAACGCCCGCAGGGTTGGCCTGTCAGCGCCCATGGCGGCGTTACGCCTCTTGCAAAGGACGACGGCCATTCGCTGCGAGGCGTGCCTTGCCCTGAGCGCTGACAGACCAACTGAATCCATCAATACAACCTTGTCGGAGTACTGGTACCTTCGTCCGATTGCCGGGCGCTGACTGTTTGACTATAACTATACACAAGACCTGTCATCAGTCAGTGTCGATTGCCGTATACCAATAATAGTCTGACAAAGTCGTCTCACTTTGACGCAAGGAGGCAGGATGTTTCTGCAACAAAAACCAATTCCGGGTTACTGGTACAGTAATTTTTCTGGTGAGTTGATCCAGGTCCGGGCGATTGTTTACCTCGCAGGCAAGCGTAGCCACATTGTTCTTGAAGACATCAGTGGCAAACGTAAGTCTATCAATCTCGATAGCTGGCTAGGTATGGACCTGGTGCTGCACTCGCCAGTCAAGGCAGATTTGCCGGACGAGGCTGCCCACGATTCCTGAATATTAATCGCGAATGCGATCCGCTCCTACACCAATTGATACACCTGCAGGAGCGCTTCGCAAGCGCGATTCGTAAATTAACCGCCTGCATTAAATCGTTTCTAACCCATCAATCACAGCTTTAACGAGTTTTTTGTTCTGGTTGTCAAAATAATGGCTGGCACCTTCGAGCCGAATTTGTGCCGATCCCGGGGGCATGTCATCCAGTAAAGATTCCAGTTCTTTAGCCTGCCGTTGTACAGCCGGGTAGTCCTCACTGCCAATTATGTTCAGCAAATGCACCTGAATTTTTCCCGAATGGAAACGGCTTGCGCATCGGTTGCTGGTAATTGTTGTTCCCTTTCCAGATCAGCAGCCCGGTTGGTACCGGTCACCAGCAGGGTGGTCGAAATAATCAGAATTCCTGTCGCAACAGGCAGAAAAGAAAGGATATTATTCAGCTTCACAGGTATGGTACGGCTATCCGGTTATTCAGGGCCAGGCGGACGGGTAGTATATCGCAAGGGGGCGATCGATCCGCTCCGGGTAGCAAACATCTGTAACGGGCTGCAAATAAATACGCTATGTATCTTGAGCATTTCAATCTGACAGAACGGCCGTTTTCCATAACGCCTGACCCGCGTTTTCTGTACATGAGCATGCGTCATCGTGAGGCGCTGGCTCATTTGCTCTATGGTCTGGGTGACGGTGGTGGTTTTGTGCAGTTGACCGGTGAGGTGGGAACCGGTAAGACGACTATCTGTCGCTGTCTACTGGAGCAGATACCGGAGAACGTTGACCTTGCGGTGGTGCTGAACCCCAAGGTGACAGCCATTGAACTGATTGCCACGGTATGCGATGAACTGAGTATTGGTTACGACGCGAGTGACATGAGTATCAAGTCGCTGACCGATGTGCTCAACCGCTACTTGCTGGATGCCTATGCACGCGGCCGGCACACGGTGTTGATCATTGATGAGGCACAGAACCTGAGTGCGGATGTGCTGGAACAGGTGCGTTTGCTGACGAACCTGGAGACGGCGACCCAGAAGTTGTTGCAGATTATACTGATCGGGCAGCCGGAACTGCGTACCTTGCTGGCGCGTGAAGATATGCGACAGCTCGCTCAGCGTGTCACTGCACGCTATCACCTTGAACCGATCAGCCGGGAAGAGACGGGTGCTTACATCAGGCACCGCTTGCAGATCTGTGGCTCCACCCAGACGGTGTTTAACAAACGTGCAGTTGACAAGATACAGCAGCTGTCGGACGGTATACCACGATTAATCAATGTGTTGTGTGATCGATCCATGCTGGGTGCCTTTGTTGAGGGCCGGACCCAGGTGGATGTAAAGGTGGTTAAAAAGGCCGCCAGTGAGGTGCTGGCCGAAAACAATGATGGACGGGAGCACCATGGCCGGCTGCCGTTTGTGTTGGGTCTCCTGTCGATACTACTGATTATTGGTCTGGCTGCAGGGTACCAGTCCTGGAAGCGCTCTGAGGTTGCTGCAGTGGCGGTGGATACTCCTGCCAGTGTGCCTGCTGCAGATGACACGGGTGCAGCGGTCGCTGCCATGGACCTGCAGCAATCTGTAGAAGAGCTTGCAGACGCGGTTGCTGATGAGCCGGAACTCCCGTCTCTGGCAAGCCTGTTGACAGCAGCCGACAGTTCTTATTATCGATCTTCCTGGACAGAATTGTTTGCCCTCTGGTCTGTGGTTCTACCGGAGAGCGTCACAGTGGATTATTGTGACTTTGCCAGGCAGTATGGCTTGCTGTGCCTGGAGGAGCAGGGTAACTGGACTACCCTGCGCCAGTTTGACCGACCTGCGATTCTGACGCTGGTTGCTGCCGATGGTGAACGAGTAGCGGTGTTGCTGCAGCACCTGGATGACTCGGTTGCGGAAGTCATCATCGACAATGAACTGTACCGGCTCACGCCCGATCAGGTAGAGAAAAGCTGGTATGGTGATTTTACTCTGTTATTACAGGCTCCACCCGGTGGTCGCATGTTTCTCAGGACCGGTGACCGTGGTCCGGTGGTCTCCTGGATACGCAGTCAGCTTGAGCTCGCGCAGGGTGTAATAATTCCGGCAGCAGATCCGCTGGGTTTTGATTATGCACTGCAACGGGAAATTATGGCATTTCAGCGTGATCATGGTCTGTCTGCGGATGGCGTTGTTGGCAAGTACACCCTGATTCATTTAAATAGCGCGTCCGGTCGTGAAGGAGTGCCGCGTCTGTCGGAAAACTAGTTCACTATGTCCTATATTCTCGATGCACTGAAAAAGGCCGATCATGAGCGCACACTGGGTGATGTGCCTGACCTGGAAACGGCCCACTGGGGTATACGACGCAGACGGCGAACAATTCGCTGGGTCTGGGTCGTGGCGGCGCTGCTCGTAGTCAATGGAGCGTTGCTGGCTGTACTGCTGGGACACAATGATGACACCGGGAGGCAACAGCAAGGTGCAGCCCCCGGGATTGCCGAGGAACTGCCAGTGAGTCCGGTTCCGAAGACAGAAACAGCAGCCATACAACCGTCGCGTAAAATCAAGAAACCTAGAGAGCCGGTATATGTGCCGCCTGTAGTACGAAGACCGGCCTCCAGCGTACAGCAGGCCCCGGCGCCGGCTGTCACGGCACCGTCATCCTATTATGCTCCGCAACCGGTAACCACCACGGTTGCGCCTGCAGACTCATCCGCGGTGCCGTACTGGGGTGATTTGCCTTTGGAGTTTCGCAGCAGTCTTACCCTGCCGCATATTGATGTCCATGTTTATGACGATGACCCGGCGCGTCGTTTTATCCTGGTTGACTTGCAGAAGTACCGTGAAGGTGAAACGCTGGAGAGCGGCGCGGTGATCGAAGAGATTAATGAAACCAGTATCCAGCTCAACTATCAGGGTACCCGTTTTGTGGTCGATAATTAACGCTGAACTCATCAATATAACCTTGTCGGAGTACCAGCCTTGCCGTCACGAATTTCTTCTGCTGTGGCATCGCGAATAGCCTGTATTTCCACCTCAAATATCAGTGACTGGCCTGCAAGTGGATGATTGCCATCCAGGCTGACAATACCATTTTCTATGCGGGTGACTGCAAAAGTGATTTCATTGCCGTCTTCATCATTGCCTGTGATGATGCTACCCACTTCAATAGTGTCTTCCGGGGGCAGTTCAGCAAGCGGTACTTCGTGTAACAGATCAACGTTTCGCTTTCCAAAGGCGTCTGCAGATAATAATCTGACCGTTACAATGTCACCGATGCAATGTGATTCCAGTTCGCGTTCCAGCTTCGGGAACAGTACGCCGGCCCCGTGCAGATAAGTCACCGGCTTTTCACTCGCCTCCCGCACCACAACACCCTCGGAATTGGTGAGGGAATATTGCATGGTGATGACTTTATTTACGCCAATTGTTTTCGCTTTGTCCATGAAGTTTCTTCGCAGGCTATTCGTTGATAGTCTTGTGTATTATACGTATGTGGATAATACGGGCGAACTTTCAGATATATAAACTGCTTCCGGTTCAGTTTGATAATGGTGGTTAAAAAAACTGGCACTCAGCCTGATTTGTTCCGACATCCATTGTTATCAGTTTGGAAGGGTACTTATGTTTACTAAAATCCAGGATCTGCTGAAGAAATACACGCGCACAGCGCAGAAGCAACCGCTTGACCGCGAGCAGGCACTACAGACGGCTACGGTCGCGTTGCTGATGGAAGTGGCGCGTGCCGATCACATTATTGAGGACGAGGAACGTCAGGCGGTCCAGCGGATTATCGAACGTTACTACTCTGTGTCGGCCGAGCGGGCGCGGGAGATTGCAAATGCTGCAGAAAGCCATGTTAATGACATGACATCACTGTATCCAGTGACACGCCTGATTACCAGTGAATGCAGTCTTGAGGAAAGAATTGTAATTGTCAGGCTGTTGTGGGAAGTGACCTTTTCTGACGGTCATGTAGATAAACATGAGGAGCATCTTGTCCGCAAGGTGGCAGACTTGTTGTACGTGCCACACCATCAGTTCATAAGAACCAGGCTGCAGGAGAGTGGTGGGTAGTAGCAGGGAAACTAAAAATCTTTGTAGTAATCGAAAAGAAAATAAAACGGGGCCGCTTGTGGGCCCCGTTTTAGGTGATTCAGACCATTTCCTTCAGGCCCTTCAATGGCAGTACCTTGACCACATTGCGTGCGGGTTTTGCCTTGAACATCATTTCTTCACCTGTGAACGGGTTAGTACCCTTGCGTGCCCGGGTGGCTGGTTTACGAATGACTTTAACCTTCATCAGGCCGGGTACTGTGTAAAAACCAGGTCTGCCCCTGCCCTTGAGTTCACGCTTGATCAGTGTTGCAAGTGAATCAAAGACAGCACCGACTTCCTTGCGGGTCAGGCCGGTATCCTCAGAGATGTAGTTTAATGTTTCAGACTTTGTCGCTGGTTTTAATGCAACCTTTGCGGTTGTCTTCTTTTTGGTGGTCGCTTTCTTTTTTACAGCCATTCGTTGTCGCTCCTCTTCAGGTAATGGAATAAACAGCACGCGTAAGATAGCACAATAAAAAAAATGTTAAAGCGTTTTTAATTTCACAAAATACCTTGTACCGTAGTATATCAGCGCTATCCGGCAGGTCTGGACGAAGAGCAATACGGCAGCTTTGCAATGTTGTGTATGCGTGACCTGCCTGGTGATTGTGGCTGGCCCTGGTCGTTCCATGCCGATGGCATGAGGCCCGTCTGTTTTAACATCAGTGATGATCCGGCCTGTTCTCCGGTCTGGTTCAGGCGCATCGCAATACCGTTGCTCCACGGTAAATCTGGACCAGGATACTCTTGGTTATTTGCGGTGTAGATATCGCAACCATATGAAATGTATATGTAATTTGTTATTAGTGTGGCGCGAGGCATGATAGCGTCCAGCATTTTTCAAATGCGGCCGATAGCCTGTTGAAGGTGTTATTAGCTGCCTTCCCATCCTGCATGATTCAGTTGTTCCTGCGCTGTCAAAGATGTTGCTTTGCGTTTTTTCTAGCAGCGTCAGATCTCTAAATTTCAAGCTATTTTAGCCGATAAGCAGTGTGCGGCAGGTGCCGCACCGGAACCCCGTAAGCGGGGTAATAGCAAAATATCACTACTTTCTAGGCCAGGTGGATATGCGTGCAGCAAAAAAAGTAACGGTAGACCAAAAGATTCTGCAGGAACTGGTACCCCTGAATGCGCTGTCACCGGCACGATTCAACAAATTGTCGGAAAAAATTGTAGTCGAAGAAGTACTGGCGGGCCGTAAGCTGTTCCGCAAGGGAGACAGGGACAATCAGTCAATCTATCTGCTGGAGGGCAAGATCAAGCTGATTGACGGTTTCAGGAAGGTCACCGGCGAAGTCGAGGCTGGTACGGATATTAGCCGCTACCCTATCGCCAACCAGCAACCCCGATCTCTGTCGGCCCGGGCCGTTAAAAAGGTCATCATTGCAAAGGTCGACTCCAGCCTGCTCGATGTCTTTTTGACCTGTGACCAGTCCAGTACAGCTGAAGTTGTTGAAATCGGCGCAGAACCGAGTCAAGACTGGATGACACGCATCCTGCAGTCTGAAGCATTTATCAAGATACCTCCGGCGATGATCCAGAATCTGCTTATCAAGATGGAGACCTTGCCGGTGAAGTCGGGCGATGTTGTCATTCGTCAGGGAGACAGCGGTGATTATTTCTATACCCTTCATGAAGGTCGTTGTACGGTAACTTGTAAAGACTCTCCCGATGGTGAAGAGCGATTCCTGGCTGAACTGAGTGATGGGGATTCCTTTGGTGAGGACGCCCTGGTGTCCGACGCAAAGCGTAACGCCACTGTGTCAATGCTGACTGACGGCTTGTTGATGCGGCTGGCGAAGAAAGACTTCGTCGAGTTGTTGAAAAACCAGCTGGTCAAGCGCGTGAGCTACGAACAGGCAGCAGCCATGGTTGATGACGGTGCTGTCTGGATGGATGTCAGAACGCCGGATGAATATGGATATGGTGCATTTGAGGACAGCGTTAACATTCCGCTGTCCTGCCTGCGGGATGAATTGTCAAAACTGGTTTTTAACACAAAATATATAATTTGTTGCGATACCGGGCGACGCAGTGAGTCGGCCGGTTTTCTGTTGAGCCACAAGGGCTTTGATGTGTCTGTGCTGGAGGGAGGCATCCCGGACCGGTTGGACAATGCTGTTGAACCCGTAGTACAGGGAGAGATGGCAGATTTACCAGGCGATGTTGCAGCGGTTATTGATTTTGATGAAGGCAGGTACATGCCTGACAGCAAGGATGTGACCACGGATCAAAAGGCGGGTGAGATCGAGGCGGCTCTGGATGAGTTGCGTACCGAGAACGAGGCGTTAACCGCGCAACTCCAGTCACATTGCAGCGCTGAAGAACGTATGAGCGAGCAGCTGGATAAGCTGTTGGCCGACAAGCAGGCGGCAGAAGAAGCTGTGCAAGGGCAACAGTCGGAATGGGACACCGAGCGGACTGCATTGCAGCAACAGTTATCTGAAAGTGCAGAGCAGAACAAGCATCTGGAAGGTGAAGTAGAGTCTTTGCAGCAGCAGACAGAGTCCCTGACCGCTACTGTGGATGAACAGCTGCAACAGTTGCAGGCGCAACTGGAGGAAGCGCAGGAAAAGACAGGCAGTATCGAGCAGTTGAGTAGCGAAAAAGATGCACATATAGAGTCTCTGCATACCCAGCTCAAGCAGCAGGAAGAACGGGTGAACGAGCTTGGTCAGGAGAGCGACGAGTCAGTCAAGAAAATGCACGAGGATCTCACCCGGAAAAACGACAATGAAAAAGAGCTTCAGGGGCAGATTGACAGGCTGAGAAAAAAACTGGAGCAACAAACGATTGACCATAAACAGGCCTGTGATGCTGCACAGGATGATACCGATACTATACGTGAACAATTGCATGCTGAACGTCAGGAACGGGCAGATGAACGGGCTGAGATGGCCGCCCGTCAGCGTGAGTTGAAGGAGCAGTTTTCTGTAATCGCCACCGAGCATGAAACAAACCTGACAAATCAGTCCGGTGCTATTGAACAGGCCCGCGATGCAGCAAGACAGGAGGAGCAGAAACGTCTGCGGGAACTTCTTGCGGCACAGGTGGAAACTGAAGACCAGGTTATCAGGCTGCAGCAGGAGCTGAAAAAGGCGCACGAAGAAATTGCTGAATTCGCCCGTGCGGCAAAGGATCGCAGGCAGGTCGATATCGAATTACTGGAAGAACAAAATCAACAGGCGGTGGCGACTATTTCACAACTCGAGTCGCAGCTGCAGCAGCTAACGAAAGACCGCGATGTGGCATTGGAAGACCAGGAGTCGCTGCGTGACAAGATGAATACATTGCGTAGTGAGGCAGAAGATCCTGCACAATTACGCAAGGAACTTGATGAAAGAAAAAAAGATGTGCAAATTGCGCTGCGGCTGCGAGCCGAGGCAGAAGCGGCTCGCGATCAATTGCTGCAGGAGCGTGATGCATTGCAGCAGGATCTGAGTGAGGTGTCGAACGAGCCCTTGCATGTGCCATCCCTTGATGAGGATCCAGCCGGCGCCGGACACCCGGGGCCGCAACAGCACATTCAGCAGGCCGTATTGCCGGTTACCCCGCTGGAACAGGATAATGAGCTGCAGTCCCTGGTGGATGGCGAGCGTGATGAAAAGCAGCGGAGCTGGCTGGTTACTGTAATCTGGCTGGGTGTTGTGGTTGCCCTGGCTGGTGGTCTGTATATTGGTGTGGACTTCCCTGTGATCGGCAACGATACTCTGCAACAGCTACCTGCAACTATAGCGCCGGAGGATGATCCCGTACCGGCAGCCCCCAGTGAATTACCAACAATTGCGCCACAACAGCTCATGCCGCAGGCCGAACCTGCAAGCAAGGCAGAGTTGGCGATTGTGGAGATCATGCCACCAGACCCGGAACCCGTCGTAGTACAGACGCTGCCGCCTGAAGAGCCACAAGTTCAGCCACAAGTACAGCCACAAGTACAGCCACAAGTACAGCCACAAGTACAGCCACCGGTAGAGGATGCTGCTCGTGTTGCGGAGCAGTCCCCCGTGATTGCAGGCCGTTCGTTTAATGACGGTCTGAAAGTTGGAGGTCAGGGGCCCGTGATGGTGGAGCTGCCGGCAGACAGCTTTGCAATGGGCAGTACCGGGAATTCCCTGAACTTCGATGAGGGACCGCAACACCAGGTGAATGTGCCGGCATTTTCTATCAGCAAGTATGAGGTGACATTCACGGAATATGACAGGTATGCACGTGCGACCGGACGTCGCCGGCCGTACGATGAGTCATGGGGGCGTGGTGATCATCCGGTTATCAACGTTTCATGGAGCGATGCCAGTGCGTATACCCGCTGGCTTTCTAGACAGACCGGCAAGAACTACCGCTTGCCCTCGGAAGCTGAATGGGAGTATGCCGCCCGTGCTGGCAGTACGGCCAGTTTCTGGTGGCAGAATGACAGTGACAAGCCGCATGCGAATTGTTTTGACTGTGGCAGCGAGTGGGATAGTATGCGCACAGCAACTGTGGGCAGTTTTGAAGCCAATGATTTCGGTTTGCATGATGTGGCCGGCAATGTTCAGGAATGGACGGCGGATTGCTATCACGGCAGTTATCGTGATGCCCCGCTGGATGGCAGTGTCTGGGTGTTTCCGGAATGTACCATGCGTGTTGTTCGTGGCGGGGGCTATACCAGTCCACTTGATTCGCTGCGTAGTGCCAAGCGCAGTCAGTATGACCAGGACACACGCCTCGACAACCTCGGTTTTCGTGTTGTCCGTGTGAACTGAGGTCTTGCTGTAATCCTGACTGGCGACTTTCCTGCGGCTGGCTATTGATGTTGCAAGCTTATAGTCGGGAGTGGTAGATAGAAGAGGCTAAAGATCTTTCAGCAGTTCCTTGAGAATACTCATGTACTCGTCACAGGGCCCGGGCTTCATGGTTACTGTTGTGGTTTGAACCGGCTGTAACGCAATACCATATTCCGGCAGTTGGTCATGGTTCTTTATAGTTGTTATGCCGCTATTTTCCGACACAATCGTGCCGCTTTCCAATTCATAGATTGCTGCCATGATGCCACTCCCGCGGTTGCCTTAACAAGGCTATCGGCAGCAGGTACAGGCGATTAAGGTCTATCTAATACGGCGGGTGGGCCTCTGATATGTGCACGTTATTCGTTACACTACAGTAACGCTGAACCCATTAATATAACCTTGTCGGAGTACTAGTCAATCTCGTCCAGCGGGTTGATATGATCATTCGGAGCAGTCAGTTCAAGGTCAACGCCATAATCCTCTTTTCCGATATCCATTGATCCTGACCAGTCTTCCGGAGCTTCAATCGGCACTATCTCCATTTCATTCCAGCTATCAAAGTCGACTTCCTCGATGGCACCATCAAAGTGCTGGATTTCCATGATGGCGGCATCATCGTCGAGCGCCACAATCTCGAACTGGTCACCGTTGATCGATTTATACCAGTCACCGAGACGTGGTTGGTAAGTGTTTGCCATTTTCAATATCTCCATATTGTCAGTTTGCTACCGCGGTCGAAAAAAGCCGGGTAGTGATACCGTGATGCTTGAATATTCTGACACCATTTATAAGACTTGCATTGATGCTTGGCAAGCAGTTCAGTATTAGCTTATTTTCGATAATGGGTGCTGGCTATACTGGACGTTGCAGTCTGTCGAATGACATCAACTGCACTCATGTCTGCTGCAATGTTGCGCTTGTGGTACAGATATTCTAAGACGGGTTATGAGAATGCCGTATAACTGTTTGCATTTAAAAAGAAAGAAGAATGCCGGGCTGGATGTGCCAGATCTGCAGCCAGGTGTGAATGGCAATAATCGATTAGCATAAATTAGCTATTTTCTGACCCCGATATGCTGAAAAGTCGGCCCTGTTAGGTTAAAGTGCGCGTTCGATTTTTTTACGCATACCCCTTTGAAATTCCGATTGAGGACAACAACATGGCCGATTACAAGATTGCACCATCCATACTGTCAGCAGATTTTGCCCGTCTGGGAGACGAAGTCACACAGGTGCTGGATGACGGTGCAGACATTGTGCATTTCGACGTCATGGACAACCATTACGTGCCCAACCTGACTATCGGCCCGCTCGTGTGCGAAGCATTGCGCAAACACGGTGTCACTGCTGATATTGACGTGCACTTGATGGTGAAGCCGGTAGACCGGATTATTCCTGATTTTGCCAAGGCCGGTGCGACGTACATTACCTTTCACCCGGAGGCCAGTGAGCACATCGACCGCTCGCTGATGCTGATCCGTGAAAGCGGCTGTAAATCCGGCCTGGTATTTAATCCTGCAACACCACTGGATTATCTGACGCATGTCATTGACAAGGTCGACATGATCCTGCTGATGTCAGTCAACCCCGGGTTTGGTGGACAAAGTTTTATTCCCGAGGCTCTGGTTAAATTGCGTGAGGCGCGCAGGATTATTGATGACAGTGGCTGTGATATTCGCCTGGAGATTGACGGTGGTGTCAAGGTGGACAACATTGGTGAAATCGCTGCCGCCGGTGCCGATACCTTCGTCGCCGGTTCTGCGATCTTCGGGGCGGATGACTACAAGGCAACCATTGCTGCCATGCGCGATGAAATTGCCAAGGCTGTTGCCTGAGTCTGAATGATGCACAAGCCCGGGATGATACTGATTGATGTGGACGGTACGCTGGTCGACAGCGTACCGGATCTTGCCTACTGCGTCGATGCGATGATGGCAGAGCTCGGACGTGAGCCCTGTGGTGAAATGCGGGTTCGTGACTGGGTGGGTAACGGTGTCGAGCGGCTGGTAAAACGGGCGTTGGTCGGGGCGCTGCAGGGTGAGCCGGATGCGGCTGATTTCGAACGTGCCTATCCGCTGTTCCTGGCATTGTATGCGGAAAACACCTCAAAACGTTCCTGCCTGTATCCGGGGGTCCGCGAAGGTCTGGATTTGCTTAAGGCCGGGAACTACCGCCTTGGCTGTGTCACCAACAAGGCCGCACAGTTTACGGAGCCGCTGCTGAAGGATCTTGGTATATATGATGATTTTTCCATTGTCATCAGTGGTGATACATTAACAAAGAAGAAACCGGATCCTGCGCCATTACTGCATGGCGCTGCGTTCTTCGGCGTCGAGCCCGAAAACGCCCTGATGATCGGTGATTCTGTCAGTGATGTGGCGGCAGCACGTGCTGCCGGGTTTCAGATTGTATGCATGAGTTATGGATATAATCACGGTGTTGATATACGCGAGTCAGCACCTGATGCCGTGATCGACACCCTGACAGAGATTAGTCCATTACTGGAACAGGTAGCTTGAAGCATATGCAATTCACTGGAGAGATAAACCTGGCACAGCACCCTGTCAGCAGTCGATGGCGGCAGAGTATCTGCTGTTCGAACTGCTGCTTTGTGCAACCCGGTTTTCTCAAAAGTGAGTGTGATGACACCTGAACAATTCAAGACCCTGGCCAGCCAGGGATACAACCGCATTCCTGTTACTCGCGAGGTGCTCGCTGACCTCGATACTCCCGTCAGTACCTTTATAAAGCTGGCTGACGGGCCTTATTCCTACCTGTTTGAGTCTGTCCATGGTGGCGAAAAATGGGGCCGTTATTCCATTATCGGACTGCCGTGTTCAACGGTATTGCGCATTAATGGTCATGACATCACGCTGTTGCAGAATGATGAAGTCATAGAGTCGGCCCGTTGTGATGATCCACTTGCCTGGGTAGAGACCTTCCAGTCACGCTATCGTGCTCCCGAGTTGCCGGATTTGCCACGGTTTACCGGGGGGCTGGTCGGTTACTTCGGTTATGATACCGTGCGCTATATAGAGCCGCGACTGGCCACGTTCAACAAGCCGGACCTGCTCAACTGTCCGGATATCCTGCTGATGGTCTCGGATGAGTTGCTGGTCTTCGATAATCTGGCTGGCACCCTGCAATTGATTGTGCACATTAACCCGGAAGAAGGTGATGCCTGGGCGCAGGGTCAGGCCCGGCTGAATGAACTGGAAACCCGGTTACGGGTAGCCGCACCCGGTTATGAAACACATATCGGCGGCAGCGAAACGGTTGAGGAAACCGATTTCATCTCCGGTTTCACGCGCGCAGGCTTCGAAGCGGCAGTTGACCGGATCAAGGACTATATCGTGGAAGGCGATGCCATGCAGGTGGTGTTGTCGCAGCGTATGTCAGTGCTGTATACAGCGCCACCGCTGGATTTATACCGTGCCTTGCGTAACCTGAATCCATCTCCCTATATGTACTACCTGAATCTTGGCGACTTCCAGGTCGTCGGGTCTTCGCCCGAGATACTGGTGCACATGGAGGATGAAGTGGTGACGGTAAGGCCGATTGCCGGCACCCGGCCGCGTGGCAAGGATGAGGCAGAAGACCTGGCGCTGGAACTTGATTTACTGGCCGATCCGAAAGAACTGGCCGAGCACTTGATGTTGATCGACCTTGGTCGTAACGATGTCGGGCGGGTCAGCGAGGTGGGCAGTGTTGAGCTGACAGAAAAAATGCTCATTGAACGTTACTCGCATGTCATGCACATTGTCTCCAATGTCATTGGCCGGATTCAGCCCGGCATGAGTGCGATTGATGTGCTGCGGGCGACCTTCCCGGCGGGCACCGTCAGTGGTGCGCCGAAAATTCGTGCCATGGAAATAATCGATGAACTGGAACCGGTCAAGCGGGGTGTCTATGCCGGTGCAGTGGGGTATTTGTCATGGTCCGGCAACATGGATACGGCGATTGCGATTCGTACCGCTGTGATCAAGGACGGAACCTTGCATATTCAGGCCGGCGCGGGAATTGTTGCGGATTCGGTGCCTGCCAATGAATGGGACGAGACCATGAACAAGGGCCGCGCAATTTTTCGTGCCGTTGCCATGGCCTGTCGCGGACTGGAAGGGAGGCGCTGAACATGCTTCTGATGATCGATAATTACGACTCGTTCACCTATAACCTTGTCCAGTACCTCGGTGAACTGGGCGCGGATGTGCGCGTGTTTCGCAATGACCGGATTACCCTGCAGGAAATCGAGGACATGGACCCGGCGAAGATTGTGATTTCTCCCGGTCCCTGTACGCCGAATGAAGCCGGTGTTTCCATCGACACCATAAAACAATTTGCCGGTCGGGTGCCGATTCTGGGTGTGTGCCTTGGTCACCAGAGCATCGGGCAGGCATTTGGCGGTCGCATTGGTCATGCGCAAGCGATTATGCATGGCAAGACGTCCCTGGTGTCTCATAACGATTCCGGTGTGTTTAAGGGCTTGCCAAACCCCTTTGAGGCCACGCGCTATCATTCGCTGGTTATTGAACAGGCGTCATTGCCCGAGTGCCTTGAGGTGACTGCCTGGACGACCGATGCTAACGGCGACAGGGAAGAAATTATGGGTGTACGACACAAGACCCTTGCCGTCGAGGGCGTGCAATTTCATCCGGAATCGATCCTCACCCAGTGCGGGCATGATTTGTTGCGGAATTTTCTGAACCAGTAATGTGCACTGCAGCAACAGGAATGAATCTATGGACATAGCGACAGCAATCGCCACCGTTATTGAAGGGCGTGATCTTGATGAGGCCGATATGGAAGCTGTCATGCGCCTGATCATGACCGGACAGGCGACAGCCGCCCAGATCGGAGGCTTCCTGGTCGGTTTGCGGATGAAGGGTGAAACGGTCGATGAAATCGTGGCGGCTGCCAGGGTGATGCGTGAACTGGCAACTGCAGTTGAGGTCTCCGGGCCACACCTGGTGGATACCTGTGGTACCGGCGGTGACGGCGCCAGTACGTTTAATATCTCGACTGCCAGCGCCATTGTAACTGCGGCTGCCGGTGGTCGAGTGGCGAAGCATGGCAATCGCTCTGTTTCCAGCAGTTCCGGTAGTGCCGATGTATTGGAGGCTGCCGGTGTGAAACTGGACCTTAATCCGGCACAGGTGGCTGCCTGCATAGACCGGGTGGGCGTCGGGTTCCTGTTTGCACCGCAGCACCACAGTGCCATGAAATACGCCATTGGCCCACGCAAGGAAATGCGGGTGCGTACCCTGTTCAACCTGCTGGGTCCGTTAACCAACCCCGCTGCTGCACCGAACCAGGTACTAGGTGTATTCAGCGCAGACTGGGTTGAGCCGTTGGCGCAGGTGCTCAAACAGCTGGGTAGCCAGCATGTGCTTGTAGTGCATGCTGAAGACGGCCTGGATGAGATCAGTATTGCGGCACCCACCCGGGTTGCGGAGCTCAGAGATGGAAGAATATCCACATATACCGTTACACCGGAAGAGTTCGGTATGAAGCGTGCCAGCCTCGATACCATTGCTGTTGAGAATGCGGCACAGAGCCTGGCCATGATTGGCACGGTTTTCGACGACCAGCCGGGAGCTGCGCGTGACATCGTTTGTCTGAATGGCGGTGCGGCGATTTATGCCGCCGGACTGACGGCCTCGCTGCAGCAAGGCGTTGAACGGGCCAGTGAAGTAATCGCCAGCGGCGGGGCGAAGCAGACCCTTGCGTCTTTGATTGAAACATCCAATGCGGTTTGACAGCTATGAGTGATACACCGGATATTCTGAAACGGATCCTTGTGCGAAAAATCGAGGAGGTAGACGAGCGTATTCGCAAGACAAGTATGGAAGAACTGGGTCAACGTGTGGCAGAGGCAGATGCGCCCCGTGGCTTTGTTAATCGCCTGCAAGAAAAATTACAGGCAGGGCAAGCAGCAGTTATTGCCGAGATAAAAAAGGCTTCGCCAAGCCGGGGCGTGTTGCGCGAGGATTTTAATCCTGCTCAGATAGCCATGAGTTATGAGAAGGGTGGCGCCGCCTGCCTGTCTGTCCTGACGGATGTTGATTTTTTCAAGGGATCGGATGCCTACCTGCTACAGGCGCGAGTTGCTTGCAGTCTCCCGGTTTTACGGAAGGATTTTATAGTTGACCCCTACCAGGTGTATGAGGCACGTGTGCTGGGTGCTGATTGTGTATTGCTTATTGTGGCGGCATTGAGTGATTCGATGTTACTGGAGTTATTGCAGTTGACCAGCCACCTTGGTATGGATGCACTGGTTGAAGTGCATGAGGCAGAGGAGCTTGAGCGTGCGCTGGCGATTCCTGCGCTACTGCTGGGGATTAATAACCGCGATCTGCGTTCTTTTGAGACAAGTCTGGATGTGACGCTGGGTTTTCTGGAGCAGATCCCCGAAGATCGCCTGGTGGTGACAGAGAGTGGTATCCACACGGTCGAGGATGTTGCCGTGATGCGCTCACATGGTGTAAACGCGTTTCTGGTGGGTGAGGCGTTCATGAAGGCGCCCGAACCGGGTGAGAAACTTGCGCAACTGTTTGCCTAGACTCCGGACCCGCTTATCGTGCCCCGAAGACAACAATCGTTTTGCCCTTCACCGAGACATGACCCTGTTCGCCCAGTGACTTGAGTACCCGGCCCGCCATCTCGCGCGAGCAACCCACAATACGACCGATTTCCTGGCGGGTTATCCTGATTTGCATGCCGTCGGGATGGGTCATTGCATCCGGTTCCTTGCAGAGTTCAAGCAGGGTATGTGCGATGCGTCCGGTAACGTCGAGGAAAGCAAGGTTGCTGACTTTGCGGCTGGTCTTGCGCAGGCGGGTTGCCAACTGTGCGGTCAATTCCAGCAGGATGTCCGGATCTTCCTTTGCGAGTGTGCGGAAGCGTGAATAGCTGATTTCGGCTACCTCGCATTCGATCCGGGTACGTATCCATGCGCTGCGGTTGGGGCTTTCACCAAACAGTCCCATTTCACCAAAGAAACCGCCAGCATTGATATAAGCGAGTACGATTTCATGGCCGTCTTCATCCTCGATCAGTACGCTGACTGAACCGCTGATGATGTAGTACAGAACATCCGGCTGATCGCCCGCGTATATAATGACGCTCTTGTTCGGATATTTACGGCGGTGGCATTGTCCAAGGAATCGCTCAATACAAGGATTTTTAGTTCCTGGTCTTGGCGTGCTATCTGCTTCAAAGGTCAGTGGAAGTGCTTGCATATTTCCTTATCGGGTAATCCGGCAATAGCTTTAGCCTGTGTTTATCCCGGGATGGCGAGGGCTTGTCAATCCCGTGAGATCTGCACGTTATTCGTTACACCACACTAGATCTGCGCATGACGATGTATAGAGCTGTGATAGGATTCATGTTTTTCAAGAATCGGGACTCGTACACCTTGAAGGAGTACTAGCATGAAAGCACGCATTAAATGGGTCGAGGAAATGACGTTTGTCGGTGAATCGGGCAGCGGTCATTCAGTGGTAATGGATGGCGCCCCCGGGAGTGGTGGACGCGATCTGGGTGTGCGCCCCATGGAAATGCTGTTGCTTGGACTGGGCGGCTGTACGGCATTTGATGTGGTGATGATACTCAAGAAGGCGCGGCAGCCGGTCAGCGACTGTGTGGTCGAAATAGAGGCGGCACGTGCTGATACAGAACCGAAGGTATTTACTCAAATCCATGTACATTTTGTGGTAACCGGTCATGGCCTGGCTGACAAACAGGTTGCCCGTGCCGTTGAGCTATCAGCGGAGAAATACTGTTCCGCATCAATTATGCTTGGCAAAACGGCTGTGATTAAGCATGACTATGAGATTGTGGCTGCAGCCAGTGAGGTCGGGTAATGCAGCGACCTGCAAAAACGCTGGGCATGCGACATATTGCCCTGAATGTAAGTAACCTGGAGGCCTGTGAGCAGTTCTATGTCGGATTGCTTGGAATGACAGTTGAGTGGCGGCCGGATGCAGACAATGTTTATTTAACATCCGGTAATGATAATCTGGCGTTGCACCGGGTTGCGGATAACAGCCCCGCTGAAACAGGCCAACGGCTGGATCATCTGGGTTTCTTTCTTGCCAGTGAGGCACAAGTCGATGACTGGTACGAGTACCTGAAGGCGGGTGACGTCGTTATCAAGGCCGTTCCACGGACTCACCGGGATGGAGCGCGGAGTTTTTACTGTGCAGACCCGGAAGGTACCGTGGTCCAGTTTATCTACCACCCGCCCATTACCGGGTGATGTAATCCCGGAACAGGGTTGCTGCCAGTGCGAAAACTCAAGCTACAGGGGTTCAATAACCTTACCAAAACTCTCAGTTTTAATATTTACGATATTGC
>Ga0316191_10000239_pt1 | contig 33662 bp, 57 predicted proteins | sample Eddworburr2cm_MG_FD_204928 | JGI IMG/M metagenome (GOLD analysis project Ga0316191, IMG submission 204928) | Coastal sediment microbial communities from Maine, United States - Eddy worm burrow 2 cm | ecosystem: Environmental > Aquatic > Marine > Coastal > Sediment | place: USA: Maine...
TGACCCTTAGAGCCAACAATCACAGCACCAATTTTAGTACTTGGGTCTTTGCTCCATGTCGATACTTCTCTCGCTAGATTGAAGAATCTGTTATGCCATTTACCTGTCAGTACCATGCTAAGAACTTATTCCTACTGAGTTGTACAGAACCGGCAATTGAATTTTCATTCATGCACTGCTCGTGTTCCTTTGCATTGAGCACATAAGGTGTGCGACCAGCAACCTGCTTTACAAATTCTGGTTCAAAAACATAGAACATCTTCCCGGCAACTTTCATTTTACCAAGAACAATACCCGATTTCTCAAGTTCCCGCTCTGTAATATCGAATTCAGAACGGAAATAAGTACAAGGAAGCTTGTTGCTCATATCCGTAAACTTGTGAGCTTTCAGACCCTGCTTGATATTATTTGGTAAGTTATATGCCTTTGAATTAACAAATGAGCAGTTGTTCATTTTTCTGATGCTATAGTAGTCATCATTGTGTTCGAATCGCTTACGGATAATCGAAACGTTGGCAATGTGAATTCCCATTTTTTGCACGAGCTCGTTAGCTAGTACATAATTTCTATTTAGAAACATTCGCTCTCCTTCTAGTTGGTTGGTAAGTATATTCTATCACGCCTATACGAACTTGTAAACAACTAATTTCGTTCTCTCAGTTAAGCACCCTGATATAGTTATTATAAACTACAGCTGTTTAAGTTTTATTCATTTTCTAAATTTTCTGAATTTCTTATTGCTCTTTCTATGAACTCATCAGCTAAATCCGTAGCTTCGTCTCGAGTAACAACATTTTCATCATAGTCAATTTTGTATGCTACACCTTTATCGGTGAATTCAAAATTTGAAACTACAACTCCATCGTTTAGAATATATCTGCCTTCGGCAAGTTTTTGAACTGTTCTAATCATTTCATTCCTCATGTACAAGATTCGCAGACGTACTCATCACCGTCTTTCTGCTGTTTTAAATAGTAAAAAGTCTTCATACCGTGCTTGAAGCCATAAAGGTGAAGCTTAGTCATTTCAAGCAATGAATCTGGCTTGCTCAGATAAGTATTAACAGATTGTGCCTGGTCTAGCCACTTCTGGCGCACACAAGCATTCTTCACAAGATTCATCTGGTTACAATCAAAAGCTCGCTTGTAGTATTTGTTGTTCTTTCTGAAATTCGGAACAACAGTAGGAACCGTTATTGTGCCCTCTTCTTTATAGAAGAAGTCATGTACTGGTTCTGTACTCTCGATTGAATTTACTGCTTTACCGCTTGTAGCAGTCGGAGCAATAGCCATAAGTTGAGCATTTCTAATTCCGAATGTTTTAACTCTTTCTGCAAGGTCAGCCCATTTCTTTTCATCATGTTGATAAGCAGTTAGGCCGAAAGCATTCTTATTAGCTTTATGAATAGGAAGAATTCCCTTCGCCCATTCTGTCTCATAGAACTTTTCAAATTTACCTTTCTCAATTGCAAGTTCTACACTAGCTGAGATAATTTTATAAGATAAATCATCGAAAAGAGCATCAGTTTCTTCTGCAGCTTCTTGAGTATCAATCACAATTTTCTTCAGAGCTAAATAGTTCGTGTAGTTCAGAACACCAATACCAAGATATCTGTACATCATGTTGCTATTCTTACCTTCCTTAACTGGGTAATTAGCAATATCAATTGTGTTATCAAGAGCACGAACAACAGTTCTGACGAGATTCATTCTCTGTTTGTCATTCATATAGAACCACTTTTCGAGATTGATTGAACTCAAGTTGCAAAGAGCAATCTCCCCAGCGGTATACTTCTTGATAATTCTCTTCTCACCGAACTCCATTGTTGCCAACTGTTCCGAGATTGGTTTAGATGGACGTGATGGGAGGGTGATTTCAGTACAAAGATTTGAACTACCGATATAACGGTTCAGCATAGACGGATTATTCACATTCTCTTCATGGAATAGATAAATGTTTCCGGTCTCAGAACGCTCTTTGAAGATTTTAGCCCATAGTTCTCGAGCTGGAATCTTCTTACGTCTTGCTGAGGTTTTTGTCATGTATTTGATGTACTCTTTATTGAATTCCCCATTAACCTTTCCAATGAGGCCAGGAGTATCTCTTGGGTCAAATAGCATGATATCTTCATCATTTATTACAGCATCAATGAAGTAGTCGTTCAATTTGATGGCGTACTGTAAACCTCGAGCGCGGTTTTCGTCTGTTCCACCATTGGACTTCAGACTAAGAATATCAAGAACATCCAAATGCCACCAGCTGAAATAAACAGCTAGAGCACCAGGTCGTTTCCCACCTTGATTCCACGCTTTCATGATTGACTCATAGTACTTCATAAAAGGAACCGGGCCTGAAGAATAGCCTTGAGTTCCTTCAATATATCCGCCCTTAGCCCGCATGGCTGATATATCTAATGCTGTTCCGCCTTTGAACTTACTGTAAATACCAAGATTCTTGCCGGTATCAAGGATGCTGTGTGAATCATCATCTAATGTGTTCAAGACACATGAACTCAACTGTTGGCCAGGAGTCAGAGCATTCAACATGATAGGTGTAGCCTTTGTTGATTTGTGTTGAGAAATTACATTATAGAGCTCGATTACTCGTTGTGCTCTATTCTCTTCATTAACCATCAAAGACATAGCCACTCGCATGTACGCGTGCTGGGGCAGTTCAAGTTTTCTTGTTTTACTGTAGTTCAGGCAGTACTTATCAAAGAACGTAACAAGTCCTTTGTAATTGAATAATAAGTCTCTTTCAGGTTTAATAGCAGCATTTATTTCTTCTATTTCTGAGTTGCTGTATAACCCGATTGTTTCTTTATTATAGATTTTGTGTCCAATTCCCTTTTCGAGGATTTCAGACATGTGAGGGTACTCATCGGTACTTCCGAAGTTATACGTCTCTTTGTAAATTGACATTAATTGTAGCTTAGCAGCAATATCTTCCCACTGAGGATACAGAAGGGAAATCTTATTCACAGCAGTAACGATCACCTGCTCGAACATGTCTTTAATGTGAATTTCCTTGTGTAACTTAATTTCAGTATCACGGATAAGCTCATCCGCAAGCCATTCAACATTGTCACATGCCCAGAGACAAACATTTCTCATTTTCTCTGGTTCAAAAGGTTGCTTGCGACCGTCGCGTTTAATAACAGTAATCCTGTTTGCCTTCATTGCATCTTGATTACTAATCTCGATCTTTTCTTTTCCTTCAACAGCACTAGATAGGTGCTCGAGAGAGGACTTGTTATAACGTCTATGTTTTCCCATTAGAGATCCTTAAGTGGGCCGTCAGGAATATCATTCTTCATAATGCCGATAGAGTATACGGCTAGGTCTGATTCCTGCCCTGCTGAATTATCTTTGTTCATATCTTTGTAGTTCTCAAACCACTGAACAACGTCTGTCTTTTCTTGATTGTAAATTTTAGGTTCTCCGAGCTGTGTAGCACGAAGGTCGATGTAGTATTTAAGGAACTGGTCAAGAACCTTTTCGGTTAGAGTTGGGACATTACCCAAGCTGAGCAAATATCGTGCCCATTTAATTTCATCTTTATAAACACCTTTCAGTGTTTTCTTAATCATGTCTGAGTACCATTCAGATTCCATGATTTCTTTAAAACCTTCTGGCTTTTCTTTCTTCAGAATATTCAGCAAGCCATTACACATGCTTGTGTGAATATCTTCATCGAAATTAATCAACTTGATGATTCTGGTGCTGCCCTGAATTTTATTACTGTATGCGTTATTGATAATATAAGTAACGAGGAATGACACGTAGAATTTGACACCCTCAAGAGCAAAGACATTTACTAGTAGTTCAAGTACCAATTTCTTCTTTTCTTCTAAGGTCTCAAGATCGTTAATATGCTTAACTCGGTCATACAGCTCGATTTCCTTATCAATTCTGTGTTGAATCTCTGGATAATCTTTAATCTTATCGAAGATGGCTGTTGAGTCTGAGAAGATGCCACGTAGAAGATGACTGTATGAAAGTGAATGGATTAACTCGAAGTAACCCCAAGTTTTGAACATAGCCTCGAACTCTGGGTTAGTACACAGTTCAGCAATAATTCCCTCAAGTCCAGAATTCTGTCCCGAGTCCATTAGAGTCTGGAACAGCCAGATTCTAATCATTACTTCTTGGATATGGTTAGGTAACTCGAAAAACTTCTGAGAATCGTTCTGCATTGAGATTTCATTAGGGTTCCAGAACGCATTTCTCTGTTTTTCTTCCATGTTCACGGCGAACTTGTAAGTCGGATTGTCGTATCTTTGAAACCCAGAATAGTCACCAAAGAAGATTTTCTCGTCGGCTTTTAGTGTCACCAAGTTCTTGGTGTCAACAATTTTATTGGGCATTAATTTTCCTCTTAGTAATTATTAGTTAATTATAAACTAATGCTGATTAAGAAACAGTTAAAACGTGATAGTCCAAGTAATACGGAGTGAAACAGTACTGTCTTTAATCTTGCTCTTGAATGTCTTCAATGAAAAGATTCTGCCGTTTGAGTACAAAGCAGCCTCAGTGAATACTGAAGTTGTTAGGTCTTGCAAGTTGGCAGCTGCAGGAACAACCTCAAAGTAGAAAGTAACCGATGTCCCGGATTGATAAACTGTAACTGTACTGCCAGAACCAGCATCATCTTCAACAATGTTAAGTGCTGTATCACCATTAACCTGGTCAATATTAGTACCTGGTAGGTCAAAAGTAATATTGTAAAGATATGGGGCAGTTGCTCCAAGTGATTCCCATTCAAGCGGGTCAAGAATAAGTGCATCAGATAGAGTATAGTTTGTTGTATCGGGGTGGAGGTATCTGTAATATCCGTTGTTTGTAGGAACTGTTGCTTCAATATAATAAACGTCGTTAAGTCTTAACACAGGAATTACGTCGTTTGTTGTAGCACTGACCGGCGCGCCTGGAGTGCTTCCAGATTCACAGAACATGCGATCACGAGTATTGTAATATCCCTCAACTTCAGTCTTAGGAGCAAGTTGATTTGTCTCAACGTGACCCATAGTTCCTAAAGCGAAACGATTAATGAATGTGTTTGTTGCTAGATTCGCAAATAACTCAGACATTGTGGTTCTGGCATCAACCATAATCATGTTGTTATCTTCATAAACATCTAGAATGTTTTTCTGAGAATCTAAAGACTCAATTTTGAAATGGCCCTGAAAGCTAATCATATCTTGCATTATTATACCTCGAAGTAAAGTAGAACAGGAGCACCGGTTGTATCTACATAAGCGCGATAGTATTTGCCGCCAACTGGGTCATGCCAAATATCACCTTCTTTAACTCCATCAAGAAGTGTCGGAAGAATTGACGAGTCCAAATAAGCTATGTACCCAAGTAACTCAGTACTTAGATTATGTGCTCTTGTAATAGCATCCTTCGCCTGTTGGGCTGTTAATCCCAGTGGGTAAGGTGAGTATCCGTCATTAGTTGCCATTTGTTAATCCTCGTGTTAATCTTTAAGTTATTTATATTCTTTATTTTTACGGAACCACAGTCAGGTATGATGAGCCAACCTGAGCAATGAGTAATGAACCAGCATCAGTCGCAGCTGCAGCAACAAGGGCAGTACCATCATAATCAAAATTGATTGTATTCCCATCAGTCAATGTTACATCCTGATTGAGTGGTGTACCTGAGACAATGTTTATAGTTCCTACCGTTCCAGCATTATCAATAGTGATTACACCATCTACTCCAGCTGTTGAAGTTTCAGTGAATGTGTAGGTTTCAATTGTTGCTGTACCAGCATTTGACACAGTAGTAAATGTGAATGCAGCAGCATTGCCACCGAGACCAACTGTGAAGATTTCCTGCCCGTAAACATTGAACGTATTAGTTTCTCCACCAGTACCAGCGGCCGCAGGACCAAATGTGATGCTGATTGTTGCACCATCAGTACAAACAACTGGAGCAGTAGTTGAAGCGGCAAATGCAAGATTTCCAACATTGCCGTTAGTTATACTCGAGATAGTTAAATCTCCATTCGCCGCAGCAGTGAAAGTATAATCAGCATTCAAATCAGTACCTGATGCTGCTGTCAAGTTAGCATCCAGCACACCTGTATTAGTCCCTCTTGTGAATTGCCAAGCCGGAGCAGCAATACCAACGTCAGAAGTAACTGGGAACCAAGAAAGTAAAGGGTCAAGGTCTGCAACAAGATAGTTACCACCAGCTGAGGTAGCATAACCAAAAAAGATATCCTGAACGAAAGTAGGACTAGTCATAATCCAGTGATCAGAAGTACCGATAGGTTGTGGTGTTCCTGTATTATCTAAATAAGTAATACCGCCTGGTGCTCCAGTAGTATCATTCACAGCAGTAATATCGAAGTCTATAATCCAAGATGTTATAGTATCATAGTAATCAAACTGAAGTGTGAAACTGTAATCCGTAAATAGAGAGTAATGACCAGCAGCAGTTGATGGAAGATAATTTCTAATGATACCCTCACCGGTTCTTAGCCAAGTGAAATAGTTCACGAATAGAATATTAGCAGCTACACCTGTTCCCGGAGTCTGAATAATAAAAGTCCCATCGGTAAACATAATTCCAATTTCGCGGCCGGTGGAAGTAATACTTTCAGTAATATCCTGTACAACTTTATTTTCCCAGATGGTAACTTGTGCATTAAATTCAGATAATGTGAAAAGAGCACCAGTTGATGGGTTAATTCTTGTTTGGAAATCAGTCCATATTGTATCAATAGCTACCTGTCCACTCAATTCAGTAAAAACATCAAATGTACCTTTAGAACCCCTGATTTCAATAGCATTAATTGTGTATGTCTTTGACAGCCCGAATGTATCAAGTAAAGATTCTTCTATAACCTGTCTGTACCCGTAAGTAAATCCCAACGGATGAGAAAGTGGTTTAACAATACTAGCATACATTTCTGAAGTTAAAGGCCCATCTATAAGAAAGTGGAATGGTTTAATCTCAGTTATAACTGGGTCGGTTGTATCTTTATTTGATTCTAGAGTTCTTGCTACTGCATGTGAATAGTTAATACCAGTTTTTGTACCAACAGATTCTTTAAATGTTTTGTTAGTAACGAAAAACTCAGTACCAAGAATTTGCTCTGCAACATTATTTAATGTAACAGAACTATCAATTCCGGAAATCTCAAGCTTCTTCTGAAGAACCTTATCTCCCTGAGCAGCCTTAATTACATTATATAGTGTCTGAAGATAAATATTCAGTAAGCTACCGCGCAGATTTGTTTTGCCCTGAAGAGTTAAATCATTAGGGTCTATATTCAAATAATTGTCATAAACTTTGCTGATATCGAAAGCAACTGCTGAGTTCTTTTCTAAGTTTGTTAGAAAAATATCCATAGCAGTCTGCATTAAAGGAATTTCTTTAATGTTTTCTGGTACGATTCCTTCAAAAATTTGTTTTAAATCAGACATTTAGAATCCTTAAGCAAAAGTAACGCGTTTCAGTCTAGGTATAACATTCTTCTTAATTCCAAAGTTAGGAGAATTATAGCTCAAAGACAGATATCTATCTCTTCTGAACAAATCCATCTTAATAGGAGAGCCGTAATAAGTGTTCGGGGTGATTGTCTTAATAATAGGCCCAGTTAAAACATCTACTTGTGACTGTGATGTTAGTGAGTATCCATCAGTAGTAATGTAGAATGAGTCAGTTGTGTACTCGTAAAGCTGGTCTGTTGTTGTTAGATATGATTTTGGATTGTCATAAACAATAGAAACCGAGCTTCCCTGATTGTAGTTCAATGCATCCACAAATAGCTGTACAGTAATGTATTTCTTGAATGAGTTAAACAAGATATAGTTACCGCACATTGCTTGAGTTTCAACTCGAACAGCCTCACCATCAGCTAGTGTTGTGATAAGATTAATCAATGTAGCATCTATTCCCGGATCAACACTCCAGCCAAGAGCACCAGGATCGTCCTGGATAAGAACAGTCTCTGCTCCACCAACCGCAATTTTTGTAACTACAGTTTTATCATATACAGGAACACCAATATCTAGAGTACTTGGGTCGTCTGGATATACACCAAACTGTGTTAGATTAAATGAACTTGGAAGACCAGGCCCGGCAGTATATGTTTCAGACATGCTGCAGCGAATTGGAGCAATAATAATTTGATTTCCAATCTGAGGAGTAGTAGCATCAATTTGAGCTTGAATATCTGACCAATCTGTATAAAGATCAGTTGTTGGAATATTCAAGTTTCCAGCTACATCAGCTAGTGATCTGTAGTCAATAAATGCAGGCGTGTCAATACTTGGGAGTACATTATATAGTAGGTACCCGTCAGCATCAAAGTAATCTTCGTATGGAATATCTAGAGAAATATAAAGATCTCTATAATCGGTTACTAGATTTTCTTTGACAACATTCTTCTGAGTAATTAGAAGATTTGTTGTTACTGTGTTATTGTAGCCGGTGCTATCAGTCAAGAAAGCATCAATTCTCTTCTCGAGAGATGAATGGAAGTACTCAATCTCGAAAGATTCAGCAACAAATGTATCATCAGTGCCTGTGAAGAAGCCATCAACTATATTGAAAACAGAATCATTAATATCTGCCTTAGATGTAACAACATCATATTTCATAATTTCAATATCGTACTCGAAGTCAAGATAGATTGGGTGACGGTTATGGAACTCCAAAGTAGGAATCTTGAAGTTATTTAGAACATCCCAAACACCTGGCTGGATAAGCTGACCAGAATCATTAAGTTCAGTACTGATAATTTCAGAATCCTCAATAAAACGAAGTGAGTAATATGCGTCTGCTGTGTCCAATTGTGCCTCGAAAGGTCCTGGATTATTAACAGGGTCTGGAGATTCAGTTAAAGTATAATCCCAGTCAACATAAGTATAGTTGTTAAGAAGATATGACTGATTAAACGCATCTGAAGTAAAACTTCTTGGGTAGTTACTTGGTAGGAAACTGAACCAAATATGTCCAGGACACTTTGGAAGCTCATCATCACCACCCCAGATGAATGAATCTTGAACAGAAGATTGTCTGTTACAAATAGCCTTGTAATCATTAGCAGTTACAGCACGGTTAGCACTGTTGTAAAACTTAGGAGCATTATCTTTAACTGATGTGATTGATTCTTCATCTGCACCCTCAGTAACAAGAAGAGCATTTGTGATTGTAGCATTTGGGATGCTATGTAGAATATTGCCAGGTAGTGTTGGGTCGAGAAGAGCACCATCAACACCACTTGTTGCTAGTACATTGAAGTTAACAGTACTTCCAAGACGGAGACCAGTACCAACACCAGCAATCTCAAAGTAAATTCTAGGTGTTCTGTACTCAATGTCGTCCATTCTGAAGAACTTATTTTTAACAACAAGATCTTTATCAATCATGAACTGTTCAGATTTTAACCATTCCTCGTTAGTAACAAGATTTCCAAAATCATCGTAGTAAGTTACGTAGCATTCGATACCGTTTTCTTCAATGTCAACAAATGGTAGATCAATATAGAACTGGGGAACTGTTTCTCCAGCTTCATTCTGAACCTCGATTGTAGTAACCGAAAGTGAATCTGGATAGTCACCGTACTGGTATAGAGTACCTTCAACTACAAGAATTTCAACAGTACTTCCATCTGGCTGGTTAGCAAGCTCAATCTGAGCTCCCTTGTACCAATAAACCTTATTACCATCTGTAAATTGACTGTACTTCGGAATAATATATGAACCGTCAGGAGAACCTGAAAGAGTCAAGGTCAATCTGTAAGAGTAAGACTGTTTATGCTGAATTTCATAACCCAGTGCACGAGCATCAGCAAGCACATTGTTACGAATTGTCGCTGTTGGAAGAAGCATTTCATTAATATTTACAGCTGTATTGACATTCAGCATACTTGTGAAGTAAGCCATTGCTGTAACAAGCTGTGATACGTTTGAACCTTCGGCAACATCATATCCAGCATCTTCAAACTGGGTTTGTAGACTTGTGTAAAGTTCATCAAAATTGAACGGGACGGTTTCGATAATTGCCATATTTATTCCTTATTTGTTTCCAATATTTATATCTTATTCTACGAAGGCAACTGAGATCTGCTCGTTGATATTCAAGCCCTTATCTCTGTACTGATAGTCTATAGTAGCAATAAGTTTATTGTATTCTGGGACCTCGGTTACAGTTACATTTCTTACAATTATTCTCGGTTCCCATTTTGCTAGTGCTTCTTCAACACTTTTCTCAATTATCCCTTTTGTTACGTGGTCAATTTGATTGAATAGGCTAGCAGAAATATTGCTACCGAATGTTGGCTTTCCAGGGAGAGAGCCAATTCTAGTTAAAAGAATGTTTTTTATAGCGTTGTTAATTGCTGCAGCATCGGTAACGGTACCATTTGCTGTTCTATAATCTGTATATAATGGCATCGTTATCCCTTGAAATAGTTTATTCTATTTATAAGGCTTATCCGCCAGCGAAAACATTACCTGAGCCAACAACAACAGTTGAACCACATGCTACTGGGTCTCCAATTCTTCCAAGTTGAACACCATTGACGAAAACGGTAGCACTGCCGCTAGCAAGTGTTGAATCATGACAAACTGGAGTAGGGTCACAATGAGTTACCCAATGGTCTCCTTGTCTGTGAGCACCAATTCCATTTACGAAAACGTCACTACTTGCTGAATCATTCGCCCTAGGTGGAAAAGCACCGTGGCCGGAGCAAGTATCTCCTAATCTACAAACGCCTGGCATATTTCCTCCTAGTACCTTGTACTGAAATATGTATCAGTCCAAGTTTTAATCATGTCATAAGTCTGAGTGACAGTGAAATCAAAAGTCTCAATATAATCAGCTACAAAAACTCCACCGTCTGTCACTGTGGTTGTTACTGTGCAACTCAGTACAATACTTGTTCTGCCATCAATCGCAATACTATAAACTTCTTTAAAATCTGGTACTGCAGACAATATTGAAACTACTGGAGTCTGTGTTGTGTTTGACTCTCCTTGGTCAACATAAGTGGCGCTGTACTGATCAAAATAATCAATAGGAGCAGTACCGGTAATTGCAACAGCGCATGTAGTATCAGTAAAACTTGGTGTTAATGTTAAGTTCAATCCTAAATCGAACCCACCGTATGGTACCCAAACAGCTGAACATGCTGTAATAATGTCAGTTGTATCTGGAGTATAAAGTCCAGAAATATTGAAATTCACAGGAGACCCAACTGCAACTGACCCCAGAGATGCTGGATTAGGACCTGCCGGTGTCCAGACAAATGTTGCCATTAGTTCAGATCAATTCTTGGAGCAGTAACTGAGTGGTTTCCACCATTGTTAACGGTGTGAGTTCCTGTTGTGTCAACAGTTAAATTGGCTCCAGAATTTAAAGCCATATTTTGCCCAGAGATAAAACTAACCGTTCCTGTAACATCATAAGTAAGATTTCCGTCAACCTTAAGTGTCACATTTCCGACAACGTGCTCGGAAAGAGCTCCACCGATTTTTCGCTTAACAGCACCATCTACAATCTCATCGAGATTAGTCTCAAGATATTTCTTAACAGAACCAGCAATGTGTTCATTCACATCAGCCATATGAATATAATGAGATGCTCCAGTACCGTTTATAGCTTTCTGGACAATACTTCCGTCAGGTTTAATCTCAATATATGAACCAGTTTTATGATAAAGCCGAATTCTCTCATTCCCTGTTGTGTCATCGAACTCGAACACGTGACCAGAAGCGGTTTCAAGTACAGCACACTCGGGATAAGTTGTAGAATCACTCGTGCTGCTAGGTTCAGTTTGACTAACATCGGCCCCACTAGTAACATCAGTAATGTTACTGTTCACATCTATGTTATCGTTAATTGTCTGATGAATAGTATCAGTTAAAGTACCAGCCCTAGCTAATCTGTTAGTATCAGATTCTCCAACTCTGTTTGCTAGAGGATAAACACCATCTTTGTCATTGAAACCTTCTCCACCAGCATAGTCAGTTCTTGTAGCAGTAGTTCCCTTAATAGTCCCAACAATTAATGGCTTATTAGGATTTTCTTCATCTAGAACAACCCAAACCCAAGTTCCCTGTCTAAGGACTGAAGAAATACCAATACCAGAAATTAAACCAAAATCAGTCCCACCAATAACTTCAGCCCAAGGTAAATCTGAACTTTTAATAAAGTTAAAAGCTTCGCCAGAGTTCTCATTCTTAGCAGTATGCATTCCGAAAATACGAACGCGAACCCTTCCGTTTTCCAACGGGTCTAGATTATCTTCAACGACTGCTCGCCATAACTTCATCTTGGTGTCCTTGCGTCAACTCTTGAAAGAGTAATTTTATTAATGTACTTATCGCCCATAATTTTATCAGTAACTTTACTAATGAAATACTTGCCGCCCGTTAGTACATCTCCCTTCAAAGCAGTATCTGATGACAGAACGACACCATTCAGCTCAAGTAAAGCAACATTTCCGATGTTCGAGTCTTTAAGACTACCAGAACACACAATATCTATAGAGTTATTCTTGCCGTAGGAATCAAATAACTCATAGTCCTGATTTCCGGTTGTAAAGAAACTCTGCTTATCATATTTCTCACCAGTGGTGAGTTGGAGACCAGTTGCATCTAAAGTATTGAGCTTTATATTTGGAACCACATCTGTAAGATTTCTTGTTAAATCTACAATCTTTTTATCGTTATTGTATCTGAAAGTTCTCATTATCGGCTTTTCAGAATTTGTTCTCATAACAGAGTTCTTATTTTCCATGTACTCATGAACCTTGTACAGGTACTCGTTGTTTAATGTCTTGTTAGAATAAACAATATCTTTGCCATCGTTCTGCATTGGAGTAAGAGCACCGATATTTATTTCCTTAATGTACAGACCATTTCTATCTTGCCATATTCTGATGTTCTCTTGTTTAAATCTCTCGGTGAAGAAATCTAGAACAGATATATTCTGAGGAACAACAAATGAGTCAGATGTGCTTGTGTCAGTAATGTTTGTTGTAAGCTTATCAGCACTTAAAAGTTTATCTATTCCCAGCTCAGTCATGTAAGATTGAAATGCAGCTACAGGTGTCCCGGTAAAACTTTTTGAAACATAAGAATTCATCAACTGAAAAGTGATCTCATCTATAAAGAAGAACTTATAAAGTTTAAATCTATCACCACTTGGCTCAACAGTTGTATTCACAATTCTGAATGTTCTTTTATTTGAAGTTCCAAGAAAATCCTTTACAGAAATCACGAGCTTGTTATCACCGTTCAGTGTTATAAGTCCGTTGTTATTGATGTCAAATGTGTCTCTAAACAACATATGACCACCAATTCCGAACTCATCAAAATTCTGAGCAAATTCAATACTTAGAATATCATGGGGAAAAAGTTGTTCTCCATCTATACTGACATGAATATATCTAAGTACAGATGTATCATTTAGAATTTTTTCAAATCCCATTAGAAGATTCCCTGGTCGTAACCGTCCTGAAGGAATTGGTTCATCTGAGATGGTTTAATAATTTTGATAACTCGATTAAGTTCTGATTGAGCAATAAAATCGGTTTCATATTTGTTGTACATAATCACATGCTCAGCATCAGGAACTGTAAGTCCACTATAACTAACTTCGTATTCTGCTATATTATCTTCAGCTAGATTACTTAAAGTATCAAAATTAAAGGGCAGTCCAGTTAGAGGATTTCTGTGATTAATAACCAGAAGAATATCCCAATAGTTAGCACTACCATATAGTTCAAGAGCAATTCTCTCAAACTTATCATCATTCTCAACCTGGTACCAGTCTGTCATAGAAGTGGGCAATGATGCTACGTATGATTGAACTTTTGTGAAGTTTAAACTAGTGTAATCAGCTACATTGTAGCCGTCAACATCACGACGATCGAATTTCATTAAAGTATCTGTTAAATAGCCAGCCATTATGTAATACCTACCCTACCATTTCTTCCTTCTGTTGGGACCGGAATTGTATTAAAATCTTGTGATGTTTGCATATCAACTTCTTGTAGAGTCATAGATAAGTTCATCTGTTTAGGGAACCCATCTGCTGTTTGTTGCATTGCTCCATCAGCACCATAATCCATACTGATACTTGTTATAACCACTCGATCAAGTGAGATCATAGATGTTATGTACTTATTGCTTAACTCAATATGGAAATAGTGAGGAGCTAATAGTGACACACCCGTAACTGTTTGTGTCGGAGAAGAATATTCTTTCAGTTTCAGAACAATCATCATAATATCTGCAGCTTCCTGAGCACTATTAGGAACGAGCTCCCAAGCACAGTTGAATGTTCTAGGTTCTGAACCAGAATAATTTTGGAAATAGCCAGGATCAAATAGTGGCTTACGCATACTAGCTCCAGATAAAACAGAACCCATTGCTTGGTCGGCAGAAATATTAGCAGCTCCACCAGCAACGGATTTTAAAACACCAGCAACTAGACCCTTACCACCAATTTTATCAATAGTCCCACCCAGAGTTTTGCTCATTAACTCTTTACCCATAGTACCGACAATACCAGATTCTCTACTCCAACCGTGAGATTGTTGGTCGGTGAAGGTGTTAGGAAGAGGTAAAACAATCACATCTTTTGTTGGGTCTTTTGTGTTCTTATAGTTTGCTTTCTTATTAGCAGCAACTTCTTCTGTAGTAGTAGCAGACACCGATTCAAAACTCAGAACCTGACCAGCCTTCTCGAGACCTTTTGCTAGTGCAGTTTTGGCATCTTGAAGAACAGTAACTTCTTTAATGTAAATAGTGAATTTTCTATTTTCATATGGTGGAGTTTTAATATCTGATGGGTAGTAATAAGTATCCATTATCCCTCTTTATACCGAAAATGCTGCAAGTAATTTTTCATTTTTTTGCTCTGGTGTACTATTTATATTGTTCATCATAACCGGTTGTACAAGTTGAGCAACCTGCTGAGCATCAACTTTATTTGCTTGAGCCGATGCAGTAGTAATTTTTGAAGAAGCATTATCAATAATTATCTCTTTAACGGTCTTGTTAACTTCAGCTTTAATATCAGTACCCTTTGATTGCGCTTCAGCAGCAACCTCATCACCGATATCACCAATCTGTTTACCAATATTAGCAATACTAACAGCTTTAACTTTAGCCTTAGCAGCATTGACTGACATATCTTTGGTGCTTGTTTCACCTTCTGCAAGTTGAGTACTTGGCATATTTGATGGAATAGAATCTTTAATAGCTTTTTTACCTGATGCTCTAATTCCAGCACGGTCAAGACCCACTGGTTCAACATGCCATGTTTCTCCAGGAACTGGTCTGGTAAATCCGTACTTATTAAACAGTCCAGCACTGATTGCCTTATTAGCATTTACGGTATTCATATCAATTGCTACACCGTAATTATGCATCGAAGCACCCGGCGCAGCAGCTCTAGATCCAAATTTCTCTTTCAGTTCTGCCTGCTCGGCGAACGATCTAAATGCACTATTAATTTGAATTTTCTCACCGAAAGTATCAAGATACTCTGCACCCATAGCCTTTAAGTTGCTTAAAGTATTCGGCTCGAGTCCTTCAATATCTTTATCATTAACCTTATAAAAGTTAAACAGCTCACTTGATTTATAATCATCCGGATTCAGTGATGAGCTTGATGTTCCGTCTGCATTCGGAACCGTTGGAACTTGCTTCATCTGATAACTAATTTTCTCAGGTGGTGCTTTCTTAGCACTCTCATCTGTTGGTACTCTCTCTTCTGCAGCCTTTTGAGTACGAATCATTCTCAGCTTGGCCATATCTTCATCAGACCAATCATCAATCTTTATAATCTCTTGTATTTCGGTTTCCTTAAGCTTGACCAAACGAGACCAAGAAGTAATTTCAGAATTACCAATCGTGTCATGGTCTATAATTCCCATATTTTCATATTTCTCAATAATGGGATTTCCACCAGTGAGATTATTAATCCCTTTTGAAGTCTCGCCAGCATCTGCTAGACCAAATGTTAGTCCAGAAATTGCACTGCCAGCAGCAGAAGAAGCTTTATTAGCAGTTGTGATATTTTCTTCATCAATACCAAGATTTTCACCTGCGTTATTGTATCCGTCAATGCCATCGGAGATGGCCATTCCAGCACCGATAACTGCACCGAGTGGACCAGCGAACTTAGCAAATCTCAGAGCACCCTTAGCAAGTTTACCCATGCCTGAAGCTTTCTTGATAAATCTACCAGTTTTAGGGTCACGAGCTGGCATCTTTCTTTTAGGTTTTGCTTTACTTGTTTTCTTCTTTTTAGCCTGTTCTTTTTTAGCAGCCCCTGCGTGTAACTTATTTCTACCAAGACCTAGAGCACCGAGGGCTCCAAGACCACCGAGACCGAAGCCTCCTGATGATTCATCTCCAGTTCCAGCACCAGCATCTTCGATTCCAGCAGGCAGTTGACCTAATGAAGCTGTCTTTATCCCTTTACTCGCGTGTTTGATCGATGTATCCTGTTCATCAATCATGTCTCTGTAGATTTTTTCTAAAGTACTAAGAATCTTCTTATTAACTGTAAGTAAAGCGAATGAATTTGGGTCAGGTTTAGATTTATCTTTATCAGCACGTTGGTTCTGAATTAAGTTCTCGATCTGTTCAGCAGCAACAGTTTCACCCTGCTCGTTCATGTAGCTAACGAGTTTCTCATTTGTCTCAGCAATAGCAGTTGGGGTTGCTGTATCCATATTTAGTTTTTGATCGAACTTATCAGTCATTGATTAAGATCCTCTTTTGTCTTTTCTAGAAGACTTAGTAAAATTGTTCTTTCGAACGGGTACATAGTATCTACATCACTTTTTGAGTACCCTCCATTTACTACAAATTCATTATATGTCTGGTACATGCTAATTAGTGAATCGTCACTCATCATACTCAGAACGAAACTCGGTTCATTAATTCTGATGTGATTAATAGCAGTACACTTCTGACAAGCAGAAGGTTTTCTGAACTCGAACCGGGTAACTGATTTTTCTATTTCAGCCTTAATATCATCGAACTCATCTAAATCTAATTCTCCAATATCAACAGAAATGAACTCTTGGATATTTTCATCTGTAAGCTCCATGAATTTATCTAATATGTTACTGTTCTCTATATTGCTAGACGTTATAATTTGTTCAATATCAACAGTATTTTCATTCTGTGAACCGCAACTCTTGCACTTGAACACAAGACTAAGACTAGCACCTACGGATATTTCTCTAAGCTTGTACAACATAGCAACTTTTTCGTGCTCAGATAAGTCCTCGTAAATATCCTTTTTGATATTACAGATTTCTAGAACCTCATCTAGATCAGTTTCAGCATCATGCATTGCTAGCAGCAGCATGTCTTTTTCCTGCTGAGTATTATACGGAGAAAGCTTAAATTTCTTTCCACTGTACCCGTAGTCAACTTTTAGCATTTAGATATTCCAAGACTCTGGGAAAAATCCCGGCAAATCATCAAACTCATATGTCTCTTGAGCTTTACAATGAGGACATTGCACAGTGTGTATATTGTTAACCTTGAATCTCATAGCTTCCCATTGAGCAAAAATATCCTCGAAAGCATCAACATCAAGATTATTGATAATGTCATTCAGTCCATCAAAATCAAGACTCTCGTTCTGATTATAAGATTTGATGTGGAGAATAAAATCAACGAGTAATTTCTGTTCATCATTTACATATGCTCCAATTACATTATCATAGAATTCTCTATTTCTGATAGAAGTCATTTCAAATGAATGAATACCTGATTGGACAATTCCGTACTTACTGAATTCGGGTTTCATAATTTGTTTCAGATCAGCAGTATAATCATATTCTTCTAAGCACTCATCACATCTAAATGTGTACGAAATAGAATTCGGAAGAGACTCAGCTCTGATTCTCATTAACAAATATTTGTACTCATCTTCAGACAAAGCGATTTTCTCATCTCTCAAGCAGTCATATACGAGTGCTTCTTTGATAATCTTAGGGTCTCTGTTAGCAGAAAGAAATTTGTTTTTGTCTTTAACTTTCCACTTTCTGAACTTAATATTCTTGTCTCGAATTTTAGCTAAATGGTCGAATTTTTCTGTCATTATTGTCTAGGTCCTTTTGCGCTTGAATTTCCTTCAATGAATGGTGCACTTGTCTTGAATTCAACATCGAATTCAGCAATCTGTGATTCAGTTTCATTACTAAACTGTACTTGTCCAACGGATTCTATCATAACTTCATCGAAATGAAACAACACGCGTTCATTTTCTCCGTGATAATCTCCGTCTTTAAAAAGAGTTACCTGCATTTTAATATCATCAAAATATGATGTCTTTTGCCAGTTGTATGACTTGATGAACTTTCTATACAGTGTCATTTGGTCTTGGTCTCTGAAGCTAATTGTGAACTTCCACAGCTCATTACGACCGTTGTGAATTTTCCAGCGGTCTCCAACATATGACTCGATTGCTTGGTTAGTATACTGTGGAGTGCTAATACTTTTGATATTAATAGTCAGACCATCTTCTTCTTCTGGAGTCCAGCCAACACTACTCCTAATAAAGTCAGAAAATAAGAACTGAACTCTAAAGGTGTTAATGTATGACCATTTTGTGCTGTATGCTTTTTCTAAACCTTTGGCAAAGTCCATGAGTACTCCTTGCTATATTTTTATTATTTATACCGATGCCAAAGTATAAATATAACAAAAAGGAGATACTAATTGTCAAGTGCTATTCAGAACATTTTAGCTAGAACCCTTGGTGACCTCGCAAGAGCAACAAAATACGAAGTATTTTTCGCTTTTACAGATCCTAAATCTCAGCTAGATAAAGATACTCTTATTGCAATGGGTAAGACAGCTAGTTTTCCTGGCAAGTCTCACACAACTATTGACTTTAAGTACAAAGGTAGATCAGTACCGATTAAAGGTCAAACTAAGTATACTCAAACTTGGGAATGTACTTTCTATCTCACAGAAGACCACAAGTTGAAAAACGCATTTGAAAATTGGATTGAAGCACTAGATCAGAAACATAACTATTTTGATGTGACTGAATCAGATAGTATTCCAGGAATGCAAGCAAAACATTCTACTAGCGGTTATACTACAGAATTGTTTATCTATCAAAAGAATTTCTACGACGATGCTGAAACAGCAGAATACATTCTACATAATGCATTCCCAGTTGATGTAGCTCCGGTTCAGACAAATTATGAATCACTGGGTCAGACACAAGAGTTCACAGTAACATTCGCATACAGTCATTTTACTTCTCAGGTGCTTAAGGGAACTGCTGGAAACTTTATTGATAATCTCATCGGTAAACTTGGAGATTATTCTAATAGTTTAGTAAATGGTAGTTTATCTGCTGTTGGTGATAAGATAAACTCCTTTGTTTCAGATGCTACGGGTAATGCCCTACAGGAACTGAACTCTTGGTCGCAGGGACTATCAACAGATTTTAATCTCGGCGATGTTGGAGATATTCTTTCTGATGCAAAAGCTTCTCAATTAATGGGAGCTGGTGTTGACAGTATGCCGAACACATTCTTAGATAAAGTAAAGGGAATTAAATGAACTTTTCAATCGAAGATCTAAAGAAACATTTAGGTCCGGGTCTCGGGCTTAGAAAGAACAAGTACCTTCTTGAGATTCCAGTTCCTGGAATTGAGGGTGCTAAACTTAACGTACTTGCGAGAAGTGCTGGTCTTCCAGAACGGAATATAACAACAAGCACTATCTTTCACAAAGGTCGCAAGTACAACGTAAGAGGTGAAACCGATTATATCGGCACATATGAAGTATCAATTGTAGATGATTCGGCAATGAATATCCGAAGAAAATTCGACGATTGGTTAAGACTCATTGATGATTCTAAACCTGCTAATGCTGGATTATTTAGTGGTGCTTCATATGAAACTGGTGTAGGCTCAGCTTTAGATGTAATTAGATCTGGAGTTGAAGCAGCGAACCAGGTTAAAGCGGCTATTAAGAATCCTGCTGAAGTAATTGGCGGACTTTTCATAGGTACTGTTGATCCGGGTCAGACTGCTCCAAGCGCTGAATACCAAACAGATATTAACATATGGCAGTTATCAGCCATTGGAGATAAGATTTACGGGTACAAATTACAGAATGCTTTCCCATCTTCGATAGGGATTGTAACATTAGATGATGGTGATGCAAACACATTATCAGAATTTAGCGTTAACTTTGCATTCAGTGAATTTATACCACTAGAAGGTGTTACTGTGCCACAACAAGTGGTAGATACCTTACTAGGAGGCGACGCTCAAGATGTCATAACCGGCATTGAGGCCCTCGTCAGATAATATAAATAATAAAAAATTGAAAAGCAATAGCTTTATCAAGGAGAAAAATAATGGCAAATAAACTTGCAGAATTGAAAGGTGCATTAGGCGCAGGTGCCAGAGCTAGTAAATACAGAGTTAACTTTTCTGTACCAGCAGCTGTTCCTGTTACTTCTAATCTACAGAATGTAGATGCACTATGTAAGGCGAGTAACTTCCCTTCAGTGACCATTGGTCAAATCGAAGTTTTCAGCCAGGGCCGTAAACTTATGCTTCCTGGTGACACAACTTATACAAATGCATGGACTTTGAGTTTCTATAACACAGAAGACCACGCACTTCGTAAAGACATGATTTCATGGATGAAAGCAGCTGATCACTTCCAAAATAACTCACACAGTGGTAACCCAGCAGCTCTAATGGGCGAGCTTTCAGTTGAACAGCTTGATTCAGCTGGTAACCCTACTGCTAAGTACACATTCCACAATGTATTCGTACAGGAAGTTGGTGAACTAGCTGTTGGTGACGATCAGATTGATACCATTCAGGAGTTCGATGTTACATTCAGCTTTACCGACTGGGTAGTTGGTGATGGTGAACTTAATAACCCTGCAGCTGGTAATGCTGCTACCGAAAACGAAGTAGCTGGTTAATTAAATCCGGGGCCCTTCGGGGCCCTGTGATTACTCATTATGCTAAATAATCTTACTAGAAAAGTATCTCAACTTTGGTCTAAAGCTAGTAAAAAGATAAAAGAACTTACTACAAGTCAAAGTAATAAAGCCGTCAAAGATTTAATCAAGGAAAAGAAAACCCTTAAACGTAAGGATTTCACACCCGGCAATCTAATCTTTACATCCTATGACGCAAAAGATAAAACACAAACTTATGATAAAACACCATTGGTTCTAATCCTGAGAACTGGTTCTAACCATACTCTAGGCTTAAATTTTCACTGGTGTCCTATGTCTATGAGAATTAACCTTATCAAGATTATTATAGCTGCTAATGAGAAAAACATTCAGAGAGGCAGACCACTCGAGTTCAGTTATAAGCAATTGAAACCTTTGCTAAAATCTCTGGGTTATGCTCCAGTTATTAGATTGTATATCAATGGTCGCTTGGGCACAAAGGGTGTTGTTATTCCACCAGAAAGGCTAATTGAGGTTGCTAGACTTAAAACTGAGTCATTTACAAACGGTAAATACTCGGCTGGTCAAATGTACCAAATGGCTAGAAAGAGAAAACGTTAATTTTCATAATAATGAAGCTATAATATAAATATAATAAATTAAGAAAGAGGAAATGATATGATTGATAAAGAAACAATTGACATGGCTGTTAATCACAAATTCACTGACTTTGAAGCCGGTGTAAAGAGTGCATTACAAGATAAACTTGCTGGTCATTCAGATATTGTAAACTATACAAACGAGTTCGATACTATCAGAGCGAATAAAGCAAAGTTCGCTGATATTAACGGTAACTCTGAGGAATAATATGCATTTAATCTTCGATATTGATGCCAAGCCGGAGTTCTGCATTGAGGAATCACTCGATGAAGCAACAGGGGTAGCATCAAAGAAATACAAAATTAAAGGTATCTTTAGCACAATCGGTGAGAAAAACCGAAACGGTAGAATTTATCCACGTTCATTGTGGGAAACCGAAGTATCTAAGTACCAAGAGAATTTCAGTACAGGTTCAATCAACACTCTTATGGAGTATGAGCATCCTGCTCGTACAGTTGTTGACCCTATGGAAGCAGTAGCCAAAATTACAAAACTACAAGTCAAAGACAGATTTGTTATGGGTGAAGCTGTTCTTCTAGACAACGCGAAAGCTAACCAACTTAAATCATTGATCGATAACGGCGTTAAAATGTCAGTTTCATCACGTGGTGTTGGATCAGTTAAGAACGGTGTGGTAGAGAACTTTAAACTCGTGACGTATGACATCGTGGCGGCACCGTCTGACTATAACGCATCAATGAATGGATTGGTTGAAAGTTATCAGTTGAACGAAGGCGTTATTGAAGACCTGACCTTTAGTATTGATACATTTGGTAATATTGTACCTATGACTGAATGTGAAGGAGCCTGCAGTCTTTTCGAGAAAGCTGATATTGACGCAGCATTTAAGGAACGATTCGCCGGGATTCTGGACGAATTAAAGAATAAGTAATTATTTTTAACCCAGTGTTATAAATAACAAGTTATTACTGAATAGTAAAAAAATTAAAGGAGATAAAACATGCTAGAGAAACTTTTCGAATCACTAGATGATAAAGTTTTTACTTCTGAGTTGAAGGAAGCTCTTGAAGCTCAATTCAATGAAGCTGTTGAAGCTAAAGCTAGTACGCTTGCTGAAGCACGTATCGAAGAAGAAATCGATTCTCTAAATGAAAAGTCTGATGCACATATTGAATTTCTGAATGAAAAAGCAGAAGAATATGTTGAACTTGAGAAGGCCAAAATGGTTGAATCATTGGACAAGTATTTAGAAAGAGTTGTTGATGACTTCGTTGCTGAAGCAAAAGAGAGTCTAGATGAATCTATTAAGTCTGAAAAGGCAGATATGATTATTGAGGCTTTTGACTCAATGCTTGTTGCAGCAGGTGTTACTGTTGCACAGATCGTTGAAGCTAAGGACGAAGCTGCTGTTGAAAATAAACTAAATGAATCAGTTGAAAAAATTGATACACTAGTTGATGAAAACATCACACTAAAAGAAGAAAATGAAACCCTAATCAAGATGGGTGTCATTTCTGAATTAAAAGAAGGTCTGTCTATTGTTGAAGCAGAAAAATTCACTAAGCTCGCAGAGCTTGTTGAGTTTGATCGTAGCACTGCCTACGCTGAGAAGCTTGAGACAATCAAGGAATCAGTAAAAGGTTCTGTTGAGACTAAAGAAGTAAAATTAGAAGAAAGTGACGACAATGGTGCTACTGAAGCTCCTGCGTGGGCTCACTTGGTCTAATATAAATAATTTAAAATTCTAAAGGAGAATAATTAAAATGGAAAACATCCAAGCTTTACTTGAAAGTTCTAAGTATACTCCATTGTCTGCAACTGATACTGCTTCAATGAAGATGATGCTTGAGAACACTGAAAAAGAACATGATCGCCTACTGCGTGAGGGCACCTTGACTGGTGACGTTCAGGGTTTCACCCCTATCCTTATGCCTATGGTTCGTCGTGTTTATCCTAACCTGATTGCTAATGAGCTTCTAGGTGTACAGCCAATGGCAATGCCAACTGGTTTCATCTACGCTCTTACTAACCAGTACACTGGTGATGGCGTAATTTCCGCTAATCCTAACAGTGCTGCTCAGGTTGTGGACTTTACCCTTACAGCTGGTGACTTGACTGGTGGCGAACTTGCTATCGGTTGTGAAGTTACTGGTAACGTATCTTCTGCTGTAGGTATTGTTGCTCACGTTGAAACTACTGCGGCTGGTGTTGTAAAAGCACTTATCGTAACTTCATCTGGTGCATTCACTACTGCTGATACTGCTGCTACTCTTACCCAGGCTGACGGTACTACCGCTTCAACTGGTACACTTGCTGTTGATGCTACTTACTCTAACGAAGCGGCTTTCGGCCACATTCTGAAGAACTACACCGGTACTTATTCTACTGCAGCTGCTGAACAGCTTGCAATGGATATGAAAGAGATTGGCTTCTCTATCGGGCGTAAGCAAGTTACTGCGCGTTCACGTGCATTGAAAGGCCAGTACACTGTTGAAATGTATCAGGATCTTAAATCTCAGCATGGTCTACTTGCTGATGAAGAGATCATGAGCCTAATGTCTTACGAGATGCAGGCTGAAATTGACCGCGAGGTTGTTGACTTTGTTAATAACATCGGTAACTCTCATGGTCTTGCTGATACTGCTTTCACTGCTCCATCTACTACCCCTAACACAGACGGTGGCCGTTGGGAGATTGAAAAATATCGTGTTCAGGCAATCCGTATTGCTAAAGAATCTGCTCAGATTGGTCTTGGCACCAAGCGTGGTCAGGGTAATATCCTGATTGTATCACCTAAGGTTGCAACTATGTTGGAACAGGTTGGTTCATTCAAGACTGCTCCTCAGACTTCAGGTGTTACTCAGCCAGTTTCTGGTGGTATCGCTGGTACCTTCGATAACAAGTTCAAAGTTGTTGTTGATCAGTATGCTGTTTCTGACTACTGCACTGTACTTTACAAGGGTGCTGACCGTCGTGACGCTTTGGGCTTCTTCGCTCCATACGTTCCTATGTCATTCACCAAGGTTACTAGTTTCGAATCTGGTCAGCCTGCTGTAATTGCTAAAACTCGTTACGCTCTTGATACTATTCCAGGTATCTCTAGTGAGACATCTACTGACCGTGCGGCTCTATACTGCCGTTCATTCGGTGTTAACTTCGCAAATACAATCCTAGCGTAAGCTAAGACTATTGCTTAATATGGCCGGGGCCCTTCGGGGCTCCGGTTTTTAAGTCTGTGGGGTTCTCTTCCGGTTGTGATTATTGATTACTTCCAAGTCTTTTGCTGCTTGGTTAAGCCATCCCTTATATGCTAATTCAGCATAATCACCACTGCTCATCTTAGTAACTTCAGGGGATAGTGTCGCTTTATTACCCTTATGATACTCAAACGCGAGCAATCTTGCTAGTACTTCTTGTTGTGTTCTATCGCACATATCGTTCTCCTAAAGAAAGTACTCTGGGTACTTTTTCTGAAAATATTTGTATTTACCTAATGGAACTATAAGGGCTTTTTCGGTAACAGAACACAATTTGTTTACCTTGCAATCTATACATTTAATTCCAGTGTTTGTATCACCACAGAGCTGGAAATTACCAGTGTTGAATTCATACGGAATAATGCCATGATGTTTAGAGAACTCAATGAATAGAATTTCTTGTGAATCATCTTTCATATGAATTCTTCTGGATAATATTTTTTAATAACTTCCAAATCATCTTTGCTCAAATCCCAATCGCCACACGTTTCAGCAATAACGCAACCAGAACAATGAGTTCCGTGACAGAAAAGAGATTCAGCCCCTGCGTCACCAAATCTTACTTCATGGTGTTCCGCGAATTTATAAAAGTCTTCTAGTGCTTGGTTCATATAAAGTGCTCGGGGTATCTGTCTTTTAGATATTCGTATTCTTCTTGTGTAAACGAAAACGACTCTTCTCTTTCAGAACACATTTGACTTACCTTACACTCTTGACATTGAGTACCATATTCTGAAGATCCACAAAGCTGAAAATTACCATCCGAGAGTTCAATATCTATAACATCATGATGTTTAATGTACTCAATGAATAGAATTAATCCACCATCCATCATATGAACAACTCCGGGAATTCATTTTTAATAACTTCCAAATCTTCAACACTCAAAGTATCATTAGTACATTTTTTTGAAATAACACACTTTTCACATTCTGTTCCTAAACAAAAAAGAGGAGAATCTTGCTCATCAAAGTCAAATTCTACATTATGATGCTTTTTAAATTCGTAAAATTCTTCTAATGGTGTCATATGAAGTACTCGGGGAATTCATTTTTGAACATTTCCCATGATTTAACTTCATGCACAATCTCAATTTCTTTGTACCCAGAAGGAATATCAACCAGTACTCGCTCATCCGCTGGTGTTAAACTAATCAACTCACATAACCTTGAGACATCTCTTGCGCCGTAAGCACCATCTAGTGATACAATTCTCCCACGCGTATAGGCAGGAACCAAAGAATAAAAACCTGTATTAAAACTAGTTCTGTATTTAATAATTTTGTACTGTGTCATAGGAAGTACTCTGGGTATTTTTCTCTGAATGACTCAATTGTTCCGATTTCTTGTACAGTTTCAATTTCTGAATTTGTACTTGGCATATCAACCGTTTCCCATTTGTCCCTTGGAACTGAACCAATTAGTTCATATAAACTTGAAAGTTCTTTTACTCCATAAACATCATTTAATCTCACAATTGTATCGGACATGAAACTGACACTTAAAGAATGAAAGTACTCATCTCCAAATCTAGTCTTGTATTTAATAATTTTGTACATCATATAAAGTACTCGGGGTATTTTTCACTTGCTGTTTTCCAAATTTCATTAACTTTGTGTTGTGTTCTGTTCCCTACATGTTCAGCAAAAACAATACCTGTATCATAAAAACCACCAACAAGTGATGGGAATTGTGAACTGCGTGCTACACACAACCCTTCTCGTTCCATTCGAGATACACCACTTTTATAAATTCCCAAGAAGATGTTGCCAGGAAGAGCCACAATACTAAAAAAGTAGTAATGATGCTCAGTTAAGTTCATTTCCGATGTGATCATATGAATACCTCCGGATAATGCTCCTTAATTTCTTCCTTTTCATCATCGGTTAAGTTCACATCACCACATTTTTTATCCAGTACACAATCATCACAGGATAAGTGTGAACACATCCAACTAAGATTCGGGTCATCGCTCCACTCAAAATTCTCAATACCATGTACTCGAAGGTATTTCAATGTATGTTTTTTACCTATAGCACTCATATGAACAACTCCGGTCTATCTTTCTTGAACTGTTCTAGTTCATCATCCTCGAAGTACCAGTTTCCTTTGAACTCCTCGCCAGTGCAGAATGATTCACATTTACAACCCTTGCAGAGTAAAGAACAAAAATAATTATCACCAATCCCATCAACAATATTCAATCTTTCCCACTGAGGAGTGTAATGCTGGATGAACAACTCATACAACTCATCAACGTTGTTGTTAGGTCCCCATTTATCAGCACCTATACTCATATGCATTGCTCTGGGTATCGTTTTTTAGCTTCTTCGATATCTTCCTTTGTTAAAGTTAGATTAGTATTATCTTCATCTACATTATCACAAAAACTTCTAATTGTGCAGTTTTGGCTACACATATAGTTCACACACAGACTTTCACCTTCCACCAGATGTGGCACATGATGTTTAATAAATTCTTCAAGAATAATATTCATAGGAAGTACTCTGGGTATTCTTCTTTGATAATTTCCATATCATCACCACGTAATGAGTCATCACAATCTCTATATACTGGGCACTTACTACAAAAACTGAATTGTTTATCAGCACAATGAGTCCAGTCACCATCATTGCCGCGCTCAAAAACAGGTATCTCATGAAGTACATATTTTCTAAATCTATCTAGTGGTTTCAAGCTCATACGAAGTCCTCTGGGTACAGTTCCTTCAGAATTTCTTCATCATTATCTCTGTGATCAGGGGCGGCTTCTTCACCCCATAAAGCCACACACTCTAATCCTAATGGGCAGTTTTGTCCACACCGAATATCTAAACAGTAAGTATAAATGTCATCGTGCTTAGTATTATCTAAGCATATTTCTTTCAGCTTTGCCAATTCGTAGAATTCTATTCTTTGTTCTTGTGTTGTTGGATTACTCATAATGCAATCACCAAACCTGCTACACCTACTACAAGTATAACCGTATTAGTTACAATCATTGCAGGTTCTTTCCAAATGATTGAAACAATCAGCCACATAAATCCACCCAGTGACAACGCAATAGCGCCAGCAGGGTAGATATTAAATGAGTTGAGACCAGTACCGACAATCAGTACAACTGTAGCAACCCATTTAAGATATGTGGCTAATTTAATCATAGTTCCTTAAAAGCTTCATCAATCTTTTCGTTCAAGTCAATGTCAATCATATCGAGAACAATGTCAAGAACAGTGATTGAATCCTCTTTGTTCATTCCAACTTTGTAATTCTTGTGGTTATTCAGGAACAGCTTTCCGGAAAGTGTTGGACACTGCATCGGGCCAGTAAATGTACCATTGAACTCATCCTCATAGTCATCTTGAACACTTCGGGTTTTATTCCAGTCAATACCGAACTGTTTGATCTCCTTGCGCATACGGCCATCAAGGACAGGAGATTTTTCATAGCGTCCGCCATAATAACTCCATTCTTTGTAAACAGATCCGTTTTTCAACAGGTACAACCACATTAATTTTTCAGATTTTTTCATTTTATACCTCGAGTTCAACAATAGAGAAGTTAGATGAAACCTTTTTAGCCTTGGTTGTCATTGCTCTGGTTGTTGACAGCTGTGTTTTTGCACGTTTAAGGGCACGTTCAGTGCGCTTCAGATTAGAATTCGCTTCACGAATGAGGTATTTCCGATTCAGTTCTTCGGCTGCCTCAACATCACCTTTGGCTTCAGCTACAACCTTTTCAGCTTTGTAAACAGCCTTGAGGTATTTTTCTTCCTCAAGTTCAAGTTGTTCAATTTTGGAATAGTCAACCTTTCGAACAACCTTGTCAAGAACATCCTCAGCTTCTTCTCGGGAGAAGATTAAAATTGGCTTATCACCAACTGTAGGTTCAAAAAAGTTTGTTTTTGAGACGTACTTATTTGATTCGGTGTTCTTGACAATGTATGCTTTCATCTGTATCTCCTATTTCCTATATGATAATTCTATCAGGAAATGCAGATGCTGTCAACCATTTTGTTCATTTTTGTTCATTTATTTGAACTCGGTAAGAACCTTTTCCTTCACAACCTCGAGTTTTTCTGCATTATAAATTTCATAAAGATCAAAGTATTCTCTCCGTGTGAGAATATCGTCCTCAAGAAATACTTTCAGCTTTTTATTCACACCTGGGCTCTCTTTTGCCATATCAGCAACAGTAACATATGTACTGGCTGAAACTTCTAGGTTTTTGGAGTCGAGTATGCCAAAAGCAGCAGCACTCACAGTAAAAATAAAAAACATAGCAAGGATCATATTATATCCGGCATTATTCATTTTGTTTTCTCCAGAGCTTCTTGAAGCTGTTTTAGTTTTGCTTCTGCAACTTTCACATCATGCAAGTTTTTCTCAAGGGTTTTTTCTTTCGCCTTGTTTAATTCAGCCTGCACAGTAACTTCGATAGCAGCATCAAGTTCTTCATCCTGCATATCGAGATACTCAACAGGGAATTCCATATAGAATTCTTCTTCTGTTCCACCCCACCACATGGTTGATTTCACAGTAACGGTATCTGCACAAATTCCAAATGAGTCATAACACCCATCATATATATGGCCAGAGTATTTCAAGCTGCTACTGAAATTTGGAATATTGTGATAGGGCTTGCGAGAATTCTCGATTCTCTCAGCAATTTCTTTGACGCGGGGCTCTAACTCTGCCACAATTTTATCAACAGCCAGTTGAGCATCTGAGAGTTCTTGTGTTCGTTCTTTATAAGTTTTCATTCTTTCACCTCGGTCCAAAAGTTCTGTATTGTGATACGGCAATTGTGTCCCATTCCTTACCAGGAAGCACAATGAAATTATCGTCGTAGATTTCTAAGAATCCATGAAGTGTTCCATTCCAAACAAGAACATTACGGTCTGATAAGATATCCTCGTTTGGGTGAACCTCAACTTCACAGTGAGGGGCTAACTTGTCCCAAAGCTTCTGATCTGCTCCGTGCCAAAAGTAAATATACCACTTATTTTTCATCCTTCACCTCCGGAACAAATTTCCATTCTAGAACACAATTCTGTGATCTTGGTAGGTCCTTTTCACACTCGAATTTAGCTTTATTCATGGCAACCTGCTCTGAGTGCTGATGTATTGTCTTACCTATAACCATACCAGCCAGCACCAGAACCAACATCGCACCAACAGCTAAAATCTTACCACTTTTTGTAAGTATTTCCATTTCCATCATTAACCCCTAAACTGCTTTTCAATTCTCTTGTGTTCGCGTCCCAACTGGAACGAAGCTGATAAACAGAATGCCATAATATACATCTGAATATCAGTAATTGTCCAAGCTGTGGCCATAACCAACCCCGCAACGAAAAATGTAAGGGTAGTTAGAACCATCACTGTTGTTTTATCTGTCATTTCATTTTCTCCTTTATTCATTAACCCATGCTATTGCTTCCCATCGAAGGAACTCACTTCCGACAACGTTTTCATATCCGGCTTTCTTATATTCATAACGAATTGTAGCGGTTTCCCACCATCTCCATTCACCATTAATACATCGAGGAAAAAGCAAGAACTTTGTCTTTTCCAAAATGTCTTCAAACTCTGGTGATTTTTTAGATTTCCAACGCATAAATATCTCCTTTTTGTAATGGAAGGGTGCGAAGTGCACTATTAGTACTCATTAATCCGCCCACTCCTTTAACTCCCAGCGAAGGTAGCCGCTGCAAGTATCATAATCGACATATTCTACACATTCATAACGAAGTGTTGCTGTTTCCATCCATCTCCATTCACCATTAATACATAGAGGAAAAATCAAGAACAATTCCTCTTCCTTGATATCTCCAACCTCTCGCTTCTTTTTAGCTTGCCAACGCATTTGAACTCCTATTTCCAACCGTACTCTAGGTCGCGCACGCGAGTCAGAGCAGCAGTGTAATCTTTAAAGTTCTCCCATTCACCACCGCAGTGATAAACAACTCGAACTTCATTTAGTGAATGGTGTGGAATTTCCTTCACAATTCCATTCTCGGTAGGACCGTGAATTGGGTTGTAGTGAACCTTATCACCAACTTTAATCTTAGCAATATCAATCATCTAATAACCTCTCTGGCTCTCTCCTGAGCCAACTGCTCAAGGTACTGATCATATTCGGATTTTCTTCTCTTTGCTGTTTTGAGAACTTCTTCAAGCTCCTCAATACTGAATGATAATTCCTCAGTAATAGGACCTGACCATCTCGAGCAATCTTCGTACAAGAAAGCAACTTCACCATCGTGTTCAATATGAACCCGTTCGTTCAGAATTTCCTCTTCACTAAAGTTATAGGTTGGCCATGTGGTTTCCCACAACTCAGCCCTGAAATTAAAATCATCTATACGATAATTAGACTCAGTAAGATGAATCTTGAACTTCTCGATTGCAGCTTCTGAACTAACAGCAATAACTTCAGCTTCAACGAAGTTAGTACTAAATGGACCCGTTTCGGCTCTGACAATATATCTTTCAGTTTTGGTTTCAGTTGTTTCAGTCATGATTTTCCACCTTCTCACAAAGAGCTTTGTTCATGGGTACTCTCTATTTGTCGCGCGTACCGCGGTAGTTACATATCCGTTGATATATTTATCTGATGCACCGAGAGCCGCCTTTAGATGATTGAGGAGATATTCAGTTGATTTCTCACCTCGAGTAATCCAGCCGAGAGCCATATCTCTTTCTGCATCAGCTACACCTTTATCATAATCAGACATGTTAATCTCCTATTTCCAATAGGTTTATTCTATCAGGAAATTACCATGCTGTCAACCATTTTTTTAGCATTTTCGGACTAAAAAGCCACCCGAAGGTGGCTAATTATTAAACAAGCTGTGAGGTTACAATCTTATCCATATTCACGTAGGGAACTCCCTTCTGAACCTTAACTCTTCGGCCGAAGTGGAACTCATAAAGTGCAGGTCGACCTCGGTAGTTGGTTCCGGCAATTTTCATATCTTCACCGTTCCTGATACTATGAAGCATCCCGTAGGTTGGGTTTACTCTGGTAATATTCTTTTTCATTTGATCTCCTTCTGTGCGTATTGTTCTGTTAATGGGAAGATTTCGCTGATCGCCTTTGCGACAGCTCGAGCAACTTCCATATGCTCTTCTTGTGTTCCGTTTCCAGCCCTCAGCTCAATGTAATGAATCCATGAACGGATGGTACCCTGCATGTACATTCTGGACTTAGTAAGTCCCTCAGGGAGAACGGCACGTGCCTGCTCTTTAGCAATACCCTTCTCGATTGCCTGGTCGTACACATCTTTAATAATCTTGGTGACGTATTTCTGTTGAGCATCCCACCACGCAGCCATTTCTACATCGTTTGACTTGATACTGTTCTGTCGGTTGACTGGGTCTTGCATTCGGAGTTCTCGAACCACGAATGCTTCATCCATATCCTGTGGGTTAGCATAGCGCTGGGAGAATTCCTGGAAGCTGAATGAGCGATGTCGAAGAATCTGGCGTGCGATATCTCGAGTGGTCTCAATTTCTAATGTCGCTGAAGCCATCTCGAATGGACTCCAGTGTTTATGCTTTGCGAGATAGTTCAGTAATTTCTCACTGGTCTCTTTGTTAATCTGATTTGATGGATTGGAAACTCGTGCACAATATGCAATCAGGTCTTGAACATTATCGAGCTGGAGTTCTTCCTTTACACCATCTGCTGGTTGTGTATAACCGATAAGACGTACTTTCAATACAGGCTCCTTTTGTAATTTAGATAATTATAACAGGCTCCTGATTAAGAATACTACATTTTAGAACTCGTACTGTTTCTCCGCTTTGTTAATTTGCATAAATGCCATGTTCTTTAAAATCTCTTCAGGTGTCTTTTTGTTCCAGCTGTACCAACCGAACAATCTAAGTGCACCGTACATCAAATACGCTCTGACAATATCAACACCATTATCTCTAAGCATAACAAGAAATAACTTATCTGCTGCTTCCCTGGACATGATTTGTGACTTGTACAAGCCGTCGTGGATGATTGCAGACCCAATGAACTCACCAGAGTTAGGGCATCCGATTGTGCTCCAGAAATATCTAGGGATTGAAGCACCATTTATTATCAAGCCAGGAAGAGCAGTAATCAGAGTTCTATTATGATAAAATGATAATGTACTAACCAGCTTAGAGTTCTTTTTATCTATGCGTTCTAGAATTGTTTTGCCACCGAAAGACATTACTTATCCTTCTTCCCAGATTCCCAAGCTTCCTTGCCGTAGAAGGCAGCTACAATAGCAGCAACAGATACGAAGTAAGTAGGAGCGATACCCTGCAGTGCAGTAACAGCAGCAGGAAGAACACAGTAAGCAGCTGCAAAGATAAAGATAGGATACAACAGCATACCGAACAATGCAAACCACGCCATGTGACGTTGAGCATCTCGGGTGTTATCTTCATCTTCTAGTCTTTTCAATTTTGCATTCTCATCGATAGCTGTCGACAGTTCAGACTCGGCAATATGCCCGTCTCCGTTCTTATCAGCTTTTAGTGTTTGTGCGTTTTCATCAATGGTCATTGTCATAGCCTCAACCTCTTATTGGACTATTTATACAAAAACCTAAAATCAGCTGTTTCTTAAACTCCGGATATCTATTCGCTCAGGACCAAAGAATTGGAATCCGGGTAGAGCTGATCTGTACTCTACAAGGTCAGAGTTATAAGGATAAGCGAACATCTTAGTTTTAATCTTCTGCATCTCAAAAGTTGCAATCATATTCTGTACTTCGTGTTTAGCTACTTGGACTCTCTCGATCATTCTAAGACCTGACAGATCAGGATGTGTATGAGAATGGCCGCCAATAAATGAATC
>Ga0316191_10000240_pt1 | contig 33631 bp, 28 predicted proteins | sample Eddworburr2cm_MG_FD_204928 | JGI IMG/M metagenome (GOLD analysis project Ga0316191, IMG submission 204928) | Coastal sediment microbial communities from Maine, United States - Eddy worm burrow 2 cm | ecosystem: Environmental > Aquatic > Marine > Coastal > Sediment | place: USA: Maine...
TTCGCGGTATGCGTTGGGATCTGACCCAAGGGCAGTTGTTCACGATCTCCGAGGGCACGAAAAAAATCCTCGCCGACATCGACGAACCCATCAATCTCTACTACTTCTTCTCCGACAAGCAGACGGCAGACCTGCCGACGGTCCGCGACTATGCACGCCGGGTAGAGGAAATGCTCGACGAGTTTGCTGCTCACGCCGGTGGCGGAATCAATCTGCAAAAAATTGACCCGGTACCTTTTTCGGAACAGGAGGACCTTGCCGCGAGATTCGGTCTCCAGGCCGTCCCGGTCAGCAACAGCGGCGAATCCATCTATTTCGGTATTGCCGGAACGAACCCGGTCGATGACGCCGCCGCGATACCTTTCTTGCACGCCGACAAACAACAGTTCCTCGAATACGATCTGGCCAAACTGGTTTATACGCTGGCCAACCCGAAGCGTCCCGTCATAGGCGTGATGACGGAACTGCCGATGCTGTCCGATTTCGACCCGATGACCCAGCGGGTGCGCGATTCCTGGATCCTGGCGGAACAGATCGAGGGACTATTCGAGTTGCGCCGGGTCGCGACAAGCGTGGACCAGATAGAGGAAGACATCGACGTCCTGATGCTGGTTCACCCAAAAGACCTACCCGAGAAAACGTTGTACGCCATCGACCAGTTCGTGCTCGCTGGTGGCAAGGCGCTGATATTCGTCGACCCGCGGGCTGAAATGGACCGGCCGGCCAATCCGTCCGACCCGATGGCGGCACTGCAGGCGAGCCAGTCATCCGACCTGGCAAAACTGTTCGAGGCCTGGGGAGTCGAGTACAGCCCGGACCAGATCGTGGGCGACAAGCAGCTCGCGCTAGGCATCACGATGCGTCCCGGCGAGGCGCCGGTTCGCCATGTCGGCATGCTCGGCCTGACCGGTGACAGTTTCGATCAGGACGACGTCGTCAGCGGCGGTCTCGACCAGATCAACGTGGCAATGATCGGCTACTTCTCCAGGGCGGAGGATGCAGCCATCGAGCTGATCCCGCTGCTCCAATCCAGCACCGACGCGATGCCGATCGCGGCTGACCGGATGCGCTTTCTTTCGGATCCGAACGAGTTGTTGAACGAATTTCAGGCCACCGGCGAGCGTTACGTGCTTGCCGCGCGTATCAACGGCGAGCTGAGCACCGCGTTCCCCGACGGGGCGCCGGCTGGCGCCGCGGCGGAGGCCGACGAACCGGCGCAGAAGCCGGAGCATCGCAGCGCCTCCGATGGCGCGGTAAGCATGATACTGGTCGCCGACACCGATATCCTGACCGACCGGCTGTGGGTCCAGGTCAACCGCTTCCTGGGTCAGCGCATGGCCAACGCCTGGGCCAGCAACGGCGATTTCGTAATCAACGCACTGGACAACCTGACCGGGAGTAACGACCTGATCGGAATCCGCGGCCGGGCCACTTATTCGCGACCCTTCCTGCGGGTCCAGGAGCTCGAGCGCGAGGCGGACGAACGATGGCGTGGCACGATCCAGGAACTCGAGGAACAACTGGCTCAGACCGAGGCCAAGCTCGGCGAACTTCAGGCGAACCGCAACGACGAGAACCTCGCCATTCTGACCGATGAGCAAAGCCTCGAACTCGAGCGCTTCCAGCAACAAAGACTGCAGGTTCGCAAGGAGCTTCGCGATGTGCAGCTCACGCTGAACCAGGACAAGGAAAGTCTCGGCGTTTGGATGAAGATTCTCAACATCCTGGTATTGCCGCTCATCCTGACATTCGGACTGGCGTATTTTTCGGCCCGGCGTCGCGGCAAAGAGAGCAAGAGGTAGCGCTACGATGCAAGCCCGACAACTACTGATCCTCGCCGTGCTGGCCGTCGCCGCGGTGGGTGCTGCGTTGTTACTGAATTCGCACCGTTCCGTGTCGGAGTCTGGCGGCGAGCGCCTGCTGCCGGACCTCGAGAAGCAACTGAATTCGGTCACGGAATTGCGTGTGATCGGCGCTGACGGCGCCACTGCGGTAACGCTCGACCGGACCGAGGACGACTGGGTCGTGCTGGAAAAGGATGGGTTCCCGGCCGATCGCGCGGCATTGCGCAATACGCTGCTGGAGCTCGCCAATGCCACGATTATCGAGCAAAAAACCTCGAAACCGGAATTCTATGCACGGCTTGGCGTTGAGGATCCGGGGAGTCCGGATGCGGCCAGCACCGCGCTGGAAATCGTAACCGCCGCCGACACTCTCCGCGTGATCGTAGGCAAAATCGCGTTTGACGGCTACGGGACCTACGTCCGGCTCGACGGCGATCCTCAAGGGCTACTGGTCAGCGCTGAACTCGAGCCTGGCACCGCGCCGCTCGACTGGATCCGGCGCGAACTGCTTGATATCGCGGCGGCCGATATTGTCGCCGTCAGCATTGAACATTCCGATGGCGAGCGGTTACGTATCGAAAAATCAGCCCGCGCCGACAACACGTTTTCCGTGCTGGAAGTGCCCGAGGGGCGCGAGCTCAGTTCCGAGTATGCGGCCAACAGCATCGGTAGCGCGCTGAGCGGTCTCGAATTCGACGACGTGCGCGCGCGCATGGTGCCCGAACCGGGAAGCGTAACGACAGCACGTTACGAGATGTTTGACGGACGCGTCATCGAAATCGAGACCACTCGCGACGGGGACCAGACCTGGGCCGCATTTGATTTCGCCTATGATCAGTCCCTTGCGACACGATTCAGCGCTTCTGCGAGCGGCGCAGGCGATGAAGAGGTCGCAACTGGCGAAGGCACCGCTGCCACTGCCGATAGCGACCCCGAACAGGCGATCATGGAACTGGGCGAGCGGCTGGCTGGCTGGAGCTTTGCAGTCCCCGACTACAAGCTCGCACAGTTCGGCAAGCGCATGGCCGACCTGCTGGCTCCGGTAGAGCCCCAGGCCGAATAGCCCCACTACGGCCGCTTTACCGCTAGCCCTGGAGCGGGGGGGGCATGAGCATCAGCGCCAATCAGCCGGTATGCGCGCTGGCGGCCGCGACAGGTTCGCCCTATCGCCAGACCCGCCGCCGCTAGTGCGCCGTCGCCTCGCGCAGCATCCTGTAGAGCTTGTCCTTGAGAAACACCCTGCGTTTTTTCAACTGTTCGGCATACAAATCGTAGACCGGCTCGATATCCTCATCGATGCGGTAAATCTGGTCATCCAGTTCGTGGTACTCGTCAGACAGCTGACGGAACTCCTGGTGTCCTGCGCGCAGCAGACGAATCGTATCGATAAATTCGGGGAACTCCGTGGTTAACGGATGGTGCTCTACTGGCATGGGCGTCTTCTCCTGGCGGTGAGTAAGCCTCCTTACTAGTAAAGCAGTCCTTGCGCGAACGTCAAATTTTTCGCCCCCGGCCAATACCCGCCGCTACCATTCGACACGCTGACCATCCCAGGCGATAAATGCACCGTTGTCCTCCACGGTCAGCGCCGCGATCACATCTAGAAGCTGACTGGCCGCCCTCGCAACAGAAAATAGCTTCTCTTCGGCAACGCGCGCCTGGAATGGCCGCGACAATTCGGTGTCCACGGTGCCCGGGTGCAGAGCGACACAGATCAGACCGCGGTGGCGGCGAACGAGCTCGACCGACAGGCAGCGGGTGAACATGTTCTGTGCCGCTTTCGCGCCGCGGTATGCATACCACCCCCCAAGACGGTTGTCGCCGATGCTGCCGACCCGGGCCGACAGGCTTGCGAACACGGCCCGGCCGGTGCGTGGCAGAAAGCGCTGAAAGTGCTTGGCAACCAACAGCGGGCCTGCGGCGTTGACCGCAAAGCTCGCAATCAGGTTCGCGCTTTCGACTTCGGCGAGGCGCCGTTCGGGCATTTGTCCCGGGCGGTGAAGAAAACCGCCGACGTTCAAGATGAGCTGCAACTCGTCAATAAACTCCGCGCTGCGCTCCGCTGCCGCACTGATCGACGCCTCGTCCGTGAGTTCCAGCGCGATCACCCGGACTCGGCCGCCCGAACCCGCGGCAAGCGCCTGTAACGCCTCCGCCTGATCCGGCTGCCGGCAGGTCGCGACGACCCTGCCGTCTGAGTGGCGCGCCAGCAACTGGCGCAACATTGCCAGACCGATGCCGCGACTGGCACCCTGCACAAGCACGTTCAACGCCAGCCCCTGAACAGGCATTCCGGGCAGCGCGATCGTCGGTATAACAGCGGGTGCAGCAGTCCCGGTGCGGCCACCACCCGCTTCAGGCCCGACGTGCCCGGCGCGCCCACGCGGCTCTCGATTCGGTGACCAGGTGGCGGCCGAGCGCGCTGACGATACCAAGGCTGCGATCGGGTTCGCGTCCGTCCGCGAGTTTCAGCAACTGGCGATAGAACCAGGCAACCTCGCCCTGCACGTTTAGAAACTGTACCGCCTGCAATGGACTGGTCGGGCCGGACCAACGGCCCTTCAGCGGCAAATTCTCCTCGTAAGATGGAGCCGCATCAATCGTGGCGTCGAGCAGTCGGCGCGGCAAATCGACCTCGACGCACATCGGCCGGGCAATCCCGATCATATCGAGTTCGTCTTGTGCAATCGCCTGTTCCATCAGCGCACGACTGCGAAACCCGCCGGTCACCATCAACGGAAGCGACGCCGCCGCGCGTATCGCGGTGGCATAGTCGAGGAAATAGGCCTCGCGCCGCCTCGTGCTCTCGCGTTTCGGCGCCTCATAGCTGGTCTCCTCTCCGTGATGGCCGAGCAATGCCAGTTGCTCATAGGTACCGCCGGATATCTCCAGCAGATCGAGTCCCGCGTCTCCCAGCCATGACGCTACCCGGGTGCATTCCTCGAGCGTGAACCCGCCCTTTTGAAAATCCGCCGAGTTGAGCTTGACCGAGATCGGGTAATCCGGACCAACCACCTCTCGCACCGCCGCCACGACCGCAAGCAACAGACGTGCGCGATTCTCCAGCGACCCGCCCCAGCGATCTTCACGCCGATTGATGATCGGCGACAAAAACTGGCTCAGCAAATAACCGTGCGCGGCGTGGATCTGCACTCCCGTGAACCCGGTCTCGCGGGCACATTGCGCGGTAAACGCAAAGCGCCGAATCACGTCCTCGATATCGGCTTCCTGCATCGCCCGCGGCTTGGCGAAAAGACCGAGAATGTCGAGTTGGACCGGCGATGGAGCCAACGGCTGCAATGCCGACATCCGCGTCGCCTGGCGCCCCGGATGGTTTATCTGCATCCACAAATGGTTGCCGCCGATGGTGCCGGCCCGGGCCCAGGCGCGGAGCAGGTCGAATCCCTCGCAATCTTCGACCACCACGTTGCCAGGTCGCTCGAGATAGCGCCGATCGATCATGACGTTGCCGGTGACCAGCAGACCGGCCCCGCCTTCAGACCAGCGCCGGTAGAGCCGCTGATGGCGGACGGTCGCACGATCAAGCTCGTCCGCAAGTCCCTCGGTCATTGCTGATTTTGCGATCCGGTTGGCGATTACAGCACCACACGGCAGCGCGAGATCGCGCTCGAGTTCACTGGCCATTACACTACCTGCTCCTGAATCCCGTCACCTGCCGCCCCCACCACGCGCCGTGGTCAATCGGTTTTCTCGACGACCTCCGGTTGCTCGTCGAGATATCCGCGAAGAACCCGCGATGCGGCCCGCGTAATCATTGCTACCAGCACCACCAGCGCAACCAGCGACACCACCGTCAGCACCTGGCCGGCGGTCCCGGTATCGAGGTCTCCGCTCAGCAGCGCCCGGACATCCTGGACCGTCGTGCCGAGAAAGACGTACAACAGAACCATCGGCGTCATCCCGATCGCGGTCGCGATCGCGTAGTCGCGAAACGAAACCGCAGTCACACCGAACAGGTAATTCAGCAGATTGTACGGAAGCACCAGCGACAGCCTGGCCAGAAGTACGATATTGAATCCCTGCCCTTCGATGGCACGATCCAGCGCGGAAAATTTCGCTACCGAAGCAACCTTGGCCTGTACGAGGTCGCGTGCAAGTCCGCGCCCGACCAGGAATGCCGCAATCGCCCCCAACATTGCGCCAACAAAAACAATACCAACACCCACCCACCAGCCAAAAATGTAACCGGCCGCGACGGTCAGTATCCATGTCGGCGTCATAATAATACCGGCCACCAGGTACGCAGCGATAAACGCCAGCCAGGAAATGCCCGGGTTGTTCCGTGACCAGTCAATGGCCGCGCGCGCCCATTCGACCAGCGGCAACATACTCGCCGCAAGCAGAATAGCGAGCAAAAACAGTGCAAACAGGCCAAGCTTTTTCAACAGATCCCGTCTCCCGGGTAAGGAATCCAGCACCGATCAGGGCGTGGCGCCCGATCGATCCGCAACATCGCGGGCCGACACGCTCTCACGGCATCGTACCAAGGAACGGGTCAGCGCATCGGATCCCCACTCTGCCCCTGGTGGCCAACCTGTATTTCGTCTTGCGCAGCGTTCCGGTTTCCACAAGGCATGCAAAAAAGGTGCAGCGGTCGCCATCGTCTCGTTCGCGTTGCTGTTGTATAGTGACCGTGCCGTCACCAGAGGCACGGCGAGAAACAACTGCCAGAGAGCTTGCATGCGGTCGCAAAGCACCCAGGTACTGTTGGTCGACAGCAATGCTGAAGACGAGCAATTAATCAGAGAAGAGCTCGCGCTGGTGCGCGGCAGCTTTGACGTCACCGTCACCAAGACCCTCGAGGCTGCGCTCGAACGCATCGCCGACGGCGGCATCGACGTCATCCTGCTGGATCTGGTCCTTCCCGATTGCCAGGGGATCACGTCATTTCTGCGGCTCTACCCGCGTGCCGGCGATACCCCTATCATCGTTCTGGTCGGGCAGGCTGACGAGGATCTCGGCATCCACTCGATCGAAAAAGGCGCGGTTGATTACCTGGTCAAACAGCAGGTGGTATGTACGCTGATCGAGCGCGCCATGCGCTATGCGACGGACCGGACGCATACGCTGAAGGCATTGCAGGCTTCCGAGGCGAAATTCCGCGAACTGTTCGAGAACGTCTCCACCGGCGTATTCCAGAGCTCCCCGGACGGCCGCATCCTCTCCGCCAACCCCGCGATGGTGCGTTTGCTCGGTTACGAAAGCGAAGAAGATCTGTTCGAGCTCGATATCGCCAGCGATATCTACATGTACAGCGAAGACCGCGACAACTGGCTTCGGGCGATCGACAGTGAAGGCGAAATTCGCAGCGCTGAACTGGTGTTGCGGCGCTCCGACGGGCGCAAGATGGTGGCGATGGAAAACGCCCATGCGGTGCTGGATCAGGCCGGCAAGGTAATGTATTACGAAGGCACGATCACCGACATTACCGAAGCCTACGAGCTTTCCAAACAGCTCTCCTACGAGGCGAGCCACGATGCGCTGACCGGGCTGATCAACCGGCGCGAATTCGAACTCAGGCTGGAGCGCCTGCTTGAGACTGCGCAGTCCGATCGGCTCGAGCATGCCGTGTGTTATCTGGATCTTGACCAGTTCAAGGTGATCAACGACAGCTGCGGCCATGTAGCCGGCGACGAGTTGCTGCGCCAGCTCGGCAACTGCCTGCTGGAAAGAGTCCGCAAGGGCGATACGCTGGCCCGCCTCGGCGGTGACGAGTTCGGCGTGTTATTGCAACACTGTTCGGTGGAGGACGCGACCTCGGTTGCGCGCGAACTGTTGCGGGCAGTCCAGGACTTCCAGTTTGTGTGGGCCAACAATACGTTTACCGTCGGTGCCAGCATCGGCCTGGTGCCGATCGATCACAGCTTTCAACGCATGACCGATGTGCTGGGCGCGGCCGACGCCGCCTGTTACGCGGCCAAGGACCATGGCCGCAACCGCCTCCACATTTACCAGGAGGACGACGAGGAAGTCGCCCGTCGCCACGGCGAGAAACAATGGGTTGCGCGAGTCAAGCAAGCGCTGGCCGAGGACCGGTTTTTCCTCGACGTGCAGCCAATCGTTGGCGTAGCCCGCTCCGACCGGCCGCAACGTCTTTACGAAGTCCTGGTAAGGATGCAGGACGAAGAAGGAAAAATCGTGCCGCCTGGGGCTTTTTTACCGGCGGTCGAGCGCTATAACCTCGCCACTCGTCTCGACCTTTGGGTTATCGGCAAGACACTCGACTGGATGAGTGCAAACCCCGAACAAATCGAAGACATCGCGCGGTTTTTCATCAACTTGTCGGCCGACACGCTGAGCGAGGTTTCCAGCGCCGACGCGATATGCGAGCTGTTGATGGCGCATGATCTGCCGGCTCACAAGATCTGCTTCGAAATTACCGAAGCGGCGGCGATCGCGAATCTGTCGCGCTCGAATCAACTTATCAAAACGTTGCGCAACCGCGGTTGCAAGTTCTCGCTGGACGATTTCGGCACAGGGCTGTCATCGTTCGCCTACCTCAAGGCGTTGCCGGTCGACTACCTGAAAATCGACGGCCTGTATGTTCGCGATATCGCCGACGATCCCGTTGACTACGAAGTCGTCAAGGCGATCAACGATGTCGGTCATGTGATGGGCAAGGAGATCATTGCCGAGGCCGTCGAGAGCGACCTTATTCTGGCAAAACTCGAGGGCATCGGCGTCGATTATGCGCAGGGTTTTGCGCTCGGCCGGCCGCGCACGATCGACGACCTGGCGTCGGTGGAATTTCAGATCCTCGGAGGCGGCGCGGCCTGAACCGCCCGGGTCAGCTACGCTCGAACAAATAGTGGGAGACGATCCACTCCCGCCCCTGGCGATGGCCCCATACCTCGGCACACGACATGAAAAATACGCGCCAGTAAACCAGCCATTTGAGCGCATTTTGCTCGCCATAGGTACGCGCGAAGAGTTCGAGAATCTCGGTCCGCCACACGTCCATATTGCGCAGCCAGTCCTCGGCGGTGCGCTGATAGTGGACGCCGCCGACGTTCCAGTGGCCGACGACATGAAGGTCTTTCTGGAAATGCAGCAGTAAATCGTCGCTCGGCATGATGCCCCCGGTGAAGAAATACTTCGCCATCCAGTCATTGTCGTCGCGCACCTCGAACGGGTAGGCAAAGCGCTTGTGCGCGAAGATGTGCACGAAAAGCTTGCCGTCCGGCGCCAGCCACCCGGCGATGTTCTCCAGCAGCCGCTCGTAGTTACGCATGTGTTCGAACATCTCGACCGACACCACCCGGTCAAACGCCGCTCCATCCGGCATCCGCAGCTGGGCCACGTCAGCGGTGATGACCTCGAGGTTACCGAGACCGCGCCTGGCCGCGGTCGCATCGATATATTCTTTCTGGCTCGCTGAGTTCGATACGCTCGTGATCCGCGACTGCGGGAAACGCTCCGCCATCCACAGCGACAGCGAGCCCCAGCCGCAGCCGAGCTCGAGGACCTGCTGGCCATCGCAGAGTTCAGCGCGTTCCGCGGTGATTTCAAGCATCGCCTGCTCTGCCTCGGCCAGAGTGGAGTCTGCTCGCGGGTAAAAACAACACGAGTATTTGAGCTGCGGACCCAGCACGTAACGGTAGAAGTCGGCCGGCACTTCGTAGTGTTGCTCGTTGGCCGCGTCCTGGCGGATCGCGATCGGGCTTGCGCGCAACTGCGACAGCAAACGCTGCATGCGTTCACGATGAACCGAAGGATCCTCCGCTTCCTCGCCGGCCAGCCGCGCCCGCAGCAAGCGCCGGATGCCGAACCTGATCAACCAGTCCGGCAGACGGTCGCGCTCCAGCGCGCTCAGAAAGGGCCCGATGGATATGGCCGGGCCGGCGGACCCGGTGTCGGCGGTTTGCGTGCTGGCGTTCATGGAGGATTGATCCCGTGATCCTGATGTCGGGGAGAAGTTCGCCGGTTTCGCGCCGTCGGATTCGCCGCGGCTCGCGCCGGTCAGACCGGCTGCCACGGCCAGAACAACGGCAACGCGATCATGGTCAACACGAAAACCACAAAGGTCAGCGGTATACCGAGACGCAGGTAGTCGTTGAAGCGGTAACCGCCCGGTCCCATCACCAACAGGTTAGCCGGGTGCGAAATCGGGCTCGTAAAGCTTGCCGACGCAGCCATCGCCACCGCCATCATCGCGGTGTGCGGCATGACACCGAGATCCTGGCAGGTGGAAATGACGACAGGCGCCATCAGTACGACAAGCGCTGCGGTCGGGATGATCATCGTCGCCGCTGCGGTGACCAGGTAGAACCCGACCAGCACCGGCCACGGACCGAAATCGCCGAGCAGATCGACGATACCGGAAGCCATCAGCCGCGCGGCGCCGCTGGTCTCCATCGCGATCCCGAGCGGCAACATGCCCGCGATCAGGAATATCGCGCGCCACTCGATGGCGCGATAGGCCTCTTCCATGCTCAGGCAGCGCGTCAGCACCATGATCGTCCCGCCGATGACCGCCGCGACCGAAATCGGCAACCAGCCAAACAACACCGACAATACGACCGCGAGCATTATGCCCGCCGCCAGCGGCGCCTTGCGGGTATCCGGTGCCTGCTCGCCGGCCTGGGTCAACATCAGGAAGTCCGGGTCGTCGCGAATCAGCGCAAGCCGATCGCGCGGACCCATCAACAACAGCGCATCGCCGAGCTGCAGTTTCATCGCGGCGAGATCGGAGCGGTAGGCACGACCCTCCCGCCATAAAGCCAGCACCTCGAGTCCGTATCGTTCGCGAAATTTCAGTTCCTTCAGACGCTTTCCGGCAAGACTGGTGCGCGGTGCGAGCATCGCCTCGATCATGTCCATGCGTTGTGACTGCAATACCTGCTGGAACGGGGTCGTCTCTTTTTCCACCATCAGTTCCTGCAGACCCTGCAGCACCTCTACCTGCTCGAATTCGCCCTGGATCAGAAGCCGCTCGCCATCGATCAGCTTCTCCTGCGGGTCGGGGAGCAGGTTGAGTTTGCCCTCGCGAATCGTACCGAGCAGGCGAAAGTCGAAAGCATCGCCGATCCGGCTGCCGGCCAGCGTTTCGCCGACCAGCGACGAGCCGTGCGGCACGCGGACCACGAACACCCGGTCCTGCAGCCGGTAAACCTCTTTCAGCTCGGTATCCGAGACCCGATAGCAGTCGTCGAACTCGCCGGACTGCTCCATCAGCTCCACCGCGTCGCGACCGCCCTGCACCAGCAGATGGTCACCAGCCTGCAGCTGCACGTCGTCGAGATTGAGGCGGCGGATCATCGGATCGTGGCGGATGGCAAGCACGTTGCACCTGAAGCGCTCGCGGAATGCCGCATTGTCGAGATTACCCTCGAGCAGCGACGAGCCGTCTGCAATCTCGACTTCGAACAACATCACCTTGTCGGACATCAGGCTGTCGAGCACCGAAGTCTCGCGCTCGATGCTGAGCTCGGCAAAGCGCACGAGGTCACGCAGGTGATCGAGTTTGCCCTGCACCAGCAAGCGCTGGCCTTCGCGCAGCACCGCGTCGGGCCCCGGCAACAGCTTGAGATCTCCGCCCTGGATCAGACCGGTGACGATCAGCCCGGTCGATGAGCCGATACGCGACTCGCCGAGCGTCTTGCCCACCAGAACGGAACGCGGTTTCAGCGCGAGGAGAAAAGTCCGTTCTTTCAGACCGTACTGCGCCTCGAGGCTCTCGGCGCTGCGCCGGCCCACCTCGCGCCCGGGGTCCTTGACCGGCAGCACCTTGCGGCCCATGAAAACGACGAAAAGGGTACCGCCAAGCATCACCAGCAAACCCACGGGGGAGAAATCGAACAGGGCGAACGGCTCATAACCCTGCTTCGTCAGGGCAGCGCTGATCAAAAGGTTGGGCGGGGTGCCGATCAGCGTGGTCAGACCACCCAGCAACGTGCCATAGGCCAGCGGCATCAATAGCCGTGACGGCGGGTACCCGGTGGCCTTGGCCACATCGATTACCACCGGCAGCATCAATGCCGCCACGCCGATATTGTTCATGAACGCCGACAAAACCCCGGCGGTCACCATGATCATCGCCGTCAGTCGTTTCTCGCCGCCACCGGCAAAGCGGGTGACATATTCACTGACGATCCCGGCGATTCCGGTCCGGGTAAGCCCGTCGCTGAGGATGAACATCGCCCAGACCGTTATGACGGCCGGGTTGCTGAAACCCGAGAAGGCTTCATCGGCGGTGACGAGACCAGACAGAGCCAGTGCGCCGAGAACCATCAGCGCAACGACATCCATGCGTACGCGCTCGCTGATGAAAAGAACCAGTGAGACCGCGAGGATAGCGATTACGATGCCAATGTCTGTGGTCATTCGCCGCCCAAACCGCGCCGCATCCCGCGACGATTCGGGCACTATAGCTGATTTGTTTTTGGTTGCTAGCGGTTGGGCCGACGAATCACGCGGGCATCGCGCCGGCCATTCATGTGCACGTAAACGCTTTCGCCACCGCTGAACACCGTCTGGTCGCCTTGCACAATTGCCAGCACGTTACCGTTGTCGAGGCGCACGATGATGCGTAATCCGTCAGTACCGGTCGCTGCTTTCTCGATAGCCTGCCCCGCCACGGCGCCGGCAACGCCACCGATCGCGCCGGCCAGCCCGGTGTCGGCAACGCCGCTGCGCGCAGCCTCGTAGCCCACCACGGCACCGCCCAGTTCGCCGATCCGGGATGCCTCGCCCTCGATCCGGACACGCTCGACGGATATCACTTCAGCGGTATAGACCCGGTACGGCGTGCGGGCGCTGCCGCGCGAATACACATCCGGTTCCACGCTCCGGGTCGCGCATCCGTACATCAACAGCAACGCCAGTCCAGCAACGAAAATTGTCGGCCAACGCATCTCCGGCTCCAAACCCGCCATATCCAGACTAAAGAAACGCGGCAGCCGCGGCGGCGTTGACACAAGCGCAAGCAATCGCGAATACGCCGGCGTCACGCATTGGCGTGGCAAGGCGCGCAGAGTCGCCTATGCTGGAACGGTACGGACCGGGGGGGGTTGCAGGCATGAGATTTCTGAGAGCTGTCCTGACAGGCGCAATCATCGTTCTCGCGGTGCTGTTCGCCATCGGCCTGACGTTGCCGGACACTGCGCATGTCGAGCGCTCAGTCATCGTCGATGCAAGCCCGGAAGAGGTTTTCGCCGTCGTCAACAGTCTGCGCCGTTTCAACGAATGGTCCCCTTGGTTTGATATGGACCCCAATGCCCGCTACAGCTACTCGGGACCCGAGGCCGGCGTCGGCGCGCGTGCGGAATGGACCAGCGAAGAACCTGGCGTCGACTCCGGCAGCCAGGAAATCATTGCGAGTGAACCGCCGCGGCTGGTGCGTACCAGGCTGGATTTCGGCGACCAGGGCGGCGCGACAGCCGAGATACGCCTGCAGCCGGCAAACGGTAAGACGGAGGTTACATGGGCATTCGCTACCGTGCTGGATGCCAGCCCGGTTGATCGTTACTTCGGATTCTTCCTCGACGCGATCCTCGGCCCGACCTACGAGGACGGCCTGGCGCGGCTCAAAACCCTTGTGGAGAACGACTCCTAGCCGAGTTGGCGGACCAGCTCGGCACGCGTTTTGCGTGCGCGTTTCAGCTCATCGAATTCGGCGCGGGCGCGGAACGCGGCATCCCGGCCTATGCCGATCGCCTCGTCCGCGCGGTGAAAATCCATCAGTTCGAAATGCCCCAGATCCGGGGCCAGAAGAACCATCGGCGGATCGCCCACCATGCGGCTGCGGGTGATGCGATCCTGCATGATATTGACCGACGCAGCGATTACGTGAAACAACCCTGGCTCAGCCCTTTTGTCCTGCCCGCGCACCGCTGACAACAACCCGCCGAACAGTTCCGCCCAGCGCTCGGGGCTGGTCCAGCCCGCTGCGCGCGACTGCGAATTTTGCTCATCCGCCCGCTTCCGCGTTCCGAGCCGCGCCTCCAGCGCGGACATTTTGCCCAGATGCCCGTTCAGGTTCACACCGATCACGATATCGGCGCCCAAGGCGTGGCATAACGACACCGGGACCGGGTTCACGACACCGCCGTCGATCAACCACCGGTGATCGTGCCACACCGGTGCAAAAAGCCCCGGCAGACCGCTCGACGCCCGCACTGCCTGCAGCAACGATCCCTTTGTCAGCCAGACCTCCTGGCCGGTATCCAGGTCGGCCGCGACCGCGGCATAGTCGGTCTCCAGCGTGTCGATCTCGACATCGCCGATCTGTTCCCCGATGGCATCCATCAGGCGACTGCCCTGCATCATCCCGCCGCCGCTAAAGCTGGTATCCAGCAATTTCAGAACGTCCATGCGACCCAATCCACGCGCCCATGTCTCGAGCTGGTCGAGCTTGTTCGTCGCGAACGCAGCCGCCACCAGCGAGCCCACCGACGCGCCGACAATGACATCCGGCCGCAGATCCATTTCCTCCAGTGCGCGCAGCACGCCAATGTGCGCCCAACCGCGCGCGGCACCGCTTCCCAGCGCCAGCCCCAGGCGAACATGCTGATTCGTCGCTTCCAACTCGAACTCCTTATCACCGCGGTTACCGTCTTGTAACATTACGCCGCTATATTTTCCTCTTTGCCTGATCGTTGCAGCCCATGAGCGAAACTCATTACAACGTCCTTTTCCTTTGCACTGGCAACTCCGCCCGGAGCATCATGGCCGAAGCGCTGACTGAGTTCTGGGGGCGCGGAAGATTCCGCGGTTTCAGCGCCGGTAGTCACCCCCGCGGCGTGGTACATCCGCTCGCGCTCGACACGCTCCGCGCACTGCGTGTGCCGATTTCAGATCCTCGCAGCAAGGACTGGAGCGAATTCGCGACCGCTGACGCGCCGGCCATGAATTTCGTGTTTACCGTCTGCGACAACGCAGCGGGCGAGCGATGCCCGGTGTGGCCGGGTCAACCGCTGACCGCGCACTGGAGGATCGCCGACCCCGCGGCCGTTGAAGGTTCGGAAGTCGAAAAAACACTGGCTTTTCGCCGCGCTTTTGCCGAGCTCGAGCGGCGCATCAAGATATTCGTCAGCCTGCCGATTACGGCAATGGATCGCCTCCAGCTCCAGACTCGTCTCGACGCGCTGGATGTCGATGCCCGGGACGGGTCGACCGCCTCGGCCTGAGGAGCCTTTCAACCGGAGTCTCCTGCAATGACCACGGCATCGTCGAGCGCCTCCTTGCGCACAGTGACGCATGCCCCGAGGTAATCCCCGGGGCGCGAAACTCTTCCCGGGCATCCCTGGAACGGCACAGTCCCGCCCCGCCCCGCGTTGCTGCAGCGGCTCACGGGGACCTGTGATATCGTTATCTGCCGATCTGAATAATCCAATTAAAAACAGCAGATAAATGGCCAAATACACCACGGAAAACATTCGCAACATCGCCCTTGTCGGTCACTCCGGAGCCGGCAAGACCAGTCTCGCTGAGGCCCTGCTCCACCTTGCCGGCGCTACCCAGACCCGAGGCAGCGTCGATCGCGGCACAACCGTGTGCGACTTCGACCCCCAGGAGAAGGCGCTAAAACACACGACCAGCCCGAGCATTTGCCATTTCGAGCATCACGGCAAGCAGATCAATGTCATCGACACACCCGGATACATCGATCTGCTCGGGCGCACGGCCAGCGTGTTGCCCGCGGTCGAGACAGTCGCCGTCGTGGTCGACGGTCAGGCGGGCATCGAACTCGGCACACGGCGCATCATGGAAGCCGCGGCCAAAGCTAACCTGTGCCGGATGATCGTTATCAACAAGATCGATCTCGGCGACAAGCACATGGGTCGCCTGCTCAATGACATACAGGAAATTTTCGGCAAGGAATGCCTGCCGCTGAATCTGCCGGCCAATGGCGGCGCCGCGGTGCGCGATGCGTATTTCCATGACGCCGGAGACGAAACCGACCTGCTTTCAGTCGAGACCGCCCACCAGGAGATGATCGACCAGGTTGTCGAGGTAGACGAGGCCCTGATGGAGAAATATCTCGAGGAAGGCGAGGAGCCGAAAGCCCGGGAACTCCACGATGCTTTCGAGAAAGCGCTGCGCGAAGGGCACCTGATTCCGCTGCTCTTCACATCTGCCGAAACCGGGGTCGGGGTGAAGAAACTGCTCCAGGTACTGGCCGAACTGGCGCCGAATCCGCTCGAGGGCAACCCGCCCCCGTATGTCCGGGGCGAAGGCGAGGACGCGGAGCCCGCTGACGTGAAACCTGATCCGGACGCGCACGTAGTCGCACACGTTTTCAAAATTACCGTTGATCCGTATATGGGCCGGATTGGTGCTTTCAGAATCCACCAGGGGACCATTCGCGCCGGCAACCAGCTATTTGTCGGTGATTACCGCAAGCCTTTCAAGGTCGCGCATCTGTACAAGGTGCAGGGCAAGGAGCTCGAGGAGATCCCGGCTGCCGCGCCCGGTGATATTTGCGCGGTCAGCAAAGTCGATGACGTGTTTTTCGACGCAGTGCTGCACGACTCGCACGACGAGGATCATTTCCACATGAGTTCGCTCGATCTCGGCCAGCCGATGCTCGGGCTTGCCCTGGAGCCAACCCGCCGCGGCGACGAACAGAAGCTCTCGGACGCGCTGCACAAAATCATGGCCGAGGATCCTTCTATCCGGATCGAACATGACCCGATTGCGAACGAGACGGTGCTCTATGGCAACGGCGACCTGCACCTGCGCGTGGTGCTCGAGAAAATGAAGGACACTTATAATGTCGAAGTGTCGACGCGCCTCCCCAGCGTGCCGTATCGGGAGACCATTACCCGGTCCGCGGAAGGACATCATCGGCACAAGAAGCAGACCGGCGGCGCGGGCCAGTTCGGTGAGGTTTTCCTGCGGGTCGAACCCGCAGCGCGCGGTGAGGGATTCGAGTTCGTCAACAAGGTCGTCGGCGGCGCGATTCCGTCACAGTTCATCCCGGCGGTGGAAAAGGGTGTGCGCCAGGTCCTCGATAACGGCGCAATCGCCGGTTATCCGCTGCAGGACGTCCGCGTCACCGTTTATGACGGCAAGCACCATTCGGTCGACTCCAAGGAGGTGGCATTTGTCGCCGCAGGCAAGAAGGCATTTGTCAACGCGATCCAGAAAGCGCGCCCGATCATCCTCGAACCGATCGTAAACATGCATATTTCGGCGCCGAGCGACAGTATCGGCACGATCACCGGTGATCTGTCCGGCATGCGCGGACGAATTCTCGATCAGCAGATGCTGCCAGGCAATCAGGCCATGGTCGATGGTCAGGCGCCGCTCGCGGAGACGATCAGCTACTACTCGACACTGAAAGCCCATACCGCGGGTGAAGGCGTTTATACGCTGGAATTCAGCCATTACGAGCCGGTGCCGGCAAACGTCCAGCAGGAACTCGTATCGAGGTACAAGGGAGAAGACGAGGACTGAGGCGATCCGGCCGCTGCTGCGAGGGTGGCGAACTTGCTCCGTGCGGGTTTTCTGATTGCCGTTGCCGTGGCCATTGGGTGCGCGTTGAGCCCGCTCTCTGCGCCAGCCGCTGAGCCCTGTTCCGAGGACTGGATCTGCATTGAGGCCGCGGATGCGAACGGCGGCGTGATGCTGACCGCGCGCAATCTCAAGCCGTACCCGGTGACGTTCACACTCGAGACACGAACCAGCAATCTGCATCCCGACAGGACGCTACCGCTGACAACGACGCTTGACGCAAACGAGCGCCGCCGGGTGCTGCGGCTGCGGCGAGTTAACGAGCGTGAGCCCTACCGTTTTCGATACTGGTACGACTGGACGATCGGCAAAATCGATGCTGCGTCCGATCCTGACTATCTCTACGCGCTGCCTTATGCCGCGGGTGAGTCCTACCATGTTCTGCAGGGCTTTGGCGCCCGGTTCAGCCATACCGGTCTCGAGTATTTCGCGGTCGACTTCGGCATGGCCGATGGCACCCCGGTGCATGCGGCGCGCGGTGGGCAGGTCGCTCGTGTAGTCGAGCACAACGACCGCGGCTGCTGGGAAGACGGGTGCGGCAAGTTCGCCAACTATGTCGTCGTCCTGCACGACGATGGCACTACCGGCGAGTATTATCACTTGCGCCGCGACGGCGCACTCGTGGAACCCGGCGATCGCATCGAACGCGGCCAGAAAATCGGCCTGTCGGGAAACACCGGGCACACAACGATGCCGCACCTGCATTTTGCCGTTTATCGAGCCAGCGAATGGGGCAGGACCCAGTCCCTGGCCATACGCTTCGACACCGCGGACGGTGTGGTTGACCGTATTCGCTCGGGTCGCCGCTATCGCGCGCGCTGAACGACCCCGGGCGAAGCCACAGGCGGTGGCGGAAAAAGCGCGGTAGACTTGCCGGTCCGAAGGGGAACTACCCGTATGACCCGAAGCAGCGCATTCGTACCGTCCGGCGTAATCAGCCTGACGACCGATTTTGGCCACAAAGGGCCTTTCATTGGCACGATGAAAGGGCAGATTCTGGCGCGTTTTCACGATGCGAAAATTGTCGACATCACTCACGAATGCTCCGTGCACTGGCCGGACGAGGCGGGCTTCTGGATCAGCCGCGCCTATCGCTATTTTCCGTCCGGCTCGGTCCATCTGGCAGTCGTCGATCCGGGCGTTGGCACGGAGCGCGACATCATCGCGCTGGTGCATGCCGGGCACGTTTTCCTGGCCCCGGACAACGGACTGCTCGCGCCGTTGGCCGAATCCGGCCCGGATTGCCGGGTATTCCGTCTCGATACCGCTGCGTACCAGCGGTTCGGCATCACAACGGTCAGCGCGACATTCCACGGCCGCGACATATTTGCTCCGCTTGCCGCGGAACTGGCTTCGGCAAGACGCCGGCCCGATGAACTTGGCCCGCGCACCGCAGACCTGGTCCCGTCACTGCTCGAGGAGCCCCGGCTGAGTGCCGGTCGTATCAAGGGTGTGATTGTCACCGCGGACAACTTCGGCAACCTGATCAGCAACGTGGATGCGAGCCTGATTGCGCAGCTGGACAGCCCCATGGTTGTGGTGGCGGGCCACAGGATTCCGTTCGCAAGAACTTATGGCGCGGTGCAACCGGGCGACTATCTTGCGCTGATCAATTCGTTTGGTGTTCTCGAGATCGCGCGGGCCGAGCAAAGCGCGGCGGCAGGTCTCGGTCTCGAGCGCGGCGCACCGTTAGTGGTCGAAGACGTTACGAAGAGGACCGGCTCATGAGTATTGTGATCGCACTGCATGCGATTGCCGCCGTTATCTGGGTTGGCGGGATGGCTTTTGCATTTTTTGCGCTACGTCCGGTCGTGGCGCAACGGCTTGGTAACCAGCGCCGCCTCAGCCTCTGGCTACAGGTGATGCAGCGATTTTTTCTGATGGTCTGGGTCAGCGTCATTGTGTTGTTCGCGACCGGGTACTGGATGGTGTTCCACGTCTACGGCGGGTTCGACCGCACCGGGATCCATGTCCATCTGATGCACGGGCTGGGGCTGGTCATGGCGGCGCTTTTCCTCTATGTCTGGTTCGGCCCGTATCGGCGGCTGGCGCGTGCGGTGACGGGCAAGGAGTGGACGGCCGGCGGCGCGGCCCTGGCGGCCATTCGCCGAACCGTTGCGGTCAATCTCGCTCTGGGGATCGTCGTCGTCGCGCTCGGATCCGGCGGGCAGTACTTCTGAGCGGTTAGCGCGTTTCAGGCCCCGAGGCCGACGGGACAAGCGACACCCGTTCCGCCCAGACCGCAGTAGCCGCCAGGATTTTTCGCCAGATACTGCTGATGATAATCCTCGGCATAATAAAATTCTCCGGCCGCGGCAATTTCGCTTGTGATTTCGCCAAAGCCAGCCTGGCGCAACCTCAATTGATATTCGTCCCGCGACCGCCGCGCGGACTCCGCCTGTTGTTCGTCGGTGGTGTAGATAGCCGAGCGGTACTGGGTACCGCGATCGTTGCCCTGGCGCATCCCCTGGGTCGGGTCATGCGCCTCCCAGAAAATTCCCAGTAATTCCTCGTAGGACAACACTGCGGGATCGAACACGACGCGAACCACCTCGGTATGCCCGGTAAGGCCGCTGCAGACTTCTTCATAGGTCGGGTTGGGCGTGAACCCTCCGCTGTACCCGGCAGCAGTGGTGACCACGCCCTCCTGCTCCCAGAAACGCCGCTCAGCGCCCCAGAAACAACCCAGGCCGAAAATCGCCCGACCGAGACGAGCGTCGAATGGCCCGCGCAACGGCGCGTCGAGGACAAAGTGCCGCGGCGGCACCGCGAGCGCCTGATCGCGGCCGGGCAAGGCATTCTCTGCCGTGACCATTTTCACTGTCCTGTCGATTCCGAACATCGCTTCTCTCCCTCGTTGCGCCTGCCATGTCAGCGACCTGGCAGAGTGTTCCCTACCGCTCTTCGTGGTGCCAGCGTCACAGGATTCAAGAGACCCGGTGAAAACGGGGCCGCTATAATGCCGCGACAACAGTACTTCGAATCACGCTGGGAGTGACTCCGTGCAAGCTGCAGATTTTCATGGTACCTGGTCGTCCCGTCTCGCTTTTCTCCTGGCCGCGGTCGGCGCTGCCGTCGGCCTGGGCAACATGTGGAAGTTCCCCTACACCGCCGGCGTCAGCGGCGGCGGCGCATTCGTTCTCGTCTACCTGGCTGCGGTAATCGTCGTGGCAGTTCCCATCATGATGGCCGAACTGGCAATCGGGCGCCGCGGCAGACGCAGCCCGGTCAACAGCATGCGCCGGGTGGCTGCCGCAGACGGCGCCAGTGCGGCATGGAAAAACGTCGGCTGGGTCAATGTCTCCGCGGGATTCCTGATTCTGACCTTCTACAGCGTGATCGCCGGCTGGGCACTGGCCTATATTCCGAAGCTGGCGGCCGGCACGTTTACCGAATCCACCGCCGATCTGGTCGGATCGGAGTTCTCCGATCTGCTCGCGTCGCCGCTTACGCTGATCTTTTGGCACGCCCTGTTCATGGGACTGACGGTATTCATCGTTGCGCGCGGAATTCAGGACGGGATCGAGAAAGCCGTCAAGTTTCTGATGCCGTCATTGTTCGTGATGTTGCTGGTACTGGTCGTCTACGCCTGCATTGCCGGCGATTTTTCAGCAACGGTCGAGTTCATGTTTACATTCGATTTCTCCAAGATCGATGTGCATGTAGTGGTGGCGGCGATTGGCCAGGCGTTTTTCTCCGTCAGTGTCGCGATGGGACTGTTGATGACCTATGGCGCCTATCTCCCGGAAACGGTGGTGATTCCGCGCGCCGCAATCATCATCGCGATTGCCGACACCATGGTCGCCCTGCTCGCCGGATTTGCAATATTTCCCGTCGTGTTTGCCAACGGACTCGATCCGGCGGAAGGTCCCGGCCTGGTTTTCGTCACATTGCCGCTGGCATTCGGCCAGATGCCGTTAGGGACGTTGTTCGGGACCTTGTTTTTCGTCCTGCTGGTGTTTGCCGCACTGACATCTTCGATCGCGGTATTCGAGCCCATCGTGTCATGGGCGGAAGAGCATCAGGGCGTGAAGCGACAGTCTTCGGCACTGTTTTTCGGTGCGCTCGCGTTTCTTATCGGCCTGCTGACGGTCTTTTCGTTCAATCTGTGGAGCGACGTGCACCCGCTTGGCGGATTCGAGACATTCGCGGACAAAACCATCTTCGATGTCATCGACTACGTGGCGTCAAACATCCTGCTGCCGGCCGGGGGCATCCTGATCGCGCTTTTTGCCGGTTGGGCGATGGCGCGCAAGTCATCCGTGGAGGAACTCGGTATCGGCGATGGCACAGCCTATGCCATCTGGAGATTCCTGGTGCGCTATGTGTCGCCGATCGCTATCGCCGCTGTTCTGGTCACGCTGGTCGGCGGGTGACACGCGGTTACGTACCCACCCAGCGACACAGTTGTGCGGTGAGAATCGCAAGGTAGTTACCGAGCGCATAGCCGATCAACGCCATAAGCACCGCCACCGGGACCAGCCCCTCGCGGTGATAGGCGGCCACGACCGGCGCCGATGCGGCGCCGCCGATATTGGCGGCCGAGGCAATGGCCACGCTGTGCACGTCGACGCGAAATATCCTCGCGCCGGCGAGACAAAACAAACCGTGGATAAAAATCCAGATGTAGGCGCCGGCAACGAACGCCGGCGCCTGACCGAGGCCTGACAGTGTGGCCCGTGCACCCACGCTCGCGACAAAAACATAGACCAGCGCGACCCCGAGTTCATGTGACCCCGGAATACGGCTGACGGGTGTGGTCGACAGCGCAAGGGCGATTGTCGTGATCAGCAGAATACGCCACACCGACGTGGTCACGATGCTGCCGATCTCCGGCAACATTGGCGCAAACGCCGTTGCGGCCCAGGTCACCGCAAACCCGATTGCAATCAGATACAGGTAATCGCGCATTGCCGGTGCGCGGCTCCCGGCCGGCAACTCCGCCGCGGCGGCTTCCAGTTGCGCTATCCGGTCCGGCGGCACCCGAGCCCAGCGGTTGAATCGCTCCGCGAAAGCCTTGGACCCCAGCAGGATCGGCAACCAGACAACGTAGACGAGGTTGTCCGCCAGTACCGCGAGCCCGAGCTGCTCTTCCGGGGTACCCAGTGCCTCAGACACCGCGGCGAGATTACCCGTACCGCCAATCCAGCTGCCTGCAAGTGCGCCGAACCCCTTCCAGGCGTCCTCGGCCAGCCAGTTGTGGACGATTGCATAGGCGGTCACACCGCCCACCACGACACCGACTGTCCCCAGCAACATCACCAGCACGCCTTTGCCCATGATGCGAACGACGGCGGGCACGTTGACGGTCAAAAGCATCATCGTGATCAGAAACGGCAAGGTCAGATCGCGAAACGCGGTATACACGGGCGAGGATTGCGGCAACACACCGGTATTCGACAAAACCACCGGGGTCGCATAAATCCACAACAACGGCGGCAACATCGTAAAAATGCGCCATCGAGTGACCTGCTCGAGATAAAAATAGAACGCCGCAATTCCGGCCAATGCGGCCAATACGCCCGCAGACGACTCAATCATGCTAGATTTTCCCGGTAGGCAAATGCCGCGCCATTGTCATGGCAGTAATCGGCAAACGGCAAGGGGCAAACATGGCTCCGTAGCGGTAAGTACATTTCCCGATTGACCGGGACGGCATTGGCAACCACCCTTTGAATAGAAATAATTACATTATAGTCAACAACTTACAATAATAATGGCAGGGCTCTAAAGGAGCCGGAAACGGAGATTCGGAGCGGCATACATGAGAATATTGATCGCCCTTGGCGGAGGCCTGATCATCGCGCTGTTACTGTTCTGGTTCGATTCGTTCCTGATAGGCGGCCGCGATACCCACAAGGAAGACATGGAACCGGTCAGCGTCGTCAACTTCATCCGCGTGCACGAGGACGAATTCACCCAATTCAAGAAACGGCAGAAACCGAAAGAGCCGGAACCGCCGAAGAAGCCACCGCCGCCGGCGCAGCGCATCTCCAGCGACGTTCCGGACAACTCGCCGCAGTTGCCGGTCAATATCGACATTCCGAATATCGATGTCGGCACGGCCGGCGGCAGCGGCCCGTATATCGGAAACTGGAGCGGCGGCGACCCGAAGGCCGAGGGTGAGGCCATCCCGATCGTCAGAATCAATCCGCGTTATCCGCGCACGGCCCTGCTCGAGGGCATCGAGGGCTGGGTTCGGCTCGAATTCACGATACTGGAAGACGGTTCGGTCACGGACGTCGTGGTCAGCGACAGTCGCCCCGCCCGGATGTTTGACCGCAGCGCGGTGCTTGCCGTCATGAAGTGGAAATTCAAGCCGCGCATCATCGATGGCGAGCCGGTACCGAGGCGCGCCACGTCGACCGTGGAATTTATCTTGGAAGAGGACGAGTAACGACGCCGTATCGTCCGCTGCAGAAACGCTATGCAGTAGAATTTGCGTCGCACAGGGGTCAAGGAAGGGAAGAGATCGCAATGGGAAAGAAACGCGCTGTCGAGCATTACAAGGGGCATGAGCTGGTGGTCGAACTGGTCCAGATGGGGCGCGATTGGCGCTACATCGTTTCGGTGGTCAGCCACAAGGGTGACACCTCGGAAGCTGTGAGCGAGGAGTCGGTGGACACGTTCCGCTCCGATCTCGAGGCGCTGCATGCGGGCACCCAGCGTGGCCGCGGTCTCATCGATGCGACCGATGCGGAGGCATCGTCTTCCTGAACGTGGCGCAACAACGGCCCCGACGGATTCGAGGAGCCGCAGCGGCGATAGCCGCCGACGGGGCAGCCGGATGAATTACCATGACGCCCCGGCGCGTCCGCCCAGCGGGCGCCCGGCCACGGTTCCACACGCCCAGATTGCTCCCGAAGGCAGCCTCGAAATTCTGTCGCAAACCGAAGTAGGACGGCTGCGCCAGGTCAGCAATGAAGCACTCCATGAGCTCTTCCGGCGCTGCTCGCTGGCGGTGCTCAACAGCGGTGGTCAGCTCGACGACGCGAAGCAGATTCTCGAACGCTATCGCACTTTCGAAATCCAGCTGGTACAGCAGGACCGCGGCATCCGCCTCGACCTGCACAACGCTCCTGCCGAGGCGTTTGTCGACGGCAAGATGATCCGCGGGCTGCGCGAGCATTTGTTCGCGGTACTGCGTGATGTCCTGTACAACCGTATCGAGGTCGAGGGCAGCGGCAGATTCGACCTCGGCGACTCAACCGGCATCACCAACGCGGTTTTCGAATTGCTGCGGCACGCGCGATGCCTGACAACCGAGACGCCGAACATCGTCGTGTGCTGGGGCGGCCACTCGATTACCCGCAACGAATACGACTACACCAAGGAAGTCGGCTACCAGCTCGGGCTGCGCGGCATGAACATCTGCACCGGTTGCGGACCAGGCGCAATGAAAGGGCCGATGAAGGGCGCCACGATCGCGCATGCCAAGCAGCGCATCAGCGACGGCCGCTATATCGGCATAACCGAACCCGGCATCATTGCCGCCGAGGCGCCCAACGCGATCGTCAACGAGCTGACGATCATGCCCGACATCGAAAAGCGGCTCGAGGCTTTTGTCCGCGCCGGACACGGCATTGTCGTCTTCCCCGGCGGCGCCGGCACGGCCGAGGAGATTCTCTACCTGCTCGGGATTCTGCTGAACCCGGCCAATGCCGGGATCCCGTTTCCGCTGGTCCTCACCGGGCCGGCGTCGAGCCGCGACTATTTCCGTCAGATCGATGATTTCATCGCGGCCACGCTTGGCAAGGCGGCCACCGAGCACTACCAAATCATCATTGACGATCCGCCGGCAGTGGCGCGCCGGCTGCGCGCCGGCCTGGAGAGAGTGCAGAGCTTCCGGCGCAAGCGCAGCGACGCGTTTTTCTTCAACTGGCTGCTCAACGTCGATCTCGAATTCCAGCAACCGTTCGCCGTCACCCATGCAAACATGGCAGCTCTGAACCTGCACCGGGATCAGCCACCGCATAGTCTCGCATCGAATCTGCGCCGTGCGTTCTCCGGTATCGTCGCCGGCAATGTGAAAGACGACGGCATTCGCCTGGTGGAGACCGGCGGTCCGTTCGAGTTGACGGGCGAGCCATCCGTGATCCGCCCGCTTGACGATCTGCTCAGCGCCTTCGTCGCGCAGAAGCGCATGAAATTGCCGCTGACGGATTACGTCCCGTGCTACCGGATCGTCGGCCTGGCGGCAACGCCAACTCAGGTAAAACCCTAATAGACACTACCGGGTGCGGCTGCGACCATGACGCGCAGCTTTGGTTGACCGACAGCGGCCGCCGCGGCGCCGTTGACGACGGAGCACAGGGTGATGGGGCTATCCATCGACCGCGACGATTTTTCGGCGGCAGATTTCGAGCAATTTGCACAGCGTCTGCAGCAGTGCCTACGGGCACTGCGCGCACTGCTTGCACGCCCGGGTTTCGGCGCCGGAGAAACCAGCATCGGCGCCGAGCTCGAGGTCACGGTCGTCGACTCGCAAGGTATGCCGATGCCGCTCAACCGGCGTCTGCTCGCCGACTCGCTGGACCCGCAGCTGCAGCTCGAAATCGACCGCTTCAACCTCGAGTACAACCTGACTCCGATCGAGCTGCGTGAGCACCCGTTCTCGCAGCTGCAAAATGAGCTCGAACAGGCAATGGCCGCGATCGATACCGCGGTCGCGGCCCACGGCGGTCGCGTCGCCGTCATCGGGATACTGCCCACGCTGCGGCAACGGGACCTGGGCGCCGATGCGCTGACCGATCTGCCGCGCTATCGCGCGCTGGCGGCGGGAGTACGGCGTCTGCGCCAGGCACCATTTCAGATCAATATCAGCGGTCACGATCATCTCGTTACCACCAGCGACAGCGTAGCGCTGGAGGGCGCGAATACCTCGCTGCAGATCCATCTCCGCGTCGAGCCGGAGCGCTTTGCCGACACGTTCAACGCAGCCCAGCTGGTGACGCCGCTGGCAGTGGCAATCGGTGCCAACTCACCGATTTTTCTCGGGCATCGGCTGTGGGACGAGACCCGTATTGCGCTGTTCAAGCAGGCAGTCGACAGCCGCACCCCGGGCGCTGTCGAATGGCGCCGGGCCGCGCGGGTGCCATTCGGCCACGGCTGGGCCCGACAAGGCGCGTACGAACTATTCGCGGAATCGGTCGCGCTGTTCCCGCCGCTGATCCCGCTTAGCGGCGCTGAAAATCCCGTGTCCGCACTGCAACGCGGAGCTACGCCGTCGCTGCCAGAGCTGCGCCTGCACCAAAGCACGATATGGCAATGGAACCGGGCGATATTCGATCCGATTGACGGCGGTCATTTGCGCCTCGAGATGCGCGCATTGCCGGCCGGTCCCAGCGCAGTCGACATGGCCGCCAATGCGGCGTTCCTTGTTGGCCTCGTGCTCGGGATGCGCGAGCGGATCAACGATCTTATCCCGGCACTGCCATTCCAGTACGCGGAGTACAACTTCTATCGCGCCGCTCAGAACGGGCTTGATGCGCAATTGCTGTGGCCGACGTTGCAACCGATTTCACCGCGCGAACGCAGCGTCCGTGACCTGATCGCGGAAATGCTGCCGCTGGCGGCGGCCGGCCTGGCGGCGCACGGTGTCGCCGACGCCGAAGCAGACAGATACGTTGCGCTGATCGGCGAGCGCCTGAACGCGCAGATCAATGGCGCGCGCTGGCAGCGGCGGACGCTGGCGCGGCTGGAGCAACGCAACGAGCGGACTGAGGCAATTCGGCTAATGCTGCTGGCCTACCTGCGCCATGCGGCGAGCGGCGAAGCCGTCCACCGCTGGGAACGCTAGCACTTCATTTGCCGCGCGGGGGCGCGGCACGGGGGAGCCGCAGGATGAGACTGAGCGACAAATTTGCGGTGCTCGGTCAGGTACTGAGATGGCGTCTGACCTGGACCCGCCGCGATCTGGATTTTTGCCCGGACGACGTGGACGCGGACTCATTCGTGTCGGCCCGTGATGCCGTTTCGCTGATCGCCGACGGGTCCACGGTGATATCGTGCGGGATGGCTGCCAACGCTCGCTGTTCAGCCCTGTTTTGGGCAGTGCGGGAAGCGTTTCAACGCGACGGGCGGCCACGCGACCTGACCTGGATCGCGATTGGCGGACAGGGCGGGCGCGGGCGCGTGCCGGGGACCGTAGAGGAAATCGGACTCGACGGGCTGTTGCGTCGCTTTATCTCGGGACATACCGAAACCTGTCGTTCCATATTGAAGCTCGCGGCTGCCGGCCGTATTGATGTTCATGTGCTGCCGCAGGGTGAGATGACGGCGCTGCTGGAAGCCCAGGCGCGCGGCGAAACCTGGGTCACCAGCGATACAGGCGTCGGCACGTTTCTCGACCCGCGGGTCGGACGCGGCAGCGCCGTGACACCGAGTGACCTCCGGCTGGTCGACGTTTGCGGAACGATGCTGCGTTACACGCTGCCGGAAATTGATATCGCGATGTTCTCGGCGCCTTACGCCGACCGCCTCGGGAACGTGTACTTCGAACATGCGGCAACGATCACCGAGAACATCGAATCCGCGCGAGCTGCGAGGGCCAATAAAGGAAAGGTGCTGGCCGTGGTTGCCGGCCTGACCGCGCATGACCCGGAACGGATTGCACTGCGCGCAGACGAAGTCGACGCGGTCGTGGTCAATCCCTATAACGAGCAGACCGGCAGCGTGCCGCAAAAACGTTTCTGGGCGGCGTTTACACCCGGCGGCGACGGTGACGATGCGAGGGCGATAGCGCGATTGCGGTACATTAACCGGCTGCTGAAAATCACCCCGCAGCGCGGTCCGGTGGAACAGATGCTCGCGCGCCTCGGGGCGTTGACTTTCGCCCGCCAGGTCGAGCCCGGCGCAACTGTCAATATCGGCGTCGGCTTCGGCGAAGAAGTGTGCCGGCTGCTCCACGAGAGTCCCCTTGCCGCGGACCTGACGTTCACAACCGAGACTGGTGTCTACGGCGGCCTGCCGGCACCCGGTATTTTTTTCGGTGCGGCGGTCAACCCCACGCGCATGGAATCCTCGGCCTGGATGTTCCGCCTTTACCGGGAGCACCTGGGCGCGGCCGTGCTCGGCTTCCTCCAGGTCGACTCCGCCGGCAACGTCAACGTCTCGAAACGCTCAGACGACATTGCCGACTATGTCGGCCCCGGCGGATTTCCGAGTATTGTCGCGAGTGCTCGCAGCGTGTTCTTCGTCGGCACCTGGATGGCCAACGCGCAATGGCGAACCAGTGCCGGCCGATTGCAGCTCGACCGGCCCGGGACGGCGAAATTCGTCGAACAGGTCGACGAGATCACATTTAGCGGCGAGCAGGCACTGCTCAACGGCAAACGCGTTTTCTACGTCACGAATATCGGCGTGCTCGAACTCACCGCAGCGGGTCTGATGCTGACCAGCGTGATGCCCGGGATCGATATCCGCAAAGACGTGCTCGATGTCGCCAAAGCACGTATCTTGCTGCCGGACGAACACACGGTGCCAACAGTTCCCGAGTGTGTCGTGACCGGCGAGGGTTTCGCACTGCAATGGGGCGGCCTGCGGAACCACTGAAAACTATCGGGAGAACGAACATGCACGGTGGAGATCGGATAGCGGCGGTTCTCGAGGCGCATGGGGTGGAGTTCCTGTTCACGTTGTGCGGCGGTCATATTTCACCAATCCTGGCCGGCGCCAAACAGCGCGGCATCCGGGTCGTCGACGTGCGCCACGAGGCAACCGCCGTCTTTGCCGCCGATGCGGTGGCGCGGTTGAGCGGCATCCCCGGCGTCGCGGCGGTCACAGCCGGGCCGGGCCTGACCAACACGATCACTGCGGTAAAAAATGCCCAGCTGGCGCAATCACCCGTAGTCATACTCGGCGGCGCGACGGCGACCGCGCTGAAAAACCGCGGCTCACTGCAGGACATCGATCAGATGGCGTTGATGCGCCCGCACGTCAAATATGCGCGCGCGGTAAAACGTCTGCGCGATCTGGTACCGCTACTCGGCGAGGCGTTCGATGCCGCGCAGGATGGCGTGCCCGGTCCGGTATTTGTCGAATGCCCGGTTGACCTGCTCTATGCCGAGACGACAATTCGGCAGTGGTACGCGGACAGCACACCACGGGGCAACAGCGTTGCCGAACGCGCGATCCGCCTCTACCTGCAAAATCACGTCCGCCGCCTTTTTGCCGGCGCGGGCGAATCCAGGATTCCCGCCGGCGACGGCATGACGGCGCCGGTACCGGATGCAGCCCGGGTAAACAAGGCGGCCGGGCTTGTGGCGGCGGCCGAGCGTCCACTGATGGTAATCGGCAGCCAGGCCGTGGCCGACGTCGCCCACGTCCGCGACATCGCGCGAGCGGTGGAGAAACTGAACCTGCCGGTCTATCTGTCCGGAATGGCACGCGGACTACTCGGCAAATCCCATCCGTTGCAACGCCGGCACAAACGTCGCCTCGCGCTGAAACAGGCCGACCTGGTGATTCTCGCGGGTGTGCCTTGCGATTTTCGTCTCGATTACGGCCGCCATATTCGCCGCTCCGCAACACTGATTTCCGCCAATCGCAGCAGCCGGGACATGCGTCTCAACCGGCGCCCGGACCTCGCTGTTCCCGGCGACGCCGGGCGCTTTTTGACCATGCTCGCCGACTCGGAAAAGACCAGTGGGTCGGCCAGAGAGAACTGGCACGCCGAATTGCGTGAGCGCGACGCGGATCGCGAGAGCGAGATCGACCAGCAGGCCGAATCGGGCGGTGACAGCCTGAATCCGCTGCGGCTGTGCCGCGATATCGACGCGGCCGTGGATCGCCACAGTGTGCTGGTAGCCGATGGGGGTGACTTTGTCGCAACCGCTTCCTATATCGTCAAACCGCGCGCGCCATTGTCGTGGCTCGATCCCGGGGTATTCGGAACCCTCGGTGTCGGCGCCGGATTTGCGCTCGGCGCCAAACTGGTCCGGCCCGATGACGAGGTGTGGGTGTTGTTCGGCGACGGCGCTTTCGGCTACAGCGCGATCGAACTCGATACGTTCGTGCGCCACCAGGTCCCGGTCATCGCGGTAATCGGAAACGATGCATGCTGGACCCAGATAGTGCGCGAGCAGGTCAAGATGCTCGGTGACGACGTAGGTTGCCGGTTAGCCGCAAACGACTACGAGAAAATGGCGCAGGCGCTTGGCTGCGCCGGCCTGCGTCTCGACGATGCCGCAAATACGGCGAGCATTCTGGCGGCAGCGAAAACAGCCGCGGCCGACGGTCAGCCGACGCTGGTAAACGCCCTGCTCGGAACCACCGATTTTCGCGAGGGCTCGTTGTCGATGTGACGGCTCAGCCGTCGACTGGTGTCAGCCAGCCATGCCGGTCCGGTGAATCGCCGCGCTGTATTCGCACGAGTTCCTCGCGCAACCGGCCGGTATGCTCGCCGACCCCGCCGCCACCGACGTCGATTTCCTCGCCGCGGTGGATCAGAGTGCCAACCGGCGTCAGGACCGCCGCCGTGCCGGACAACGCAGCTTCGCCGTCCTGACACCACTCGAGCATTTCGCTAACCGTAAAATCGCGCTCCTCGATCCTGTAGCCGAGATCCGCGCCAAGAGTCAGGATGGAGTCGCGGGTCACGCCATGCAGAAAGCTGGTATCGAGCCGCTTGGTGAGAATATGACCTTCGCGAATCAGCAGGAAGTTGGCCGCACCGGTTTCCTGCACGTCTCCACCCGGGCAGAAAAGCACCTGGTCGATATGATATTTGGAACGCGCTGCGACAATGTTTTTCAGCGCGGCCGCATAGTTGGCGCCGGCCTTTACCACGCCCAGATGCGGCGCCGTCCGGAAATGTTCCTCGTCCACCAGGATACGCAGCGGCCGCAGACCGCCGGCAAAGTAATCGCCGACGGGGCTGAGCAGGACATACAGGCAAAACTCGGTCGCCGGTATCGCGGCGGCGCCGATATCCGGCAGGGTGCCAATCAGTACCGGCCGGATGTACAGCGCCCCTGGCGGATCGGGAATCTCATCGCGGCAGCTCGCCACGGCTTCCCGCACCATCCCAGCCACAACCCCGCGCCCCGGAAATTCGAGGCACAACTGCTCCGCGCTGTTCTCCATCCGCGCCATATGTCGGTCAAGGCGAAACAAATGGACCGTGCCATCGGCCCAGCGATAAGCCTTGAACCCCTCGAAGATGCTGCTCGAGTAATGCAACGCGTGCGCTGCCGGGTGGAGCGGGAGGTTTTGCAGCGGCTCGATGGCCGGCTCGGACCATGCTCCGCCCCTGAACCAGCAGATTGCCATCCGCGGGGCAAACACCGTTCCGAATTTTGCTGGCGTCTTGTCGTTTGCAGACGTCATGTGAATAGTCTCCAGAGTCCTTTACCGCGGGGAGTCAGCCCCCGTTTTTTATGGCCACGCACTATGGACGAAATGCCGTTGGTTGGAAAGCGCCGGGGTCACAGTTATCCGGTTCCGGGCCCTGCGGCATTCCCCTACTTTTTTTGCACTGCAATAAAACATATCATTGTGTCGGATTGTGCACTGCGGCATTTGCACGACCGTATCCCGACGAGCCAGCAGGAAGAAAGGACGCCAAATGGACATGAAAGACAAAGTAGTGGTTATTACCGGTGCCGCCCGCGGCCTCGGGGCGGCAATGGCAGAAGCGGCAGCCGCTCGCGGAGCGACCCTGGCGCTGGTCGACCTCAACGCTGACATGCTGGAAGACACGGCCGCGGTATGTGGCCGGATCGGCGCGAAAACCGCCTGTTACGGTGCAAATGTCGCGAAGGAAGACGACGTCGTCCGCCTGTTTGCGGACATCGACAAGGAGTTCGGCCGTGTCGACGGCCTGATCAACAACGCAGGCATCACCCGTGACGGAATGCTGGTGAAAGCGCGAAAAGGCGAGATTGTCGACAAAATGAGCCTGGCGCAATGGCAGGCGGTGATCGACGTCAATCTCACCGGCGTGTTTCTGTGCGGTCGCGAGGCTGCGGCGATGATGATTGGCAAAAAGACCAAGGGCGTCATTGTCAACATCTCCAGTATCTCGCGCCACGGCAACATGGGCCAGACCAACTACTCGGCGGCAAAAGCCGGTGTCGCGGCCATGACAGTCACATGGGCCAAGGAACTGGCCCGCTACGGGATTCGCGTGGCCTCGATCGCACCCGGGTTTATCGCGACAGAGCTGGTCGCATCGATGAAGCCCGAAGCACTCGAGCGCATCCGCGGGGTGATCCCGATCGGGCATCTGGGGCGACCTGATGACATCGCCCACGCCGCGATGTTCATTTTTGAGAACGACTACATCAGCGGCCGCTGCATCGAGCCCGATGGCGCCCTGCGCCTGTAACGCAAGCCAATTCAGCGGCACGATCCCCCCGGCAAGCGCGCCCGGCCGCCATACGGTGGCGGCCGGGCGCGCACCTTTTGCCATTGCTGCGATTACCGTGGCCGCCAATCATGGCAGACCCTGGCCCGGAGCCGAAAAAATCCTCCCCTGAATGCTATTGCGTTGCGCAATTTTTGCTGAATGCAGGAAATTTTATCAGAACTTGATATTTTTTTAATCTATTTAAAACAAATACTTATGATTTCTCTATCCATTCCAAGGAAATTCTTTTGCACTGCACAATATTTTCCATTATATTGCACTGCACAACGTCACTCCGGAAAGAGGATCACCGCCATGACCAAAAACGACCCGTTCGCAACGATGTTCAATTTCAACGAGAGCGCTCTTGCGCCTTTTGCGGAATTCACCAAGCTCTCCGCAAAGACCTTCGAGCAGTTGGCCCGATACCAGTACGAACTGGCCGGCGACCTCGTAGAAGCTGGCATCGAGCAGGTCAACCTGCTTGGCCGTATCGAGAAGCCCGAAGAACTGCTCCAGGCTGAAATGGACCTCGGCCAGAGCCTCGGCAAGAAGCTCGGCAAGCGCTCGGAATTGCTGCTGAAAATCGCCAGCGACGCGCAGTCAGGCTATCGCGACCTCGCCGGCCAGACGATGGCCGACGTCAAAGCCAAAGCCGCCTGAACCAGCCGGCCACGACCCCCGGGGCGGCAACGTTCCGGGGGTTTTTTGTGCCCGCCCGGCCGTCTTCGCCACCGTCCCGAGCTGGCGGGGCTGACCGCAGGCGACCGGGACGACTATCATCGGGTCATGGCTACCGAGCATCTGATCAAAAAATACGCGAATCGCCGACTCTATGACACGACTCAGAGCGGCCATGTCACCGTGGACGACCTGTTTGATTTGATTGTGGCCGGTGACACCATTCGGGTCATCGACGACAAAAGCGGCGAGGACATCACCCGGCCGGTGCTGTTGCAGG
>Ga0316191_10000241_pt1 | contig 33593 bp, 21 predicted proteins | sample Eddworburr2cm_MG_FD_204928 | JGI IMG/M metagenome (GOLD analysis project Ga0316191, IMG submission 204928) | Coastal sediment microbial communities from Maine, United States - Eddy worm burrow 2 cm | ecosystem: Environmental > Aquatic > Marine > Coastal > Sediment | place: USA: Maine...
ACCTACGTCAACGAAGGGAACGGCTGGAACTCCTGGCCCTATGACCATCCGTTCCACCTGATTCTGAACATAGCCGTGGGTGGCATGTGGGGACGATCCGGGGGCGGTATCGATGACAGCGTCTTCCCGCAGAAGATGTTTGTCGACTACGTGCGTGTTTACGAGCGGATGCCCTAGGCAATACGCACGCCACATGGCTCCCCGGACAGATTGCGGTTACTGCAGTGCCGATTGCCGCACTGAAACCATTAGGTATTGTTAAAACCTGCTCAAGACATATCGGTCGGCCCGGAATCCTTTCGGAATAGCCTCATCCTGGTCAAGTGCAAACGCGGCAAGCATTCGTCCCGTGGCCGGGGCATGTTTGAAGCCGCTGCCCGAAAACCCGCAACCTACGACCAGGTTGTCCGCAATGCGGTCGATTATCGGGTTGCTATCCGGAGTCATGGTGTACATGCAGGATTCTCGAATCGCCGGCTGTTTATGGTCCAGCAAAGGCAGGTGATCGCGAACGTAGTCGGCGACCTTTTCGACATACTCCTCGGCAGAAGCCAGGTCGCGGGTCTCCGGATCTGATTCCGGCCCGCCGTGATAGAGCATCTTGACGAGACCAGGGTATTCATAAGACGGCAATCCATAGATCCCCGTCAGTCGTGCATTGAAGAGAATAGGAAGACCGCTCGAGGCGCTGTAACGTCCGGACGGATCGCTCCAGTAGGTGACCGGTGTCAGCAGACTGCGGAGGTGCCCCCTGAGCTGCGGCAACAACCGGGCTGTCCAGGGCCCCGCACAGACGATCACGCGATCAAAGGACAGCTTTTCTGTTACACCGGTTGCGTTGGGCCGCACATCAATACGAATGCCGGAGTGCGAGTCCGGTTCCAGCGACTCCACTCGACTTGTGACGATTCGGCCACCACACGCCAGCAATTGCGACTGCACAGAATTGAGACATCGATGGGCAACGAGGAGACCGCCGTTTGGGTCCCACGCCGCTCCCCATTCCTTCGGGTAGCTCAACATCGGAAAACGGGCAGCAATTGTTTCGTGGTCCAGCCACTCGACGGGTCGTTCGCTGCGTCGCAGCACGGCCATGAATTTTTCGAGGTCGGGATCGCCAGGTTGGCCAAAATTGAGCAGGCCCGTTTTCACGAATAATGTTTCACCGCTGGCCTCTTCCAATGCCCGCCATCGGGATAGCGAATAATCGAGCCTGTCCAGTTCCAGTTCGCCCAGGAAACGGAATGCACGCGACAAGCCATGCGAGCTCCCGCGCGTGTGTGGCAGGGGGAATTGTTCAACCAGGGTGGTATTTATACCGGCCTCCGCCAGGTGCAGTGCAGCCCAGGACCCGATAATGCCGCCGCCGACGACGCAAACCGATGCGGATTGTTTGTTCAACTTGTCGATGTAGATATCAGCCATTCTGCAAGCCTGCAGTCATCGTGTTTTAATGACCGTAATTCTAGCATTCGAATAGCTGGTCAGACGCTTGTTGAAAACGACGAGCGGCCGCTGAGAACCGCGGTATACAAGGGAAAAACACGAGAATCCCCTGTTTCCACAGGGTGCCTAGGTAGAACCACGAATACTTCCCCGTGGCAGGCATTGCGATCATGGTTGTGGCGTATAGATTAGTGTGTCGCCGATAGTTCGGGAGTGTATTTTCATGCGCACGTTGTCACGTATATTGCTGGTAGCTTCCCTGTTGGTGTTTTCATCAACGGGCGCCGCGGGCGATTTCAAGAAGGGCTGGAATGCCTATAATTCCGCCGACTACGGGACCGCGCTGACTGAGTGGCAGGACCTGGCAGACTCCGGGGATGTCAAAGCTTCCTACGGAATGGGCCTCCTGTATGGCAATGGTTTTGGCGTCGACATGAACGACGAGCTCGCGCTCAAATACTATGGCTTTGCGGCTGAAAATGGCCACGCCGAAGCGCAATTCAACCTGGCGGTCATGCATCAGAATGGGTGGGGCGTTCCGCAAAGTGATGAAACAGCAAACAAGTGGTACGCATTGGCCGCGGAGCAAGGAATTACTGCGGCGCAGATTGCGATTGGTCGTTTCTATTCACTCGATTTTCTGGATTCTTACGACCCGGTCACGGCTTACATGTGGTTCAGCATTGCCGTGAAGCTCGAAGACGTCGATGCATCAGACAAATGTGAGTTTCTCCGCACAAGAATGACGCCTGAGCAGATCGCGGAAGCTGAAGCCCGGGTCAGCAGCTGGGTAAATAGCCACAAGGCACTGTTCACCGGCAACTAGTTTCTTCTCAATCTCCTTGAGGGTACCTCGGGTCCGGCCAGCGATGGTCGGGCCCGTTGCATTCTCGTGCTAGAGTAACCACCTCAAAAAACAACTAAGGGTGGGTAATGAGAAACATCATTCAATTCGTCGTCGTGGTCGCGACGCTATTTGTACTGCAAGTCGTGCCGCAACAATCTTTCGCAGGCGAAGAGAAAGCCATACTGGTAACTGGTGCCAGCACTGGTATTGGTCGCCACCTCGCTGAAGCGCTTGCAGCGGAGGGCTACCACGTCTATGCGGGTGCACGTAAAGACAAAGATCTCGCGGAACTCGATGCGATTGAGAACATCACGGGGGTAAGGCTCGATGTCACGAATCAGGACCAGGTCGATGCAGCCGTCGACAAGGTAAGGGCCGATGGTGGGGGGCTGTATGCGCTGGTGAATAATGCCGGTGTTGGCGGCGGCGATTTCGTGGCTGACACACCGATTGACGATCAGAGCTTCGTCTATCGTGTCAACGTAGAAGGTGTCTACCGCACTACGAAGGCTTTCGCGCCACTGCTTATTGAATCAAAGGGTCGAATCGTAACGACCGGTTCCATTGCCGGGACTGTTTCCTGGCCGGGTGGCAGCGCCTACAGTGGCAGCAAGCACTGGATTGAAGCGTTTACCGATGCGCTGGCAGGCGAAATGGCAGAGCACGGTGTCAGTGTGAGCGTCGTCGAGCCAGGCAATTACAAGTCGAACATTCGTCGCACCAGCGTCGCGCGAGAGCATGAAAAAAAGAAAGCTTCGGGCGGTGAATTGACCGAAGAAATGAAAGAGGCCTACGAGAAGACCGCCGAGCGGGAGCTGTCCTACAAAGAACCTGACGAGGTGACGGAGGCATTCATGCACGCGCTGTTCTCTGATGCACCGTTGTTGCGTTACATGGTTGTACCGAACAAGCGCGAAGCCGAGATAACGATCGGCACGAAAATCAATGAGCTGGTGCAACTCAACCAATGGAGTCCGCATGGCTTCAGCCGGGATGAACTTGTGCAGATGCTCGATGTGGCACTGAGCCCCGAGGCGGAGGCAGCAGGAGAATAACAATGGCAAACAGGTTCAAGTTAGGCTTACTCGCCGCAATCCTGGTGTTCGGTGGTCTCGGGATACAACCAGGTTTTGCCGGCGAACAAAAAGCGGTTCTCATTACGGGCGCGAGTACGGGCATCGGACGAAACATGGCCGAGCGATTGGCCAGCGAGGGTTATTTTGTCTACGCGGGTGCTCGTAAGGACCAGGACCTGGCCGAGTTGGACGAAATCGACAACGTCAAGGCAGTAAGACTTGATGTCACGAGCCAGGAAGACGTGGATGCGGCCGTCGCGTTGATAAATGAAGGCGGTCGCGGTCTTTGGGGACTTGTTAACAATGCGGGCGTCGCAACGAGGGCGCCGGTCGCTGCCGTTACGGACGAGGAAGTCGATTTCGTTTTTGCGGTCAATGTAGACGGCGTGATTCGGGTTACGCGGGCGTTTATACCGCTGATCGTCGAAAGCAAAGGCCGTATCGTCACCACGGGCTCGATCGCCGGCATTCGCTCGAGTCCGGGTGGATCGGTCTACAGCATGACCAAGCATGCGGTCGAAGCATTCACGGATTCGCTGGCCGCCGAAATGGCTGACGCGGGTGTCCAGGTCAGCGTCATCGAGCCCGGTGCTTATAAATCTCGCATCCGCCGCAATGCAATCGGGCGTTTCATGGACGATGTCGCAGCCTCCGGTGGGGAGGTGCCCGATGAAATGCGTGAGCAGGCGAAGCAGATGGCGGAACAAGAGATCGCGATGGATGAACCCGACGATGTGTCAGCCGCCCTGGTTCATGCAATGTCCGCCGACGTGGCACTGCGCCGCTACCTGGTTACGCCGAATGCGGAACAGGCGGAAAGGACAGTACGTGCCCTGGTTCAGGAACTGGTGGAGCTGAACGAATGGGAGCAGAACGGCTTTAGCCGGGATGAGCTCGTGCAGATGCTCGACGAGGCGCTGAAACCTCAGCCAGAGACCGCATCGGACTGAGCTTCGGGCGCGGCGTCCTGGAATGCTGTGAGTTTGTTGCAGTGGTCAACGCTGGCGACAAGTTTCGGGTAGTTGTCGAGCGGTACCTTAAAGCGCCGTGCGTTGTACACCTGCGGTACCAGGAATGTGTCAGCCAGCGAGACATCATCGCCAAAGACGTAGGGGCCATCACTCGCGATGGCCTCTGCGGCCTTGAATCCTTCGTGAATCCAGTGCGCGTACCAGTCGCTCGTCGGGTCTTCGCCAAACTCGGTCTTGATGTAGTTCATGACGCGCAGATTGTTGAGCGGGTGAATGTCGCAGGCAATCATGTTGCAGAACGCACGAACCTGGCTGCGAGCGGGTTCGGTTTGCGGCAATAGTTTCACGTCAGCGTAGGTTTCTTCGAGGTACTCGAGAATCGCCATCGACTGCGCAATACCCAGGTCGCCGTCCTCGAGAAAAGGAACGAGCATCTGCGGGTTTCTGGCTCGGTAAGCGTCGCTTCGATGTTCGGAAACACCCGGTGCGAGTGATACGGTTACGATTTCGTGTTCGAGCTCTTTGAGGTTGAGCGCGATGCGTACGCGGTAGGCCGCAGATGAGCGCCAGTAACTGTAGAGCTTGATCGACAACGTGTTCTCCCTGTGTGGATTCTCCCTTTACGGGGCTTCGTACTTCTCCACGACCTGGTCGATCGTACCGAAGATTGAGCTGCCGTTGGCGTCATTCATCTCGATACGAATGCGATCGCCGAACTTCATGAACGACGTTGCCGGCTTGCCATTAATGATTGTCTCGATTGTCCGGATCTCTGCGATGCAGGAGTAACCAACACCACCCTGGTCGACTGGCTTGCCCGGACCATCGTCTAGTTTGTTCGAGACGGTTCCGGAACCAATAATCGCACCGGCGCCGAGCGGGCGCGACTTGGCTGCATGAGCAATCAGCTGGCCAAAGTGAAAAGTCATGTCAATGCCCGCATCCGGCTTGCCGAACAGCGAGTCGTTGAAGTACGAGAGCAGGGGCAGGTGCAATTTGCCCTCTCGCCAGGCATCGCCCAGTTCTTCCGGGGTCACGGCCACGGGCGAGAACGCGCTCGAAGGTTTCGACTGGAAGAAGCCAAAGCCTTTGGCGAGTTCGCCCGGTATCAGGCCGCGCAGCGAAACGTCGTTGACGAGCATGATCAGTTGTATGTGATCGAGCGCATCCTCGGGCGAAACGCCCATCGGGACGTCATTGGTTACAACGACAATCTCTGCTTCGAAGTCGATACCCCAGGCCTCGTCGGCCATCGGGATATTGTCGCGCGGACCGATAAACGAATCGGATCCGCCCTGGTACATGAGAGGGTCTGTCCAGAAGCTCTCGGGCATTTCGGCGCCGCGGGCCTTGCGTACAAGCTCGACATGATTGACGTACGCCGAACCATCGGCCCACTGGTACGCGCGCGGCAGGGGAGACTCGCAGTCGGCCTGGTTAAAGGCATCGCCTTCACCAGCTTCGACGTGTGCTGCGAGCGCCTCGAGGGCAGGGCGGGCGTTGGACCAGTCGTCGAGCGCTGACTGCAGTGTCGGGTATTCGCCGGCCATGCAGCGTGCCAGGTCTTTCGATACGACTACGAGACGACCGTCGCGGCCGCCTTTTAAGGAGGCTAATTTCATTTATTTCTCGCCCGTGAATTCGAGTTCGTGCAGCCAGGCTGCGTGGCGCGGAGCTTTCTTTGTCTGGCTCCATTCTTCAAGCATGGCGGGTGCCACGCGCTTCAGTTCGTCAATCTGATCCTGGGTATGTGTATTGGCGACCAGTTCCAGCCGATGCCCGTTGGGGTCAAAGAAGTAGATTGACTGGAAAATGCCGTGATTGGTGGGGCCGATTACCTTGAGGCCCTCGCGCTCGATTCTGTCCTTGGCGGCAAGCAGGGCATCATAGTCGTCCAGTTCGAACGCGATGTGCTGCACCCACTCCGGCGTGTTGTGATCGCGATCCATTTCCGGGCGCGTCGGCAATTCGAAAAACGCGAGTACATTGCCCGCGCCGCAGTCGAGGAAGACATGCATGTAAGGATCGGGTTCCTTGGTCGAAGGCACCTGGTCCTCAGCAAACGCGACTGTGAATTCCATGTTGAGAACGCGTTGGTAAAACTCGACGGTCTCTTTGGCGTCCTTGCAGCGGTACGCTACGTGATGAATTCGTTTGAGTTTCATGCTTCGCTCCTGTCAGGCGTTTGTATCGACAACGCCGCGGGCGACCTGGTCGCGCTCGATCGACTCGAATAGTGCCTTGAAGTTACCTTCGCCGAAGCCTTCATCTTCCTTGCGCTGAATGAACTCGAAGAACGTCGGGCCAACCATGTTCGCCGAAAAAATCTGCAGCAACAAGCGCGGGTTGCCGTCTTCCGTCGTGCCATCGAGCAGAATACCGCGAGACTGCATTTCGGCGACAGGCTCACCGTGACCGGGCAGGCGTTCTTCGAGCATCTCGTAGTAGGCCTCCGGTGGCGCAGTCATGAACTCGATGTTGTTCTTCTTCAGCCGATCCCAGCAGGCGTATAAGTCGTCACACGCGAACGCAATATGCTGTATCCCTTCGCCATTGAAGTCCATGAGGTACTCTTCGATCTGGCCGGTGCCTTTTGATGCTTCCTCGTTCAGCGGAATTCGAATCTTGCCATCGGGTGCAGTCATGGCCTTCGATAACAGTCCTGTGTACTCGCCCTTGATATCGAAGTAACGAATCTCGCGGAAGTTGAACAGCTTCTCGTAGTACTTGGCCCAGTACTCCATACGACCGCGGTAGACGTTATGCGTCAGGTGGTCGATGACAGTGAAGCCGCAGCCCTCGGGATATGGATCAACGCCCTCGAGGTACACGAAATCAATGTCGTAGATCGACGTACCACGTTCATAACGATCGATGAGATAGACGGTCGCACCACCAATGCCTTTTATAGCAGGCAGGCGAAGCTCCATCGGGCCCGTCGGAATGTCGACAGGTTCTGCGCCTTGCCTGAGTGCCCGGTCGTACGCCTTGTGTGCATCCCTGACACGGAAAGCCATGCCGCAGGCGCAGGGACCATGTTCGCGCGCAAAGTACCAGGCCTGGCTCTTTTCTTCGTTGTTAATGATGAAGTTGATATCGCCCTGGCGCCACAGTGTGACGTTCTTGGAGCGATGCCGTGCGACTTCGGTAAAGCCGAGCAGCGAGAACGCGTTTTCGAGTACGCCGGGGACGGGCGAGGCAAACTCGACAAACTCAAAGCCGTCGAGGCCCATGGGGTTTTCGAAGAGATCAGCCATTGCTCAATCCTCTGGGTTGTTCTTCTGTAAAAATCTTTTCGACATTATGAGCGAAATATCGAAAAATAGTGTTCAAAATGCGCGTTAAAAGTGGATAAAAAGAAACAAATATTTCAAAATAGAGAAAAGAACGGATAAAAAGCCCAATGAAATTAACACGTACCGACCGTCGCCTCCTCGTAGAACTGCAGCGAGACGCCACGCGCAATCAAAGCGAGCTGGCGGAACTCGTCGGCATGTCCCGCACATCGTGTTGGCGGCGGATACGGGACTTTGAAGAGGCGGGACTGATCGAGCGCCAGGTCGCCTTGCTGAACCCCAAAGTCGCCGGCTTCAATATCCAGGTCCTGCTCCTTGTGACCATGACAGAACATACTGAAGACAATCGGCAGGGTTTCGAACGGCATGTTTCGCTATTGCCCGAGGTCACCGAGTGTTACTCGGTATCCGGTGACCGCGATTACCTGTTGCAGGTTGTCGCTCGCGATATGGATAGTTACAACGACTTTCTCAATGCCGAGATCCTGCGACACGAGGCGGTGCGCTCGGCGAGTTCGACCTTCGTACTGAAGCGCGTCAAGTATTCGACGGCCCTGCCGTTGTAACCTTCAGCCGGAGAGCAGCAACGCGATTGATAGCGCGGGCATTACAAGCTGCTGTTCGCCATCGAACTCCGGGCCGTCCTGTCCGCTACAGAAGGCAATACGCCACTCCCGGGCCCGATCGCTGCGTGCCAGTCGCATCGTGGACGGGTCGTCATGTGCGTTGATCAGGATTGCAATGGCCGTTTCTGTAGCGTCGCGATTGCGGCGCGAGATTACCTTGGTAAATGCGCGACTGTGTGCCCATTCCGGTTCCTGTTTCTTGTGACCATCCTGGTTGATCCAGTCGATTCGGATCGAGCCTTCGGTCAGCGACAGCGAGCCGTGGACATATTCCGGTAAACGCAGCAGTGGCGTCTCGCGGCGGAGCAATACGAGTTCACGTACCTGCTCGGTAAACTGTGGATCGTCGTCAAGGCCGGACCAGTCGATCCAGCCGGTTTCGTTATCCTGGGCGTAGGCGTTGTTGTTTCCCTGTTGGGAGTTTCCGAACTCGTCACCGGCGAGAAGCATCGGTGTGCCCTGCGACATCAACAGTGTAGCGAGCAGATTGAGGCGATGGCGCCGCCGCAACATGTTTACGTCCGAGTCAGACGACTCGCCCTCGATGCCGTAGTTGCAGCTGTAGTTGTGTGCGTGCCCGTCCCGGTTGTCCTCGCCATTCGCCTCGTTATGCCGGTTGACGTAACTGACCGAGTCCAGCAGCGTGAACCCGTCGTGTGCGGTTACGAAGTTGACGCTCGTTGTCGGGCCGCGACCGCTGGCCTCGAAAATATCGGACGACCCATGCAGGCGCCTCGCAAGTACACCGCTCTTGCCATGGTCGCCACGCCAGAACTGCCGCACACCGTCGCGGTAGTTGTCGTTCCACTCGGCCCACCGCGGAGGAAAATTACCCAGTTGGTAGCCACCGGGACCCGGGTCCCAGGGTTCTGCTATTAGCTTGGCGTCTGCGAGCCGGATGTCGTTGCTGATATCGAGCAACAGCGGGTGCCCTTTGGAAAATCCGTGATTGCGGCGTCCGAGTATCGTCGCGAGGTCGAATCGAAAGCCATCGATGCCCATGGCTTCGGCGAAATAACCGAGGCTGTCCAGGATGATCTGCCGGACGCGAGGGTGTTCGACTTCCATTGTGTTGCCGCAACCGGTGTCGTTAACGTAGGTGCCAGGGTCGTGAGGAAGCGTCCGATAGTAGGAGAGATTATCGATGCCACGAAAGGCAATGGTCGGCCCATCATGGCCGCCCTCTCCGGTATGGTTGTAAGCAACGTCGAGAATGACTTCGAGGCCAGCGTCGTGAATTGCGCGCACGGCGTCACGCAGTTCGAGGTCGGCGTCGCCATTTGCATAACGCGGCATCGGAGCAAAAAACGATATCGTGTTGTAGCCCCAGAGATTGCGCAGTCCCTGGTCCGCGAGATGACGCTCGTCAATAAACGCGTACACGGGCATGAGTTCGACCGATGTGATGCCAAGCGCCTTGAGGTACTCGATGACCTGTTTGTTCTTAAGTCCAGAGAACTTGCCGCGGTCCTTTTCACTGACGCCCGGGTGCCGCATCGTGTAGCCCCGAACATTGCACTCGTAGAAAATGGTTTCGTCCCACGGAATTCGAACCGCCGGGTCGCCACAAGGGGTGCCGGATGCGGTAACGATGCTGTAGGGCACGCTGCCTGCACTGTCGAGGTCATTGTTATCAAACACCGCGTCGACCCAACGGAACTCGCCGTGCAGTCGGCGCGCGTAAGGATCGATAAGCAGCTTGCTCGCATTGCAGCGCAGTCCGCGTGACGGATCGTAGGGGCCATGAACGCGATAGCCGTAGCGCTGACCCGGTGCGCAACGAGGCAGGTAGCCATGCCAGACACCATCAATGCAGTCGGGCAGATCATGTCTCTCGGTTTGTGCGCCTTGGTCATCAAACAGGCACAGTTCCACGCGCTCTGCTATCGACGAATAGAGGGCGAAGTTGGTGCCGTCGTTATCCGGTGACGGGCCGAGCGTTTCGGGAGAGCCTTTCTCGATCATGAAGTCTCGTGAGCGAGCGGCTGGAGGTGCCAGATGTCCTCGTTGTAATCGCGCATGGTTCTATCCGTTGAAAAGCGCCCGGAATTTGCTGAATTCAAAATACTCATGCGTGTCCAACGTGGCGTGTCGAGGTAAGCCTGTCCCGCGGCATTTTGTGTATCAACAAAACTGCGGAAGTCCGCCGCAGTCATCCACTGGTCGGCGGGTTCCCTGATCGACTGGATGATCGAGTCAAAAATGCCCGGCTCGAAGTGATTGAAGTGACCGCTCTCAAGCAAATGCATAACGCGCTTGAAATCAGCGTCGCCTTCGATAATGGCCTGCGGGTCATAGTGTCCACGCAATGCCTCTATGTCTTCCACCGTATTACCGAACAGGAAAAAGTTCTCGTCGCTCACGGCCTCGCGAATTTCGACGTTGGCTCCGTCCAGCGTGCCAATTGTAATCGCGCCGTTCATCATGAATTTCATGTTGCCTGTGCCGGATGCTTCCTTACCCGCTGTCGAAATTTGTTCGGACAAGTCGGCGGCCGGACAAATTTTTTCCATGCCGGTGACGTTGTAGTCCGGATAGAAGATCAATTGCAGGTGGCCCTTCATGGCAGGGTCGGAGTTGATCACTCGCGCGACATTATTGATGCACTTGATGACCGACTTGGCCATGACATAGCCGGGCGCTGCCTTGCCGCCGATAAGTATCAAGCGAGGTACGAGACCCTCGCCGTCTCCGCGGCGAATACGGTCATACAGGTGAATCGCATGCAGGACATTCAACAGTTGTCGCTTGTATTCGTGAATGCGCTTGACCTGGACGTCGAACATCATGTCGGTGGACACGTCGAGTCCTGTCTTTTTCTCGAGGTCGGTTGCCAGTCGGGTCTTGTTGCCCAGCTTGACCTCGCGCCAGCGAGCCTGGAATTCGGGATCATCGGCGTACTCTGAAAGCGCAGTCAGTTTCGAGAGCTCCGTTTTCCAGCCGTCGCCGATCGTTTCGTCGATTAGCGACGCAAGCCCGGGATTACACGCAGCAAGCCAGCGCCGCTGCGTTACGCCGTTGGTCTTGTTGTTGAAACGTTCAGGCCAGAGTTCGGCAAAGTCGCGAAACAAGCCTTCGCGCAGGAGGCGTGAGTGCAATTCCGCAACGCCGTTGACCGAGAAACTGCCGACAATGGCGAGGTAGGCCATACGGATCATCGGCTCCGGGCCTTCCTGGATGAGTGACATCCGTCGTATGCGGTCATTGTCACCGGGCCAGCGCTGGCCGATATCTGCGATGAATCGTGCGTTGATTTCGTAGATGATATCGAGCAATCGCGGCAACAGGCGCCGGAACATTGCGACGGACCACATTTCGAGTGCTTCCGGCAGTAGAGTGTGGTTCGTATAGGCCATCGTCTTCTGCGTGATGTCCCAGGCCTGGTCCCATTCAATACCGTGGTGGTCGGTCAGGAGGCGCATGAGTTCTGCGACGGCAATGGCCGGGTGAGTATCGTTGAGCTGGAAGCAATGTTTCGCGCCAAACTCCGAGAAGTCATCACCATGCCGTCGTTGCCAGTTGCGAATCGTGTCCTGTAGGCTGGCCGATGCCAGAAAGTACTGCTGTCGAAGGCGAAGCTCCTGGCCGTTTTCAGTCGCCGCATTCGGGTAGAGCACCATCGTGATGTTTTCCGCCGCGTTCTTTGATGCAACGGAATCGGCATAGCTGCCCGCATTGAATTCCTCGAGGTCGAACTCGTTGCGGGCGGCGGCCGACCAAAGCCGCAAGGTGTTGACGATGTCGTTTTCGAAACCGGGTACGGGTACATCGTAGGGGATTGCGAGCACGTCGTGCGTATCGACCCACACATGTCGCGACTTGCCACGAGCATCGATCTGCACGTCGCTGCGACCTCCGAACTTGATGGTCTGGGCATACTCGATGCGCTCGATTTCCCAGGGGAAGCCTTCGCGCAGCCACGAATCGGCCTCCTCAACCTGGTAGCCGTTTTCGAGGCGCTGGTGGAACATCCCGTACTGGTAGCGGATGCCATAGCCGATGACCGGCAGCGCCAGCGTGGCGCAGCTGTCAAGAAAGCAGGCAGCGAGACGACCGAGGCCGCCGTTGCCAAGGCCGGTGTCACGTTCGCGTTCGCACACATCCTCGAGATCCAGCCCGATACGCTCCAGGGCTTCGGTGGTCTCATCTTCAATGCCGAGGTTCAGCAGAGCGTTGCGCAGCAAGCGACCCATCAGGAATTCGAGCGACAGGTAGGCAACGCGACGGTTGTCCTGGACCTCGACCGCATTCCGGGTCTTGTTCCAGCGCTCCATGAGGCGATCGCGTGCCGCATAGACGACGGACTGGTACAGGAAGGGAGAATCAATCTGGATCGTTTGCCGGCCGAGCATGCGGCCAAAGTAGTGCGTGAAATCGCTGAGGATCGCATCCGCGGTCATCGGCAATGCCGATGTCTGTAACAGCTCCCTGTCGCCGACTTGTTTATCAGGCTTCGAGGACATTATTCCTTCTCCAGAAAAATAGTTGCGAGGGGAGGCAGCGTCAGATCGAGTGAGAACGGTCTTCCATGTTGTTCGATATCACTGGACGTAACGATGTCGGTACCAACGCCGCTACCTCCATAGTTGCGATCGTCAGTATTCAGAACAGTTCGGTAGGTACCGCCTTCCGGAACGCCGATTCTATAGGATTCCCGGACCAGCGGTGTCAGGTTTGCCACGCAGATGATGGAGTGTCCGTGCTTGTCGCGCCGCAACCAGCTCAAGATGCTGCTGTCACGGTCGTTCCAGTCAATCCACTCAAAACCGGCGCCGTCAAAATCGATTTCGTGCAAAGCGGGCGTCGCAGAGTACAGGCGATTCAGGTCGCGCAACAGCTGTTGCACACCCCGGTGGGCAGGCTTGTCGAGCAGGTGCCAGTCGAGCGACTGATCGTGGTTCCATTCATGACGTTGCGCGATTTCATTTCCCATGAACAGCAGCTTCTTGCCCGGGTGGGCAAACATCGCGCCGTAGTATGCGCGCAGGTTGGCAAACTGCTGCCATTCGTCGCCCGGCATGCGGCCGAGAATCGAGTGCTTGCCGTGAACAACCTCGTCGTGCGATAGCGGCAAAACAAAATTCTCATTGAACGCGTAGACAAGTCCGAAGGTCATCTTGTCGTGATGATATTTGCGATGAACAGGATCCTCCGACATGTATGACAGCGTGTCGTTCATCCAGCCCATGTTCCACTTGTAGGTAAACCCGAGGCCGCCGGCGTCGACCGGGTGAGAAACGCCCGGCCAGGCGGTCGACTCCTCGGCGTAAGACGTCGCACCGTGAGCATGCAGCTCTGTGTTCAGTCTCTTCAGGAATGCCACGGCCTCGAGATTTTCGTTGCCGCCGAACTCATTGGGCACCCATTCGCCTTCGTCACGCGAATAGTCGAGATAGAGCATGGACGCCACTGCGTCAACGCGCAGCGCATCAATATGAAATTCGTCGATCCAGTACAGCGCGTTACCGATCAGGTAATTGATTACCTCGCGCCGGCCATAGTTGAAGACGAGCGTTCCCCAGTCCGCGTGCTCGCCCTTGCGCGGGTCTGCATGTTCGTACAACGCCGTGCCGTCGAAGCGCCGCAAGCCGTGCTCGTCATTCGGGAAATGCGCCGGAACCCAGTCCATGATGACGCCGATGCCATGAACGTGGCATTGATCGACGAAGAAGCGGAAATCGTCGGGCGAGCCAAAGCGCTGGGTGGGCGCAAACATGCCTATCGGCTGGTAACCCCACGAGCCATCGAACGGATGCTCGGTCACAGGCAGGAGTTCAATATGAGTGAAGCCCATGTCGGCGGCGTAGGGCACCAGCTCGTGTGCCAGGTCCCGGTACGTCAGGTACCCGCCATCATCTTTGCGGCGCCAGGAACCCATGTGCACTTCATAGATGCTCGTTGGCGCGTCCAGTTTTGGCCCGCTTCGTTGCCGGTCGCGCCAGTCGTTGTCACTCCACTGGAAAGCGCTTTGGAAGACGATCGAAGAGTTGCCGGGCGGCGGCTCGTGCAATGCCCCATAGGGATCAGCCTTGAGCGGCAGAAGCTTGCCATTGGCATCGGTGATTTCGTACTTGTATAAGGCGCCTTCGCCAACGCCGGGCAGGAATATTTCCCAGATACCATTGCCGGGATGCAGACGCATGACGTGCCGCCGACCGTCCCAGCTGTTGAAATCGCCAACTACACTGACGCGTGATGCGTTGGGCGCCCAGACTGCGAAGCGAGTGCCATTGACACCACTGACCGTCTTCGGGTGTGCACCGAGCTTGCGATAAATGTTCGCGTCCGAGCCTTCGCCCAGCAGGTAGAGATCGAGTTCGCCAAGCGTGGACGGGAATCGGTAGGTATCTTCGACGACCTGTGTTTCGCCGGACTGCCAGGTGATACGCAGCGCATAATTGCGTTTGCGGGGCGGCATCGGTGCTTCAAAGAGCCCGCCATCGTGAATACGTTGCATCGTGGCGAGCGTATCGCCATGCGGATCAATGAGGTCGACCGACTTCGCGCCCGGCTGCAGTGTACGCACAACCCGACCTTCCCTCGTTCGTTGCAGGCCCAGTATCGCGAAGGGGTTGTTGTGCTGGCCGTTGACCAGCGCGTCGAATTCAGTCTTCATAAAGATACTCTATCGTCTGTTTTGCAGACGATGCCCAGTCAAAGCGCTGCGCGGCAGCTGCTGTGCGAATGTCCTGCCAGCGGATCGGGTCATCGGCGCGAATCGTTATCGCGGCCAGCGTCGTATCGACAAAGGCGGCGGCCTGGGCATCGGGTGTCGACCCGCTAAACAGGAAGCCGGTTTCCTGATCGCGGATTGTGTCACGGAGTCCGCCGATGGCATGCGCGATACAGGGCTGGCCACGGCGCATGGCGAGCATCTGGCTGATGCCGCAAGGCTCGAAACTCGACGGCATGAGGAACAGGTCGCCTGCGTGGTATAGCGGTTCGGCCAGCGATTCCGAATATCCACAAAGGAATATGAGATTCGGCGTCACTCGGGCGACCTCGAGCATGCGTTCCTCGAAGCGGGCTTCACCGCTGCCGAGTACGATGATGACACCGTTCCTGCCAAGCTTGTCGGCAATTCGCTGTATGGCCGACTTGCCGGATGTGTCTTCGTGAAGAAGCAGGGTCGCCTTCTGGGCGACCAGGCGACCGATACTCGTCAACAGGTGGTGTGGGCGCCGCTTGGGCATGATCGCGACGCGTTCCATTGCCAGCTTGTGCGCTTCATTTTCGGGCTTACTTGTCAGCCAGTTGTGCAGCTGCGATTCGAGCATGCTGATTATTCGTTGCCAACCTGGGCGCCGTCCGCGCAGGTCGTCATAGAAACAGCCATTGAGAACGCCGGTCAGGCGGTTGCTCTTCTGCGCTTCGAGTAATAACGATTCGAGACCCTCACCACCGATAAACCCATTGCCTGGTTCGCTGGGCCGGCAGATTTCATGGGCATAAGTCGGTGAAACCGTGCTGACGCGGTCGGCCATCCGGATCGCCGCGGCCATTGGGTTAATGCAATGGGTGTGCTCGGGATCGGCAATCTGACGGGTGTTAAAGCTGATGTCGGGAAACCAGGCCGCCAGCGATGATTCGTCGCCGTCCAGTGGTCGCGTGCCCTGGTAGGCCAGGTTGTGAATCGTAAAAACAGTCCGGATATGCCGCAGCGATTCAAATTCGTGGAGGTAATGTGTCACGGGCAGGTAAAAAGCCGCGTGCCAGTCATGCAGGTGGACGACATCAGGTGCCTGCTCGAGTGACCGAATCCAACATGCGGCCGCTACGCAAAAGAACGCGAACTTGTTGGCGTCGGCTGCAAATGGCCGATCGCCGTCCTCGCCGAAATAGATGCACCCGGAGCCGTGAGCTTCGAACAGTGCGTGATGCAGGACAACATGCTCGACACCTGCTTCGCCGATAGCACGCCAGACCTCGACATCCAGCAAGGTGCCGCGAAATGGCACTGGCAGTGTGGCTATGCGCTCCGCTCCGGCTGCGGTATGCAGAACGCCATAGGACGGGGTGGCGACGGACGCGTGCCAGCCTTCACCGGACAACGCCCGCGGCAGATCCCGCACGACGTCGCCCACACCGCCGACTTTGCCGCCAGGCAGGGCACCGTTCTCGGATGCGAGGAATATGACGTGCCGCGTAACGATGCCGCCCGACCTATCTTGTGTGATGCAGTTGTTGCCCGAGCATATCGGGAGTGACCAGGGTCAGGCCGGATTCTGTGACGCGGAATCCTCGTTCGCGGTCGTCATCATGATTTTCGCCGATAACAGTACCGTCCTCGATCGTGGAGCCGGCATCTATGATGCAGCGGTTGATGCGACAATTCTGGCCGATCCTTGTGTCCGGCAGCAGGACGGAGTCCGTGATGCTGCTGTATGAGTTGGTCGTGCATCGCGAGAACAGCAGGGAACGCCTTACCTCGGCACCTGAAATGACACAGCCACCCGATACCATCGACTGTATCGCGGCGCCTCGCCGCGCCGGCTCGTCAAACACGAACTTGGCCGGTGGGGACTGAACCTGATACGTGTATATGGGCCATTCCTGGTCATACAGGTTGAGCTGGGGTGTGACGGAAACGAGTTCCATATTTGCTTCCCAGAATGCGTCAAGCGTTCCGACATCACGCCAGTAGGCCTGTTGCTGGGTTTCCGGATCGCGAAACGGATAGGCGTAAACGCGATAGTCCTTGATGATCGATGGAATTACATTCTTGCCGAAATCGTGACTCGAGTCGGGAGAGTCGGCGTCCTTTATGACCTGTTCGTACAGGAACTCGGTATTGAAGATGTAGTTGCCCATCGAGGCCAGGCAGATACCGGGCTTACCGGGAACCGAGTTTGGCACCGCGGGCTTTTCATCGAATGCGATAACACGCCCGGTCTCGTCGACGGTCATCACGCCGAACTGTCCGGCTGCCTCCTCGCAAGGTAGCTCGACGCAACTCACAGTCATATCTGCTTTGGCATCGGCATGCGCCGCGAGGAACGGGCCATAGTCCATTTTGTAAATATGGTCGCCCGACAGAATGAGTACATAGCTCGGGGCATGTGTACGAATGATATCCAGGTTCTGGTAGACGGCGTCGGCCGTGCCCCGGTACCACTCACCGCCAACCCGTTGTGACGCGGGCAGAATCTCGACGAATTCACGAGATCCCGCCTGGAACCAGGACCAGCCGCGAACCAGGTGACGGATGAGTGAATGCGCCTTGTACTGGGTCAGTACACCCATGCGCCGAACGCCCGAATTGATGCAGTTCGACAGCGGGAAATCGATGATCCGGTACTTGCCGCCAAAATACAGGCCTGGCTTGGCGCGCCAGTCTGTCAGCTCGTAGAGGCGGGATCCCCGGCCACCGGCCAGGACCAGGGCCAGTGTATCTCGGGTGAGCCGGCTAACGTGACGGGAGAAATCGCTACTTGATTGGTTCATGGGCTGACAATCCGCGTTTTGATGAATTAACCATCGACGCGATATTGTCGCAGAGTTTCGGAGATAATTGTGTGTCCTGTACCCGCCAACGCCAATTTCCACCGGGTGTCCCGGGTGTGTTAAGGCGCGCCTCGGAGCCGAGGCCCAGGTAGTCTTGTAGCGGTGCTATGGCAATGCGGGCGTCGGTCGAAAATGCCGCCCTGATCAGGGCGGTGTGTATGGTTTCGGCGGTGCCGCCTGAGACTTTCAGTGCCGCCTCCTGATCCAAAGCAATTTCCGTTGTCCCGCGCATGTCATCCGGGCTGCCATGGAACCAGCCGATTGTCGTGTCATTGTCGTGCGTGCCCGTGTAACAGACGCTGTTCTCCTTGACATCCGACAGCCGAAAGCCCGGGTCGCAGACATCGAACTGCAGGACATGCATGCCCGGAATATTGTGGCGATCACGCAGAGCCTCGACTTCGGGCGTAATAACGCCAAGATCCTCGGCGACGATGGGCAGCTCGCCGAGCGCACTGGTCATCGCATCAAAAATCGCGTCGCCGGGACCTGGTTCCCAGGCGCCGTCGCGTGCTGTTTCTGCGTCCGCCGGCACGGACCAGTAGGCCTCGAAGCCACGGAAATGGTCTATACGCACGATATCTGTAAGCTCGGCCGTCGCACGCAGGCGGTCAATCCACCATTGATAGCCACTTGCTGCGTGCTTTTCCCAGTCGTACAACGGGTTACCCCAAAGCTGCCCGTCTGCACTGAAATAGTCCGGCGGCACGCCCGCTACGTGGTCGGGATGACCGTCTTGATCGACACGGAGTAAGTCGCGATTAGCCCAGGCGTCGGAACTGTCGAGTGCGATATAGATCGGCATGTCGCCGAACAAGACAATACCGTTGTCGTGCGCATATTCGCGCAAAGACGACCACTGTCGAAAAAACAGGTACTGGATGATCTTGATGCCCTGGATCTGAGCAGCTTCCTGCGCCTCGATCCTTGCCAACGCCGGAGCATCCCGATGCACGAATTCGGTTTGCCACTCGGGCCAGGGCCGTTCACCATGTTTGGACTTCAGAATTCGAAAGAGCGCGTAATCGTGCAGCCACTCATCGTCATTCCGCTCAACGAAGCCTCTGAAATCGTTGAGGATGTCGTCACCAACCTTGTCTTCGAACCGTTCGGCAGCGAGGCGTAAAAGACGATTCTTGATCGGGATGAGTGCGCCATAATCGACGTAGCGTTCGGGCAGTGATGTCAGTTCATCGACCTCGCCCCGGTTGAGGAGTTGAAGGCTCACGAGGTCGCCGATGTCGATCAGCATCTCGTTGCCCGCAAACGTCGACAGTGGCTGGTACGGCGAATCGCCGTAAGCCGTCGGCCCTACAGGCAAAAACTGCCACACAGTGAGTCGCATCGATGCCATCGCATTCGCAAATGCGCGCGCAGCCGCACCCAGCTCCCCGATGCCGTAAGGGCCGGGCAGAGAGGAAAGGTGCAGGCAAACGCCAGCCCGGCGTTGTCCCGACAGCGAGCTGGAATTCAATTCATCGTCCATCTGCGCAAATTAGTTTCGGCCGCGTTATAGAGCAATGCAATGCATACGTATTCAATGAATGAATACGTATGCATTGCATTGCTCCAGAATGGTGCGGTTCTTAGACTGCGGAAATATTTGCAACCTAGGCTCTCGTGGGGGAATCCAAATGACCAAGAAACAGCGCAATCGCGCGCAATCTGTTTCGAGTGAAGCAAACGACTTGTCTTCAAACGTGCGTCGCACGGCAGTATCGCTTGCTGTCACTGCGGCGCTTTCAGGCGCACCAATGATGACGAATGTGGCGTATGCACAGGATGAGGACGCGATTGAAGAGATCGTAACCATCGGCGTACGCATGAGTATTCTCGATTCCGTCGCAGCCAAGCGTAACGCTGATACGGTTGCCGACATTGTCGATGCCGGTGCATTGGGATCCCTTCCGGATCAGTCGATTGCAGATGCGCTCGGGCGTGTACCTGGTGTCACAACGGTTCGTGACTCCGGCCAGTCCTCGCAGCTGAATATCCGTGGCATGAACGGCGATTTCATCCAGACGACGCTGAACGGCCGCGAACAGGCTTCCACCTCGGGCTACACCGAGAGCACTCGCTGGATGGCCTTCGACCAGTACCCGGCCGAACTCATTACGCAGGCTGCGGTTTACAAGTCGCCGAAGGCCTCTCTTCTTGAGGGTGGCGTCGCCGGCATCGTTGACCTGAAGACGGTTAACCCGCTCGATGCCCAGAAGGAACACAACTTTGTCGTTACCGGGCGCCTGTCGCAGAATGACGCGGCTTCTGATATCGGCGGCGACGAGCAGGGCTATCGCTTCAGCTTGTCGTACCAGGGCAAGTTTGCAAATGACACGTTTGGCCTCGCTGCCGGCATCGCCTACCTCGAGCAGCCGAATGCATTTGTCTTCAGCCGCGCCGGCGCAGACAGCCAGCTCGGCTACGATAATGGCAATGACTGGAACGACGACGGCAGCAACGATAACCGTCCGCGCGCGTTCCAGTGGCAGGCAGGCACAGGCACCGATGAGCGCATTGGCGCCATGGTATCGCTGGTATGGCAGCCGACTGACACGCTCAAGGCACAGCTCGACTACTTCCGCTCTGAATTCGATCGCGGCGACGAGCGCCATGGCATTACAGTCGGCGGCATGACGAATGCGGCGAACTTCGATCTCACCAGCCCGCGCGTTACGAACGGCGTCCTGACCGGCGCAACGATCACACCGATCGACGTAACGGCAGGCGGCGATTCGACGCCCTGGTTCGAATCACGTACTGAGGACCAGTCAACGCAGGCCGACAACGACAGCTTTGGCCTGAATGTTCAGTGGCATGTTACGGATACGAGCACTCTGACCTTCGATGCGTCGCGTAGCTCAGGTGATAAGACCCGTAAAGACCGCATCGTGTCGATGCATGACTACACATTCAGTAATGGTGGGCTGGACTGGCAGGAAACGGCCGGCACGTTCACCTACAGCTACAATGGCACGGGCATTCCGAACGGTTCGTTCACGGGTATCGATCTCTCGGATGCGAGCAACGTGTACGTCGGTCGTTACGAGGAATACCCGCATGAATACACGGACGAGGTCGACGCCTTCCAGGTGGACTTCGTCCAGGACGTCGAATGGGGCGCCATCACCTCCTTCGAGGTTGGTGTCCGCACGTCGGAACGTGAATTCGTTTCCGAACGCGGCACGTTCCTTTACGGCACGCGACATGGCCAGGACTCCGCCAGTGGTTGCGATCGCAACATGACGACGGTTCCGCCGATCCCCTGTATGCCTCTGTCTGTTGAGGGCTTCGCGTCAGTGCAATCGGTTCCGGGTGTGCCGGATCACCTCGTCATCACCGACTTGCAGGGCTTCGCAGAGAACGCTTTCGGTCCGGGCAATTTCAACGGCCTCAAAGTCTGGAGTGATGACTGGACGTTCATCGAGTCCGGCGGCCTAAAAGAGAAGGTCGATTCCTACTACGCCATGGTCAACTTCGACATGGAATGGGGGAGCATTCCGGTCAGCGGTAACTTCGGAATCCGCCAGGTCGAGACGGACGTCAAGGCAAACGGCCTGCAGAGAATCGGTGGTGGCAATGGCATCCCGATTACAGACGGCGTTGGTGTGACCAACACGGATCACATCCCGGTCAACTACGGCCCCGAATATTCAGATACGTTACCGTCCCTGAACCTGGCCTTTGAAATCTCTGACAACGATGTTATTCGCTTCGCAGCGGCCGAGGTCATGGGTCGTCCGCCCGTTGGGCAGCTCAAGGGTGGTGCGGGTTCATGGACCGGCACGAACGGCGCCGGTGAAACCGAGTACAACGTCTGGACCAAGGGTTCTCCGTACCTTGATCCGTTCCGCGCGACGCAGTTTGACCTGTCGTACGAGCATTACTTCGAAGACGGCGGTGCGGTTACGGCAGCCGTTTTCTGGAAGGACATTGACACGCTCGTAGAGAAAGTCTTTACGGGTGCCGACCAGACGGACGAGCAGTTCTTCGCAGACCTCGGTATCGAAATCCCCGAAGGCATGGTTCCGGGCGCGTTCGAGACCTTCCAGAATAACGACAAGGGTGGCTACATCCGCGGACTTGAGCTTGCTGCAACGAAGACTTTCGATGCACTGCCAGGTGTCTGGGCCGGACTCGGCGCGACGGCAAGTTACTCGTTCACAGAGAGTGAGACGCAAGTCGCCGGCGGTAATTTCAGCGGCGAGTTGCTGCCGTTGCCGGGCCTGTCTGAGAATGTCTGGAGCGCAACTGTTTTCTTCGATTACGAAGGCTTCAGTGCTCACGTGAACACGCGTTATCGTGACGAATTCATCGTGAACCTGCCGATTCCCGGCAGTTCGACGCCAGCCCTGTCGGGTGACTACACGACCGTCGACTTGCAAATGTCTTATCTGTTCGACAACGACGTAAGTGTGGTGTTCTCGGCCAATAACGTGACTGACGAGCCAAATCTGATCGAATACGGTGTCAGCGGCACACTTGGTGAATACAAGAGCTTCGGGCGTCAGTACTACCTGGGTGTGAACTGGACCTACTGATCATCAGGACCCCCTGACCGACCCCCCTGAGGACCAGGGAAGGCCGCCCGCGAAGCAACGCATTCCGGGCGGCCTTTTTTTTGATAGTCTGTGCGTCTCACAGAGGACGACCATGTTCAGCGAAAAGAAAAGTATCGTGATCCTCGGCGGTGGTACCGCCGGGTGGATTGCAGCCAATCTCATTGCAACCAATTGGGAAGACAAGGGTATGGACATCACCCTGGTCGAGTCGCCCAATATTGGCATCATTGGTGTCGGCGAGGGGTCCACCCCGCCGCTCAAGAACTTCTTCGAGGCGATCGGGGTTCAGGAGTCAGACTGGATGGAACGCTGTGATGCCACCTACAAGGTTGGCATTACATTCCGCGACTGGTCGACCAAACCTGGTTTTGAGGAGTACTTCCACCCGTTCATGTGTCAGCCCGACCAGTTTTCGGTCCCGGCGTTTTTTCACAACAGTTTCCTGCGACGCAAGGGTATCGATCTCGACGGTCATCCGAACAAGTTCTTCATAACCTGGGAACTCGCGAAGCAAAGGCTGGCGCCCGTGGCGCCGCCGAATTTCCCGTTCGAGATGAACTACGGCTATCACTTCAATTCGGGCCTGCTTGGCCAGTTCCTGCAGGAATGGGCAGCCAAGCGCGGCGTCAAGTACAAGCAGGCGACGGTTACGGAAGTCAGGCTCGACGACAAGGGGTTCATCGACTACCTGGAAACGCAGGAAGGCGAGGACATCAAGGCCGACTTTTATATCGATTCGACGGGTTTTCGCAGCCAGCTTCTGCAACAGGCTCTCAAAGTGCCGTTCGAAAGTTGCGAGGACGTGCTGTTTAATGACTCGGCGGTCGTCTTCCCGACCGAGCCTGACGAGAATCCGACGCCGCAGACGATTTCGACGGCACTGAAGTATGGCTGGGGCTGGAAGATCCCGCTGACATCACGATTCGGCAACGGCTACGTCTACAGCTCGAAATACGTTGACGACGATGAGGCGGAACGGGAGTTTCGGGATCATCTCGGTCTCCTGGATTCGGATGTCGAAGCGAGGCGGCTGAAGTTCAAGGTGGGTCGCGTGCGTGAACACTGGGCCAAGAACTGCCTGGCAGTTGGTTTATCGCAGGGATTCATCGAGCCGCTTGAGGCGACGGCGCTCGATATGGTTCAGGAAACTGTCGTTCGCTTCATCGAGGCAGCGAACAAAGGCGACATGTCAGACAAGTTCCGTGATGAATTCAACCAGAGAATCAGCCGGCGTTTTGACGGCGTTCGCGACTACATCGTCTGTCATTACCGGATCAATACCCGCACCGATACGGACTACTGGCGCGATGCCGGCACCAACGAGAAGATCTCATCGTCGTTACGCGAGCTGCTGACGGCGTGGATCAAAGGCGACAATATAACGGACCAGTGCGAGCGCCAGAACCTGGATGCCTATTTCCCGCCTGTATCCTGGAATTGTCTGTTGGCCGGCAAGGGGATCTACCCGACGCAGGAACAGCTACGGCCGGGTAATGAACAGGCAAAAAGCTATGATCTCGACAAGATCGATAAGTACCTGAAAGGCTGCGCCCTGAACTTCAAGTCGCACCGCGAGCAGCTTGACGCCATACGGAAATCAGCCGCCACCTAACAACCACTTCAGCTGATCACCAACGCGGGCGCGCCACGCGCGCTCGCTGTGGTCAGCGCCCTCGTACTTTTCAAATCTGAAGTCTCGTCCCTCGACCAGACCCTGTTTCAGGAACCATTGCCGCACAGGCTCGTGATCCTTTTCGTAGCTCGAGTCGAGTGTTTCCGTCCCGTAGTCAAAAAAGAGGCGTGCGCCGGCGGGCACGGTATCTCCATTGGCAATGTCCTTGATGATGAACGGAGTCGGATCGGTTTCATCAATATCTTCTCCCCACGTGTCCCGAATGTTGGCTTCGGAGAAGGCGAAATGTGTGGAGACGCAGCCACATGCACTGAACGCATCGGGATGATTCTTGACCAGATAGTAGGCGAGCAGGCCACCCATCGACGAGCCCAAAGCGAACGTATTTTCGGGGCCGATCAGGGTCCGAAATTCTCCGTTTATCCGTGGCATCAATTCCTCCGTCAGGAACCGTGCGTACTTTGACGCGTCATGCCAGGGAGAGTATTCATCTCTGCGCTGTGATGAACTCCAGGCGCCGACTACGATAGCGGGCTCAAAGCTGCCTTTTTCTACGCCCCGCATCATGGCCTCATCGATACCCCAGTCCACGCCCCAACTCGCGATGCGGGGATCCAGGATATTCTCGCCATCGCTCATGTAGATAACCCGGTAGCGTTTGTCAGGATCATCTTCGTAGCCGGGTGGCAGCCAGATCGCGACGGTGCGCGGCTCTTCGAGGAATTCGGACTCGATGTTTTTCCAGTACGACAAAGTGCCGGATACATGTGCGCCTTCCGGGTCGTCGATGAAAGGTGATTCCTTCGGTGGCTTGAACATGCCGTCGCCGAGACTCCACGCGACGGATTGCAGCGGTTCGAGGCGCACGTGAACCATGCCGATACCGTGGTCGACGGTAATGGCATTGATAGACTCGGATAACTGGTCGCTGAGTTGCCGGCGGCCGGAATCCAGTCCCATCTCGGCAATGACATCGGCCGGCACCTCAAGCATGAGTTCCTGCGGGCTTTCATCGAAGTTGCTGACAACGATCAGGCGCTCATTTTCCTGCCAGCGTGCGAAAGCAAATATGCGGTCGTTATTCACCGGTATATGGGCGTAGTTGCCGGCCATGGCCGGGTTGTCGGTGCTGATCTGCATCAACCGCATGTAGAAATCGCGAAGTTCTTTTTCGCCGTCACTCAGCGCACCACCGTCGAAATTACCGTCGTTCATCCAGCGTTGGTGTGCGGGTATTCCCCAGTAATCGAAAATGGTCGTACGAGAAGTCTTGCCGAACCCGGCATCGCGGGCGCCCGGCTCACCAACGTCCTGCCCGAAGTAAAGCATTGTCGGGGAAGTGCCGATCAATGCGGAAACGACCATGCCGGGTTTGCCGTTCTCTGCACTGCCCGCAAATTCAGGGCTGGCGATGCGCTGTTCGTCATGGTTCTCGAGGAAGTGCAGCATGTGCGATTCGATATCGAGGATGTCATCCTGCGCTGCGGCAATTGCAGAGGCACCTGTCTTGCCCTGTATGACTGCCCGGGTTGTATCGTAAAGCCCGACCTTGTCATACAGGTAGTCCATGCGACCCAGTTCGATGTAATCGCGGTACATATCCGGAACATATATTTCGGATAACAGGAATGCGTCTGGCCTGCGCGTCTTGATCGACGAATTCAGATAGCTCCAGAATTCGACCGGCGCCATCTGCGCCATATCGTAACGAAAACCGTCGACACCCTTGTCGAGCCAGTAGTGTGTGATGTCCCGGAACTTCTTCCAGCTGTCAGGGACGTCGCGTTGCGACCAGAAATCGACCAGCTCTTCATTCGACCAATGACGTGCCTCATCAGGCAGGCTATCGAATGCATGGCTACCATCCGGTCGCACACCGAAGTTTATTTTCACGGCTTCGAACCAGTCGTCGATTTTCGGTTGTGCGGCACGTGATCCGTTACCTGTCCACTTGGCGGGTGACTCGGAGAATTGACCATCGGCCTGCGGATGCGCCTCGCCATTCAGTGGCACATAGCCTTCCGGAACCGCAAAGTCCTCACCGACGATGTAGTAAAAGTTGTTATCGCGCTCCCATGCGACATTCGTATCATCGCTGGCGCCAAAGTCCTCGACGCCGCGAGGGCGGCTGACGGATTCGTAACGTCGTGCAACATGGTTGGGCACGATATCAATGATGACCTTCATGCCATTGGCATGGGTGCGCTCGATCAGCGCCTCGAATTCCTCGAGTCTTTTTGCCGGATCAATAGCAAGATCGGGATTGACGTTGTAGTAGTCCTTGACAGAATAGGGCGACCCCGCACGTCCCTTGACGACATCCGGGTCATCATTGCTGATGCCATAGGCCGTATAATCTCGCACCAGCGCGTGATGCGGCACGCCCGTGTACCAGACATGCGTGGTGCCGAGCTCGCGTATTCCACGCAGCGCTGCGTCCGTGAAGTCGGCAAATTTGCCAACGCCGTTTTCCTCAATCGTTCCCCAGGGCTTGTTCGTTGTCTCCTTGTTGCCAAACAGGCGTGTAAATGCCTGGTAGACAACCGGTTTCAAGGCGGGTGGCTGCTCGTTAATCTCGAGCAAGGCGGGGCCGTGGTCCCAGTTGACGGTTGCCGTGAGTACGCCCTTTTTCAGCTTGCCTCGGATCTTTCTGCTATTGAAACGAACAGTATCGACGGGGCCTGACCAGTTATGAATTACGATTTCGACCTGGCGTCCATCGGGCATGCCCTCGTAGCTGCCGCTGTGCTCGAGTTTCAGCGCCAGGTAATCGCCGTCGCGCTGCGCAGCGAATTCGAGCATCTCGTAGTGGCCGTTCTCGATGTTGCTGCGCGTTGTACCGTCGTCCTCATACATGCGGCCTGACGACCGCGATACTGATTCGTCCGCGTAGTAGTGCAGGGCCAGCTTCTTGCTCGAGTAATCTGCCGTCGTCTGGATATCCGGTGTCATCGGGATGAAAGAACCGGCACGAACCAGGACGGGAATTGTTTCCAGGGCGACCGGAATGTCGGCACTCTGACCACCTTCATAGCGTGCATCGGTCCAGAAATCCAACCAGGCGCCTGGGGGCACAAGTGTATTGACGGACGCGACGCCAGGGTCTGTCACTGGCACGACGAAGAATGCGTCACCCCAGAAATAGGCGTCTTTGACGTCGATTAGCCACGGCACGGTCTCGTCTTCGAAAAAGACGGGCCTCATGAGTGGCATGCCTGTGGTCGCGTTCTCCCAGGCCAGCGTGTAGATGTACGGCAACATGCGGTACCGCAGCTTGATGAAGTCGCGGGAAATACGCAGAGTCTCGCGATCGTGGAATACGGGTTCCGGTGCGATGTGTTCCTGTGCATGCGGTCGATAGACAGGCTGGAATACACCGTACTGAAGCCAACGCAGGTACATTTCCTTGTCGAAGACATCTCCATCGGCGAAACCGCCGAGGTCCGAGTGCGTGTATGCGAGTCCGAATAGCCCGCCCTGAAGGCCTAACTCGACCTGTGGCTTCAGCCCACCCCACGATCGCTTGACGTCACCGGTCCACGGGATAATTCCATACCGCTGCGTTCCCGCGAATCCGGATCGCATCATGATCATCGGGCGTACTTCAGGATCACGGGCGATGTGGTTCTCGTACACCATCCTGGTCCAGACATGCCCGTATGCATTATGGATCTCATCGCCGGTGGCTTCGATGCCGACATCACTCAGCCAGTGGAGCGAGTCGGCCGGATGGACCTCGGGTTCGCCCAGGTCGCCCCATGTACCGGCAATGCCCTGGTCGGCCAGCATGGAGTAGGGCTGCCAGAACCACTTGCGGGCTGTATCGCTGAATACGTCAACGAGTCCGGTGTTGCCGAAGTAAAAATCAAATGTCTTGGGGCCACCGTCAGCGTCACGCGCCAGGGCATCGTTATCGACGGCATCCTGCCAGCGGTTCGAAGTCGTCAGTATGAAAGGTTCGGTGACCGCGATCGTCTTGATGCCTTGTTTGCGGAAGTCCGCGATCATGTCCTCTGGACCTGGAAACGCATTTCGATCCCAGTCGAGGTTCCCCATGTGCCCTTTAATGTCGGGGCCGAACCAATAGATGTCGATGATGACGGTGTCGAGCGGGATCTTTGCACGTCTGAACCGACGCACCACGTCGCGAACTTCTTTCTCAGAGTGATAGCCGAAGCGGGACGCAAAGTTGCCGAACGCCCAGCGCGGCGGCAGCGGTTGCTTGCCGGTAACGTCTGTGTAGTTTTCGATCAGCGCCGGGTAGGTGTTTCCTGCAATCACGATGTAAGCCGTTCTGCCGCCCATGGCCTCGAAGGTCAGAACGTCGTTGTCAGTCTTGCCAATGTCGAGCCAGCCGTTTGCCGAGTTATCAAACACAATCATGTATTTTTCGGACGACATAATTGCCGGCAAGCTGTAATACATCTGTTCCGCGTGTGTTTCGTAGCCGTACGAGGCCTTGTTGTAAAGCGGCAGTCGGTGTCCACGTCGATCCATGCCCAGCACGCGTTGTCCGCCGCCGAGGATCTTCTCGTTACGGCCGAGCGCAAATCGAAATCCTCGTGCCTCGTCACTGTTAAAGTAGCCGTCCTGTTCTTCGACCAGTGGCTTCCCGTCACGCAGAAATGACAATCGCAGGGGCGATTTCTCGATTACAGCAGTAAGGCCGTCAACCACGATGGTGAGCGACGAGTTCGTTTCCGTGACGGCGATGGCAATAGCGTCGTGGCCAGGCGCAATAGCAAATGACGGTAGTTGCTTTACTTCGTTTTCGGCGTAATGGACCTCTAACGCAGCATCATCGACCGCGGTGATGCGAAGCTCACCCACGTCACTGGTAATAATGAGCGTCTGAGCGGAGATTTCGTGGGACTGGTAACTACCAAAATCAGCGATTGCGGCGCTCGTCGCCAGCAGTGTGACCAAAAGGACTACGAATCGGTTCAATGTGTACCCTCGCATACGTGGATTTTCCGGTTGGGAATCACAACAATATTAGATAATCGCCCTTTTTTGCGGTGATGAATACGTATGCATCCAGTCCGGTGCATGAAAGCGCGTTGGTACAATCATCTCAGTTACGGGGTTAGATAAGGCACATAACAATGAATCAAAAGCCGGCCTTGAGTTTCTGGCAGATCTGGAACATGTGTTTCGGGTTCTTTGGTATCCAGATGGGATTCGCGTTGCAGAATGCGAATGTCAGTCGAATTTTCCAGACGCTTGGCGCAGCGGTAGACGACATCCCGATCCTGTGGGTCGCGGCACCGCTCACGGGACTTATCGTGCAACCGATCATTGGTTACATGAGCGATCGCACGTGGAATCGCCTCGGCCGGCGTCGCCCGTATTTTCTTGTCGGCGCAATACTGGCTTCGCTGGCGCTGTTCGTCATGCCGAACTCACCGTACCTGTGGTTTGCAGCAGGCATGCTCTGGATCATGGATGCGAGCATCAACGTATCCATGGAACCGTTCCGTGCGTTCGTGGGGGATATGCTGCCGGAAAAGCAGCGCACCTCCGGATTTGCGATGCAGACGTTCTTTATCGGGATCGGTGCCGTTATTGCATCGGCGTTGCCCTGGATGATGACCAACTGGTTCGACATCAGCAACACGGCACCGGCGGGCGAAATTCCGCCCTCGGTGAAGATCGCATTCTACGTTGGCGGTGCGGCATTCCTGTTGGCCGTGTCGTGGACCGTTTTCCGAACGCGCGAGTACTCGCCGGAGCAACTTGCCGAATTTGATGCCGCTCGTCCGCCGGACCACGTGGCGGATGACACGTCGCTGCGACCAGCGCAAAAATACCGCGATGGCGGAATCATCTGGCTCGTCCTGGGCGGGGCGTTCCTGTTCTGGATATCATCCGCCGGTCTCGACAAGGAGCTATACATCCTGGCGGGAGGTATCGCTGTATTCGGTGTCTTCCAGATGATCGTTGCGCAGCTGCAAAACCGGGGTGCTACCAGCAACGGCTTCTACGAAATCATGCACGACCTGTTTCATATGCCGAAGGTCATGCGGCAACTTGCGATCGTGCAGTTCTTCTCCTGGTTCGCGTTGTTCGCCATGTGGATCTATGGCACCTCGGCTGTCACGAGTTTTCATTTCGGGGCGACGGACGTTACGTCTGCGGCGTATAACGACGGCGCGGACTGGAATGGAATATTGTTCGGCTCGTACAACCTGTTCGCTGCCCTCGCGGCCATTGCGATTCCGTTCCTCGCCAATCGACTAGGCTGCCGGATGACGCACCTGGTTAATCTCGTCCTCGGTGGTATCGGGCTCATCAGTTTTTACTTCATCAAGGACCCGAAGTTGTTGTTGATCCCGATGGTAGGCGTCGGGTTTGCCTGGGCGTCAATTCTTTCCATGCCTTACGCATTGCTGTCCAATAATCTGCCGTCCCACAAGATGGGTGTGTACATGGGTATCTTCAACTTCTTTATCGTTATTCCGCAGTTGGTAGCAGCGAGCGTGCTGGGTCTGCTGTTACGGGAGTTCTTCGATCTGCAGGCAATTTTCGGGCTGATCATCGGCGGCGCGTCGTTGCTGCTGGCCGGTGCCGTAACGATGCTGGTCGACAAGTCGGCGGAACCAGTCGGATGAAGAATCTCTTTCTGGTACTCGTTGTCGCCGTTGGCCTGGCTGCCTGTAAAGCGCCAGTCGACGAGGAGCACCTGTCAGAACGTGAGTATTTCGGCACACTTGAACCGTTCGCCTCCGAGGCCGTGTATTTCCTGCTAACGGACCGGTTCGTCGATGGTGACCCGTCGAACAATCATCCCGATCAGGGGGGCGCGGATCCGGCGACGCGGACGTTTGACCGGCCCATGCAGGTGCCCGGCTACGAGCCGGCGAACATCGGTTACCTGGGCGGCGATTTCCAGGGCGTCCTCGACAATGCGGACTACATTGCCGACATGGGTTTTACGGCCATCTGGACGACACCGATCGTCAATAACCCCGATGAAGCGTTTACGGGCAGTACCGCGCCCGGCAGAGGGCCGGGCGGGGATCTCGGCAAGACGGGTTACCATGGCTACTGGGGCGTCAATTTCTTCGAAGTGGATGAGCATCTCGAGTCACCGGGACTGACGTTCGCTGATTTCACGCGGCAGCTGCGGGAACAACACGGACTCAAGTATGTTCTCGACGTCGTCTGTAATCATGGTTCTCCGGCTTACACGATGCCCATTGAGCAACCCATGTTCGGCAAACTGTATGATGGTGATGGAGTACTCGTCGCGGATCACCAGAATCTGCCGCCGGATCAGCTTGATCCGGATAATCCGCTGCATGCCTTTTATAATCGCAAGACGGACCTTGGTGAACTCTCTGACCTGAACGAGAATAACCCGGATGTGCTCGAGTACTTCGTCGCCGCCTATTCGCAGTGGCTGGATCAGGGCGCGTATGCGCTGCGTATCGATACCGTGCCTTTCATGCCCGGTGAATACTGGCGAGCCTTTGGCGATCGCATGCGCGCGAAGCGTCCCGGCCTCTTTATGTTCGCCGAGGCGTTCAATTACGAGGCCGCGAAAATTGCGGTGCACACCTATCCGGAAAATGGCAGCATCAGCGTGCTCGACTTTCCGGGCAAACAGGCCGTGAACGAGGTATTTGCCGGCGGCCAGCCTTTTTCGGCGCTCCTGCCGCCGCTGCACCTGGAATCACGGCTGTACGAGAATCCGTACGAGTTGATGACGTTCTATGACAACCACGACATGGATCGCATGAACGCCGATGTCGACGGATTCATAGACGCGAATAACTGGTTGTTCACAAGTCGCGGTATTCCGGTTGTTTATTATGGGTCGGAGATCGGTTTTCGTGCCGGTACGAACGAGCATACCGGCAACCGTGACTACTTCGGCCAGGACAACGTGAATAAGGCTCGGTCGCATCCGATTCGCAAAGCGCTGCAACGTATTGCCGCGGTGCGCAAGGGATCCATCGCGCTGCAACGTGGTCTGCAGGTCAACGGCAATTTTGATGACGATACGGCCGAGTTCTTCCGCGTCTACGAGAAGGACGGCGTTGCTCAGACGGCACTCGTACTACTCAACAAGAGTGACGAGCCTGTCGAATTCGTCGTCGATGATTTCGTGAGTGCGGGCAGCTGGCGCGATGCGCTGGCAGATGACGTGATCGAAGTGAGCGCTTCGCAACCCGTGTTGACGGCGACGGTTGGCGCGCATGGAGTACGGGTCCTGCTTTACGACCAGCCAGCCACTAACGAGGCATTACTGAATAAACTCGATGCATTGCAGGTCAACGCGCACCGCATGAATCCCGAATAATCAATTCGGGTGCCATCAACGATGACTCGAAGGTATTGCCCTCGATAAGGCTGACGATCCCATGCACAAGGCCTTCACCCGCTTTGTGTATATCCTGCCTGACGGTCGTTAGCGCGGGTGTCACGTGCGCCGCAAGTGGAACATCGTCGAAACCGACTATCGCGACGTCATGTGGCAGCTTGTACCCATGGTCCTCGAGCGCCCGCATGGCCCCGATCGCAATCACATCAGTAACGGCAAATATTGCGTCAAACGGCTGCTTGCGCGCGAGTAGTTCCTCAACTGCCTGGTAGCCCTGGCGCTCAGAACTGTTCGCATCGACCTTGAGCGCGCCATCTGGCGCGAGGTCGAATTCATTCATCGCGTTGCAGTACCCGCTATAGCGCGCAGCGAGTTCGGGAGACCGGCGAGATGTACTGCCGAGAAATGCGATATTTTTTCTGCCTTGCTGAAGCAGGTGCTTTGTCGCCTGGTAGCCGCCGTAGACATTGTCGCAACCGACCGAGTGACCGGGTTGGTCGTTAATGGTCGCGCCCCAGATCACGAATCGAGTGTTGGCATCCGCGAGCGCTGTGAGCTTCTCGCGATAGTTTATGTAGTCGCCGTAGCCAAGGAGAATCAGTCCATCAGCACGATTGCTGGCCTGGTACTCGATATGCCAGTCATCGCTAAGCTGTTGCAGGGAGATCAGGACGTCGTAACCGAGCGCGGCGGCGGCTCTTGTAATGTAGCCGAGCATGGAAAGGAAGAACGGGTTGATGAGCGCGTCTTCACCTTCGGTTTCATCAAAAAGGAGCAGCGCGATGGTGTTGCTCTGATGCGTCCGCAGGCCGGCAGCATTGCGATTGACAAAATAGTTGAGGTCACGGGCGATCTTCTGGATCTTCTCCCGAGTCTCGGTGCGAACAAGAGGAGAGCCACGCAGCGCGCGGGAAACAGTTGCCTGCGATACGCCGGCAAGTTCCGCAATGTCTCGTGACGTTGGATTTTCGACTTTCATAAGTAGTGGTTCGGTGGATCTTAACGCGTGTCCGGGACTTTGTCGTCGTGCTCATCCTGAGCGAGTGGATCCTGGCGCGGAATCGCGGTAATTCCATCCTCATGCCTCGGAAAATCGTCCGCGTCGATAGTCTCGAGGTAACCATGCCACGCGGCATACCCGATTACCGGCACGATTACGATCAGGCCCACGAACGCGGTCGCGACACCGATCAGCAGTGACACCACAACAATAGTCAGCCAGACGAACATTGCGCCCTTGTTGCGTAGCACCGCATTCACCGAAGTCACGATAGCAGTGACACTGTCGACGTCGCGATGCATGATCATC
>Ga0316191_10000243_pt1 | contig 33546 bp, 29 predicted proteins | sample Eddworburr2cm_MG_FD_204928 | JGI IMG/M metagenome (GOLD analysis project Ga0316191, IMG submission 204928) | Coastal sediment microbial communities from Maine, United States - Eddy worm burrow 2 cm | ecosystem: Environmental > Aquatic > Marine > Coastal > Sediment | place: USA: Maine...
GCTCCAGTGCACGAAGGCGCTGCCGGCAATCACGTTGCTCTTGGTGCCGCCCTGGACAAGGCCTATGTTCAGGCAGGTTCCAGCATCTTCGGGCGTGGTTTTTTTGGCTTCGGCCAGTTGCACCGCCCGCGCCGCCCAGCGGGCCATCTGGTGATTGGCATTTTCCCGCAGGGCCCGCGCTTCCGAAGAATGCCCCGGCGTTCCATGAAACCGGGTTTTCACCGACAGGAAGCCGCGATGCCCCAGCACGGCCTTGCAGGACGTGGGTTCCGCCACGACCACCTGCTCGTAGCGATCGGCCTCGCCGGTTTCCAGAAAGCGCTCAACACAGCAACCACCCGCCCCTTCCTCGTCGCTGGTGAACAGCAGCGCAAGGTTTCCGGCACCCTGTTGAGCCAGGGTCAGCAGCGCGGCCGCCGCGCCCTTGATGTCGCAGGCGCCCCTGCCATAAGCGCGGCCGCCCTCGACCCTGAGCCGGTGCGGGTCACTGCTCCAGTCTGCTCCGACCGGCACGGTGTCGAGATGGACGTTGAACAGCACCTTCGGCCTGCCCCGCACGGCATACCACGTGACATGGCCGTCGCCGTGGTCCCAGGTGCGGACCTCGAAGGATGTGCCGGTCGCTTCGCTGCAGTAACCGAAAATCGGCGAGTCGCCATCGATGGCCCGCGGCGGATTCTGCGTATCGAACGCGACCAGGGCTTCGAGGTGGGACAGCAACCGGGATTCGCTCACTGGCGACGGCCCCGGACCTTTCCAGCCAGCGTCGTGCTCTGACCCAGCAGCTTGATAAAACCGACCGCCTCTTCCGGCGTCCAGTCGGCACTCTGTGCATACACCGCCTCGGGATTGTGCAATCGCCAGGGTGTATCCACGGCCACCGCGGTGACCACGCCGCCTTCGGTGTACAGGACGACCTCACCGGTAACCACCTGCTGCGAACTGCGCAGGTAGGCCTCGAGATCCTGTTTGTGCGGTTCGTAGAAGAACCCGGTGTAAACCAGCTCTGCCCAGCGATTGCTGATTTGCTGGCGAAACTGGTTCTGAAAACGGGTGTTCACCGCATCCTCCAGCGCCTGGTGCGCTATCAGCAGCGCGTCGATGCCGGGGCATTCGAAGGCGATACGACCCTTGAGGCCAATGGTCACGTCACCGGTGTAGACATGCCGGCCGACCCCCCAGGGTCCCAACCGCTCATTCAGAGACTTGAGAATGTCCGGACCGGGAAGGCTCTGTCCGTCCAGGCTGCGCGCGACACCCTGTTCGAACCCAATTCGAACCTCAAGGGACCCCTGCGGCCAATCGGCCCGGCTGGCAGTCATGGTCCATGCGTCATCGGAGGGCGGCTGGAAGCGATCGATTTCACTGCCGGAAATCGTGACACCGAGCAGGTTTTCATTGATCGAGTAGCGGCTGGCCGAGGCGGCTACCTCGATGCCGGCCTCCGCCATGACCTTCAACTCGTAGTCGCGCACAGCGCGAACCCGGGACTGCAGGTCGCGGATGGGCGCATGAATTTCGTAATCGCCCAGGCTCCGCACGGTCTGGTCGAAACGCAGCTGGTCATTGCCCATCCCGGTGCAGCCGTGGGCGAAGTGCCGCGTGCCGAGCGTGTCGCAGAGCTCCAGGCAACGCTTGACGATCAGGTAGCGGTCGGAGCACAGCAGGGGATACTCGCCCAGCATGCGCGCATGGCTCCAGACCAGCGGCACGACGAACTCGTCCCACATCTCCCGGGCCGCGTCAATTTCATGGTGTTGCGCAGCGCCCAGGCTGGCCGCCCGCTCACTGATGTAGGCCTTCCCGGCGGCATCCACGCCACCGGAGTCGATGAAGGCCGTATGCACCTCGAACCCTTTCTGCACCAGGTCGAGCACGCAGTAACTGGTGTCCAGGCCACCGGAAAAAGCCAATACGATCTTTTCGGTCATATCAATGTCCCAACAGGTTGAGCATGATCGCCTTCTGAACGTGCAAGCGGTTTTCCGCTTCATCCAGGGCGACGCAGTAATCGGCATTCATGACGCCGTCGGTGGCCTTGACGTTTCGCCGCAGTGGCAGGCAATGGCTGAACAGGGCATTGTTGGTCAGCGCCATCTTGGTCTCGTCCACCATGAAGTTCCTGTATTTTTGGCGCAAAGCCCATTCCTCTTCCGGACGTCCATAGTATGGCAAGGCGCCCCAGCTCTTGGCATACACGACATCCACTTCGCTGTAGGCGTCGTCGATGTCATGCATCACACGAAATGATCCGCCGCTTTCTTCGGCGAACTGCGCGGCGGCGGACTCGAATTGCGAATCCAGCCGGTAGGCTTCTTCCGGGCACAGCAGGGTGACGTCCATCCCGAACTTGCTGGCGATCAATAATGCGGAATTGGCCACCGCCGTGTTCAGCGGCCGCGGGTGCCAGGTCCAGGTCAGCAGGAACTTGCGGTTTTGCACCGTGCCCAGCTTCTCCTTGAGGGTCATCATCAGAGCCAGTTCCTGGCAGGGATGGACAATGGTCTCCATGTTGACGACAGGCACCGTCGAATACCGCGCCAGCGCGCGGATCACCGCGTCCTCGCGATCGACTTCCCAGTCCTCGAACAGCGGAAAGGCACGCAGCGCGATGAGGTCACAATAGCGCGACAGCACGCCGGCCACCTCGGAGATATGCTCCTCCGCTTCGCCGTTCATAACGGCGCCGGGCTCGAACTCAACACCCCAGGCGTCCTTGCCTGGCTGCAGCACGATGGCGATGCCACCCAACTGCTGCATGCCCAGCTCGAAGGAGGTGCGCGTACGCAACGACGGATTGAGAAACAACATGGCGATAGACTTGCCGCGCAAATCGTCCCTTATGGGTTCCTTCTTGAGATCGGCCGCCAGGTTCAACAGGCTGTCCAACTGGTCCCGGGTCCAATCCACGGTGCTCAAAAAGTGCTGCATTCACGGTTCTCCAAATCAAAAAACCCAGCCACCGGCTGGGTTTTTCTTATGACTTCATTAAAAACTGACTTACACGGCAACCCAGCCCGGATGTCCATTCCAGAATCGGCGCAGGTGGCGAAAACCGAGGGTGGCCTGACTGTTCATCATTCGGTTGAATGTAAGGAATTTTCCGGAGCATTGCAACCGCGCTGTCCACTTTGTCTATTGGGGAGTGCGAAACCTGTCCGCCCGGGGGAAACCCGATGGGACCGGGCGCGTATGGCTCACTGTTCGAACGACCGTATAATAGTGGGCACTCGACAGTTTCATCCAGCAGGTGCGCAGGTGCCAAAAATCATAGCTTTCCCAACACCCCGATCGCGGCCGTCCGTCCGTGAGAAGTTGCTGCGTCCGTGACCCGCTGGCTGATCATTATCGGACCGGCGGGAGCGTTGCTCCTGTATTTTCTGCTGCTGGGCCAGGGCTGGACCGGTGCCGCCTCCATCACCGCGTCGGTCACTTTACTCTGCGCCACCTGGTGGATTTTCGAACCGGTGCCGATCCCATTCACCTCGCTGATACCGTTGGCGGTTTTCCCGCTGCTGGGCGTGCTGACTCCGGCCCAGGTCGGCCAGTCCTTTGGCAGCCCATTGATCCTGCTGTTGATGGGCGGCTTCATGCTGTCCACCGCCATGTCCGACTCCGGCGCACATCGCCGCATCGCACTGTACATGGTGAACCTGTTTGGCGGCGGCAGCGCCCGCGGCCTGGTGCTCGGCTTCATGGCTGCAGCCGCCGTGCTGAGCATGTGGATCTCCAACACCGCCACCACCCTGATGTTGCTGCCAGTAGCCCTGGCCGTGCTGGAACAAACGGATCGCAGGATGAACGTGCCGCTGCTGCTGGGCATCGCCTACGCGGCCAGCATCGGCGGACTGGGTACGCCTATCGGCACGCCACCGAACCTGATCTTCATGCAGGTACACCTCGACCGGTTCGGCACCACGCCGAGCTTCCCCGAATGGATGTCCTGGGGCATCCCGGTCGTTTTGCTGCTGGTGCCCCTGGCCGGCTTGTGGCTGACTCGCGGAGTGCGCCTCGAGCGCCCCGTCGAATTGCCGCGTGCCGGCAGTTGGCGCCCGTTCGAAAAACGCGTCCTGGCGATGTTCGCTTTAACCGCCCTGTTCTGGATAACCCGGCAGGCGCCATTTGGCGGTTGGAGTTCCTGGCTGGACCTGCCCCAGGCGAACGACGCATCGGTGGCGTTGATCGCGGTTGTGATGATGGCTGCACTGCCTAACGGTGAGGGTGGTCGGTTGCTGCGCTGGGAAGCAGCTGGCAGCATTCCCTGGGGGGTGTTGCTGCTGTTCGGAGGCGGCATCTGCATTGCCAACGCTTTCGTGCAGAGCGGCCTGGCCGATAACATCGCGCAGGAACTCGGGGCCTTTCTCACGCTGCCGACCTGGGCACTGATGCTGGGCATGTGCCTGACCGTGACCTTCCTGACCGAGGTGACCAGCAACACGGCCACGGCCAGCCTGCTGATGCCGCTCCTGGCCGCCACCGCAGTCACCGCTGACCTGAACCCGATGCTGCTGATGGTGCCGGCCGTGCTCAGCGCCAGTTGTGCCTTCATGCTGCCAGTCGCCACGGCACCTAACGCCATTGTCTTCGGCAGCGGCAAAGTCCGCATAAAAGACATGGCCCGCGCCGGCTTCATGCTCAACCTGATCGGCGCCGTCGTCATCACCATCGTCTGCCTGATCGCCTTCGACTGAAGCCCGCGTCTTCTCCTCACTTGTGCCTGCGTGCTTGATCGCGACACAACGATGTGGCGTCAGGAGCTGCCGGCTCCCACCATCAACCTGGACTATTTCCTGGGGATATAGAGGTCCGTAACAGTGCCTTCGAAGACCTCGGCCGCCATCGCCACCGTCTCCGACAAGGTCGGATGCGGATGAATCGTCAACCCGATATCCGCCGCCTCGGCGCCCATCTCGATCGCCAGGGCGCACTCTGCGATCAGGTCGCCGGCCTGCGGACCGGTGATGCCGGCCCCGATGATGCGCCGGGTCGCCCGGTCGAAGATGAGCTTGGTGAACCCTTCGCTGCGGTCGTTACCCAGCGCGCGCCCGCTGGCGGCCCAGGGAAACTTGCCGACACCGATCTGAAGGCCTTGCGCCTTCGCCTGGGTTTCAGTCACGCCGACCCACGCGATCTCAGGGTCGGTATAGGCAACAGACGGAATGACCCGTGCATCGAAAGCACTTTTCTGACCGGCACACACCTCCGCCGCAACCTTGCCTTCGTGGGTCGCCTTGTGCGCCAGCATCGGCTGGCCGACGACATCGCCGATGGCGAATATGTGCGGAATATTGGTCCGCATCTGGTGGTCGACCCGGATGAAGCCCTTCTCATCGACCTCGACCCCGGCCGCCGCCGCGTTGACGCGGGCGCCGTTGGGCGTGCGGCCCACCGCGACCAGCACGCGATCAAACGGTTCACGACCCTGGTGCTTGCCTTCGAAATGCGCGAACAAGGCATCGTCCGCCACATCGACGCGGCTGATCCGGGTCTCCAGGTGGATCGCCGCGTAGCGCTTGCTGACGCGGCGCCGCAGCGGCTTGACGAGATCGGGGTCGGTGCCCGGCATCAGGGTGGGCGTCAATTCGACCACGGTGACCCTGCTGCCCAGCGCCTCGTAGATGCAGGCCATCTCCATACCGATGATGCCCCCACCCACGATCAGCAGCCGCTGCGGAATTTCCTCGAGTCGCAGCGCGGCGGTCGAATCCATCAGCCGATGGTCGCCCCAGGGCATATTCGGCAACTCGAGGGACTGCGAGCCGACCGCGATGATCGCATTGGCAAAACTCAGCTGACGGGTCTCTCCACCGGCCTGGATATCGAGTGCGTTCGGGCCAGTGAATGCTGCCCGGCCCACCAGGACTTCGACCTTGCGTTGGCCGGCCATACCGGCCAGGCCGCCGGTCAATTTGGCGACCACTCCATCCTTGAAGCCCCTGAGCTTGTCGAGGTCGATGGCGGGTGGACCGAAGCTTATTCCGTGCCGCTCCATGGCGGCAGCCTCGTCGATCACCCTGGCGGCGTGCAGCAGGGCTTTAGAGGGGATGCAACCGACATTCAGGCAAACGCCACCCAGCACTGGGAACCGCTCCACCAGGGCCACCCGCAGCCCCAGGTCCGCCGCTCGGAACGCTGCGGTGTAGCCGCCGGGACCGGCGCCAATCACGACCAGGTCGAAATCGAATGCCCCTCCGCCACTCATAGCGTCAGGCGCCTGAGGTCTTCCAGCCGGCTGGCCAGGAAACGCGTGAAGCGTGCCGCGGCGGCTCCATCGATGACTCGGTGGTCATAGGAAAGCGACAGCGGCAGCATCAGCCGCGGATTGAATTCTTTACCGTTCCAGACCGGCTTCATGCTGGACCGTGAAACGCCCAGTATGGCCACTTCCGGTGCATTGATGATCGGTGTGAACGCGGTCCCGCCAATGCCGCCCAGGCTGGAAATCGAAATGCATCCGCCCTGGATATCCTGCGGTTTCAATTTCCTGTCACGGGCTCTCGCGCTCAGTTCCGCCAACTCGGCCGCCAACTCCATGATGCCCTTGCGCTCGCAGTTGCGGATAACCGGCACGACCAGTCCCTCGGGGGTGTCCACCGCGATCCCGATGTTGTAGTACTTCTTCAGCACGAGGGTTTCACCATCCGCATTCAGCGAAGCGTTGAAGCGCGGATATTTCTTCAGCGAAGCGACCATCGCCTTCATCAGAAAAACAAGCGGCGTCAACTTGAAGCCCTGCGCCGCGGCCTCGTCGGCATTGGCTAACCGGAACGCCTCCATGTCCGTGATGTCCGCCTCGTCGTGCTGCGTGACGTGCGGTATACCCACCCAGTTGCGATGCAGGTGCCCGGCTGAAATCTTCTGGATACGTGTGAGGGGTTGCGTTTCGATTTCGCCGTAGCGGCTGAAGTCGCTCTCGGTCAGCTCCGGAAAATCCAGCCGCAGACCACCCAGGGTGGGTGCAGCGGCCGTGGCGGGAGCACTCATTACGGACTTGACGTAGGCGGACACATCTTCGCGCAGAATGCGGCCCTTGTCACCGCTGCCACTGACCCGGGTGAGGTCGACCCCCAGTTCCCTGGCGAACTTGCGGATGACGGGGCTGGCATACGGCAGCATCGACAACGCGACCTCCGTGGTGCCTGCTCCCCCGGCGGCAGGGGGTTCGTCCACGTCTGCGGCCGGTCCTGACTCCAGGGCACCCGGACCTGGCCCAACCGCGGGGGTTTGAACCGGCACTGCCCGCGGAGTTTCATCTGCGTCCGGCGCTGGCTGAGCGTTGGGTTCCGGACGGGCTTCTGGAACCACCTCGGCCGCCGGCGCGGACTCTGCGGAAGGCGCCGCCTCAGCGGCGGGCTCGTCGGCCACCTCGAGGATGGCGACGACATCCCCCTCCGAGACGGTATCGTCCAGTTTCAACCGCATTTCCCGGATCACACCCGCGACCGGTGACGGCACCTCCATGGTGGCCTTGTCGCTCTCCAGGGTTACCAGACCATCCTCGGCGCTGACCTGGTCGCCAGCAGCCACCAATACTTCTATCACGGGGATGTCACGGAAATCGCCGATGTCCGGAACCTTGATTTCGATCGTCTTGCTCACATTGAACTCCGTGCGGCTAACTGGCAGCAGGTACTACAGCAGGACCGGGTTTATCTTGTCGGGGTCGATGCCGAGGCTGGATCGCGCCGCCAACAACTCCCCTGTGTCGATCAGTCCTTGCCGGTACAGGCCATACAGTGCCGCGTAAGCGATGTTGCAGCGGTCCACCTCGAAGAAGCGCCGCAGCTTTTCCCGGGTGTCCGAACGCCCGAAGCCGTCCGTGCCCAGCACAATGTAATCCTCCTGCGGCAGGAATCCGCGGATCTGATCCGCGAATGCCCTGACGTAATCCGACGCGGCTATGACAGGCCCGGCGCGATCCCGCAGACACCCGGTAACCCAGGGTATCCGGGGCTCTTTTTCCGGATTCAACCGGCTCCAGCGCACGCACTCGACACCGTCACGCCGCAGCTCGGTAAAACTGGTGGCGCTCCAGACGTCGGCCATGACCCCGAAGTCCTGTTCCAGGATGTTCGCCGCGGCCATGGCCTCGCGCAGGATCGCGCCCGATCCGAGCAATTGCACCTTTTTTTGGCCTTCCGGACCCTGGCGCAACAGGTACAGACCCTTGCGAATTCCCTCTTCCGCCCCTTCCGGCATCTCCGGGTGCGGATAGTTTTCGTTCTCCACCGTGAGATAGTAAAAAATATCTTCTCCATCACCGTACATGCGGCGCAGTCCGTCCTGGAGAATGACGGCAATCTCGTAGGCAAAGGTCGGATCGTAGGACACACAGTTCGGTATCATGCCGGCCATCATGTGACTGTTGCCATCTTCATGCTGCAGGCCTTCACCATTCAGCGTGGTCCTGCCCGCGGTGCCGCCCACCAGGAAGCCGCGCGCGCGCATGTCACCTGCCGCCCAGGCCAGGTCTCCAACCCGCTGGAAACCGAACATCGAATAGAAGATAAAGAAAGGAATCATGGCGACGCCGCTGGCGGAACAGCTCGTTGCCGCGGCGATCCAGGAGGACATCGCGCCCGCTTCGGTGATCCCTTCCTGCAGAATCTGGCCCTTCTGATCCTCTTTGTAGAACATCAGCTGGTCGGAATCGACCGGCGTATACAACTGCCCGACCGACGAGTAAATGCCCAGCTGGCGGAACATGCCCTCCATGCCGAAAGTTCGCGCCTCGTCAGCCACGATCGGCACGATGCGCTCTGCAATGCGCTTGTCACGCAGCAGCGCGGTCAGGCCGCGCACGAACGCCATGGTGGTGCTGATTTCACGCTCCCCTGAGGACTTCAACAAGGGTTCGAAGATCTCCAGCCCCGGTACTTCGAGACGCTCGCAGTCACGCCTGCGCTGGGGCAGGAAGCCGCCCAGCGCCTTGCGGCGCTCGAGCAGGTACTGGACCTCCTCGCTTTCCGGCCCGGGATGATAGTAGGGAACGCTCTCCAACTGCTCATCCGGTATCGGCACCCCGAAGCGATCGCGGAACTGGCGAATCGACTCGACATCCATCTTCTTCTGCTGGTGGGTGATGTTCTGCGCCTCCCCCGCCCCACCCATGCCGTAGCCCTTGACGGTCTTGGCCAGGATGACCGTCGGCAGCTTCTTGTAGCTCATGGCCGCGCTGTAGGCTGAGTAAAGCTTGTGCGGGTCGTGGCCGCCGCGGTTGAGCCGCCAGATGTCCTCGTCCGTCATGGCGGCAACCATTTCCAGCAACTCCGGGTACTTCCCGAAAAAATGGTCGCGCGTGTACTTGCCGCCCTTGGCCTTGTAATTCTGGTACTCGCCGTCGACCGCTTCTTCCATGCGTTTGCGCAACAGGCCGTTTTTGTCCTTGGCAAACAGCTTGTCCCAGTAGGAGCCCCAAATCACCTTGATCACGTTCCAACCGGCGCCGCGGAAGACACCCTCCAGCTCCTGGATGATCTTGCCGTTGCCACGCACCGGCCCGTCGAGCCGCTGAAGATTGCAGTTGATGACGAAAACCAGATTGCTGAGCCGCTCCCGGCCGGCGAGCGAAATGGCGCCAAGCGATTCCGGCTCGTCGGTTTCGCCATCGCCCAGGAAACACCAGACCTTGCGGTCGGACGTATCCGCAATGCCGCGATCGTGCAGGTACTTCAGGAAGCGCGCCTGGTAGATGGCCATGATGGGGCCCAGGCCCATGGAAACCGTCGGATGCTGCCAGTAATCCGGCATCAGCCAGGGATGCGGATAGGAACTCAGGCCCTTGCCATCCGTCTCCTGCCGGAAGTTGTCGAGCTGCTCTTCGCTGATCCGGCCCTCGAGATAGGATCGGGCATAAATGCCCGGCGAGGAGTGGCCCTGGATGTAGACCAGGTCGCCACCCCCGGGATGCTCCGGTCCACGAAAGAAGTGGTTGAAGCCAACGTCGTAAAGGGTTGCCGCCGACGCGAAGCTCGCGATGTGGCCGCCCAGTTCACCGCCGCGCTTGCTGGCGCGAAGCACCGTGGCCATGGCATTCCACCGGATGATCGAGCGAATGCGGTATTCCATCTCGGTATTGCCGGGGTGGCGCGCACCCATCTGTGCCGGAATGGTGTTGATGTAGGCGGTCGTGGCGTCGTAGGGCAGGTAACCGCCTGACCGCCGCGTGAAGTCGACCAACTGCTCAAGCAAGTAGTGGGCCCGGCCGGGACCTTCACGTTCGATCACCGCCTGCAGCGAATCAAGCCACTCCTGGGTTTCCAGCGGATCCGAATCCTGCCTGATCTTTTCGTCTTTTTGATTCATCCGTTTACTCCCGCAGCGACGGTTGGTTCTGCACGGCTCTTGCCGTGCTGCTGTGCGTCCACGACAGCGATGGCCGTCATGTTAACGACTCGCCGCACGGTTGCGGAGGACGTCAGCACGTGGGCGGGCTTGCCCACACCGAGCAGGATCGGGCCGACGGTCACGCTGTTGCTCAACATGCGCGCGAGGTTGAAACTGATATGCGCCGAGGCGATATCCGGCGCCACCAGCAGGTTTGCCCGCCCTTGCAGCCGTGAATTGGGAAAGACCTGCCTGCGGAACTCCTCGTCCAGTGCCATGTCCGCAGTCATCTCACCCTCGACTTCCAGATCGGGTGCCCACTCCCGCAGCAGAGCGAGGGCCTCCTTCATTTTGACGGCGACGCGGTCATTCTCACTGCCGAACGCCGAATGCGAAAGCAAAGCAACTTTGGGCCGCATGCCGAAAATCTTCAATTTTGTGGCCGCCATCAGAGTAACCTCGGCCACCTCGCGCGCGTCCGGATCGGCATTGACGTGCGTATCACACACAAAAATCGTGTTTTCGTCCGAGGTGAGCGCACTCATCGAACCCGGGACGTTGACGCCGGGAGCCAGGCCGAGCACGTCGAGAACATGTTGAAGCTTCGTTCGATACTGGCCCACGACACCGGCCAGCATGGCATCAGCCTCACCCCGCTGAACCATGACTGCGGCGATGACAGATGTCCGGGTACGAATCACGTTCTTGGCGATATCGGGCGATACGCCCCGTCTTTCCATCAATGTATGGTAGGTCGTCCAGTACTCACGATAGCGGCTGTCCTTCTCGGGATTGACCAGCTCAAAATCCACCCCGGGCCTGATTCTCAGGCCGAACTTCTCGATCCGGTGCTCGACCACCGCCGGCCGCCCGATGACGATCGGGAACGCAAGTGCGTTGTCAACGACCGACTGGACGGCTCGCAACACCACGGGTTCCTCGCCTTCGGCGTATACCACTCGCCGCGGATTGCGCCGGGCCGCGTCGAATACCGGCTTCATCAGCATGCCGGTGCGGTAAACAAAGGCATCCAGTGCCTGTCGGTAGGCTGCCATGTCTTCGATGGGGCGTGCGGCCACGCCGCTGTCCATGGCTGCCTGGGCCACGGCCGGCGCGACACTGGCCAGCAAGCGGGGATCGAAAGGCCGCGGGATAATGTAGTCGGGACCGAACTGCAGCGCCTCGTCCTGGTAGGAAAAGGCCTCTTTCTGCTGGACTTCCTGATGGGTCAGCTCGGCCAGCGCACGCACGCAAGCCATTTGCATTTCGTCGTTAATGCAGGTTGCGCCCGCATCCAGCGCGCCGCGGAAGATGTACGGAAAGCACAGTACGTTGTTGACCTGGTTAGGGTAATCGGACCGGCCGGTGGCGATGATTGCATCCGGGGCCGCTTCCCGCGCGTCTTCGGGCAGAATCTCGGGATTGGGGTTGGCCAGCGCGAGGATAATCGGCCTCGGGGCCATCGTTGAAACCATCGCTTTGCTGAGGACCCCGCCGACGGAAACCCCCAGGAATATATCCGAGCCAACTATTGCCTCTTCCAGCGTGCGCTTGTCCGTGTCGGCGGCGTACGGCAACTTCTCCGGGTCTTCGTCCTCGAAGCGGCCCTTGTAGATCAGGCCGTCGCGGTCGCAGGCCAGCACATTCTCACGGCGCAGGCCCAGTTTGACCAGCAGGTCGAGGCAGGCGATGCCCGCGGCTCCGGCTCCGGAAGCGGTGAGCTTCACATTCTCGATGTTCTTGCCGACGATCTGCAGCGCATTGAGCACGGCGGCGCCCGTGATGATGGCCGTGCCGTGCTGATCGTCGTGAAATACGGGTATCTTGAGGCGCTCTTTCAGGGCTCTTTCGATCCGGAACGCGCCCGGTGCCCTGATGTCCTCGAGGTTGATGCCCCCGAAGGTCGGTTCCAGCGCGGCGATGATGTCGATCAGCTTGTCCGGGTCCTGCTCGCCGATCTCGATATCGAACACGTCGATGTCGGCGAACTTCTTGAACAGTACGCCCTTCCCTTCCATCACGGGTTTGGCCGCCAGCGGGCCGATGTTTCCAAGACCCAGCACGGCCGTGCCGTCGGTTATCACGCCGACCAGGTTGCCCCGCACCGTCACTTCGCGCACCGCTTCGGGATTCTCATAGATCAGTTCGCTGGCGGCGGCGACACCGGGCGAATACGCAAGCGACAGATCCTGCCGGGTGGTCAGGGCCTTGGTCGGCGCTATGCGAATCTTGCCCGGCTTGGGATACCGGTGGTAATGCAATGCACTTTCTTTTAGGTCGTCGCTCATGTGGCTACCCCAAATCCAGCCTGGTCTCGGACTCCGATCCACCTTCCTTGTCCAGCTTGATCAGGCGCAAAGCGTTGGTGCCGCCGGACTTCCCGGTCTGGTCGCCCATCGTGACGATGACGCGGTCGCCGGCCGCGACGGCGCCGGATCGCCACAGTTTTTGCAGGGCGTCCTGGATGACCCGATCCCCGTCGGCGCTCCGGCTCTCGAGGTGCACCGGGTAGACGTCGCGGAATATCGCCATTCGCCGGCGGCTGGCGGCGTTTGGTGAAAAGGCATAAATCGGAACCGCCGACCGCACTCGCGAAAGCCATTGGGCCGTGGATCCCGATTCGGTGAGCGCGACGATCGCCTGCACCGAGAGATTCGTGGCCATGAACATTGCGGCCATCGCGATGGCCTGGTCGATCCTCTGGAACCTGACATTCAACTGGGTCACTGCACCTTCAAGTGCGAAGTGCCGCTCTGCGCCAAGGCAAATCCGGTTCATTGCCTCGATCACCCGCACCGGATATTTGCCGACGGCAGTCTCGGCGGAGAGCATCACCGCGTCGGTCCCGTCTATCACGGCATTGGCGACATCCAGCACCTCCGCCCGCGTCGGAACCGGGTTTTCGATCATCGATTGCATCATCTGGGTGGCGGTCGCCACCACCCGGTTGTGCCTCAGCGCCGTGCGAGTGATGCGCTTCTGCAGGCCGGGCAGTTCCTCGTCCCCGATTTCCACGCCGAGATCGCCCCGGGCCACCATGATGACATCCGAGGCATCACAGATTTCCTCGAGGTTCTTGACGGCCTCGATGCGCTCGATCTTCGCAACCAGCGCCGCCCTGCTGCCGGCTTTCCGCAACAATTTGCGGGCGCGGTTGATGTCGTTTTCATCACTGACAAAGGACACCGCCAGGAAATCGACATCCATTTGCGCGGCCAGCTCGATATGTGGAAGATCATGCTCGGCGAGGCCGGCAATCGACAATCCGCCGCCCTTCAGATTCAGCCCCTTGCGATCCTTGAGGGAACCGCCGTGCTCCACCCTGCAGTGCACCTTTTCACCAACCACCGACTCGACGGTCATCGAGATCATGCCATCGTCAAGTAACAGGATGTCGCCCGGCTTCACATCACGCGGCAAGTCCTTGTAACTCACGCCGACGCGTTCACGGTCGCCGGGCGTTGAGGAATCCTCGGCATCGAGCGTGAACTCTTGACCAGGCTGCAAATCGACGCTGCCATGCTCGAACCGCTCGACGCGAATCTTCGGACCCTGCAGGTCCGCCAGCAGGGCTACCTCGCGACCCAGTCGTCCTGAGACCTCGCGCACCAGGGCGGCACGCTTCATCTGGTCCGCAGTAGTACCATGCGACATGTTGAGACGGAACACATTGGCACCTGCCAGTATGAGCCCCTCCATGACCTTGGGGTCGTCGGTTGATGGGCCCAAGGTGGCAATGATCTTGGTGCGTCGCAGATGACTGCCCTTGGTTTCGATATCGAAGTTCATGGCGGCGATTATAAGTGCAATTGATGACGGGACCGGTATGTATTTTGGGCGCCGCCCGCCGCGACGTTTCGTGAAACGTGAAAAGCCACCCCGGAAATGAGCCCGGGGCACGGAGCACCGCCGGGCCTGTGATGGTTCTAGCGTGACGCCGTATACGGGTAGAGGTCGTACACCCTGTTGACCGCAGTGAAGATCGCATCCCGCAGCTGCTGGGCAACCTTGTCATTGGCGTCGGTCACGGCCACGCCCTGCCAGCTGATTTGGCGTTTCTGGCTGTCCACGAGGTCGATAAACACCGACACTTCCGTGGTTTTCGTGGCACGCTTGCCCACACCCACGCCCACACCCACAGCCGAGCCATAGGAAGCTCCGCCTGGGCGGCCGTAGTAAGCGCCACTCATGTAAGGGGTGGTGTAAGCGGTCATCTTGACCTTGTCATCGCTTTTGAAAGTGACGTTGATCAGGAGGTCCGGATTTTCGGCCAGTCGATAGCCACGCTCCCTCATTTCGCGAGTAATGGCTTCACGAAAAAGCTCACCGAAAATTGGCGAATTGTAACCACCCTCGACGCCCATCGGATCGAAGAAATTCCAGGTTTGGTATCGCTTGAAGTCGGCGCTGGGGTCTTCGTCGCTACGCACGGCAAGGCCGGAAGAACAGCCAACCGCAGTGAGCGCAAGGCAGCAAACCAGCAGGGGCAGGCCAACGGTTCTCAGTGAGCGCCCACGGGCCCAACAACGGGTCCAGGCAAAAGCGCGATGGCGGGCCGTCATTTGGTGGCAGGCGCCGGTACGGGATACTTGGCAAACACCTTGTCTACCGTGTTGTAGACCGTTTCACGCAATTGTTCCTGCATCTTGTCCGTCAAGGTGAACGTCGCGACGCCCTGCCACACCAGCTTGTGCTCGCTGGCATCCACCATGTCGATGTAGACATTCGCCTCGGTATACTGGCTCACGGTGGTCCGCGTGGTCGTCGGATAGCCCCAGGGGCTGCCCATGTATCCGTAACCGTGACCCCCGTAGTAGCCACCGTAGAGGTACGGATCCTGGTAGGTGTTCACGCGGACCTTTTCCTCGGCACCAATTGAGACGTTGATCTGCAGCTGAGGCGTGTCGGATTTACTGTACCCTCGCATGTCCATCTGTGAGCTGATGGCGTCGCGGAAATGGCGCCCCACCAGGTTGGAATAACTGTCGCCCTCGACGCCCAGTTGGCTGAAAAAATCGTAGCTCTGGTACTGGCTCATGTTGACGCCCGGGTCCGCATCGCTGCGAACCTTCACACTGGGAGCGCAGCCAACCAATAAAACGGCAATCACGCTCGCCGCGAGGGTGAACAAAGGGCTGAAACGACGGAAAGTAAGGTTCATGGAATGCTCCGCAAGAGGCAACGATGGTTATCCTACCAGTCGGCCACCAATTGTTCACGCAATGCAGCTACCGGGATCGAAGCCCCGCTATGCGGACTACCGAAAACCCGGCGCCGTGTGTCAGCGGGCGACCGCCTCCAGCGCCGCGACCGCCGGCAGTGTCTTGCCTTCCACGAACTCGAGAAAGGCGCCACCACCCGTCGAAATGTAACTGATGGCGTCAGTTACTCCGAATTGGTCGATGGCCGCCAGCGTGTCGCCCCCACCCGCGATGCTAAAGGCTTCCGAGCGTTCGATGGCCTCGGCCATGGCGCGGGTGCCCGCCGCAAATGCTGGAAATTCGAACACGCCGACAGGACCGTTCCAGATGAGGGTACCGGCCCCGGCGATGATCTCCGCATACTCGACCGCGGTCAGCGGGCCGATGTCCAGGATCATGTCATCGGGGCCAACCTCGTCGACGCTGCGCACCAAAGGCCGGGCATCCGCAGAGAAGGACTTGGCCACGACGACGTCCCGCGGGATCGGAATAGAGCCGCCGCCGGCATGAGCCTTCCGGATCAGGCGCTGTGCCTCGTGAATCAGATCCGGTTCATACAGCGACTTGCCGACGTCATGACCCGATGCGGCGATGAACGTGTTGGCGATCCCGCCGCCGACGATGAGTTCATCCACCTTGTCCAGCAGCGTTTCCAGCACGGTCAACTTGGTCGAGACCTTGGACCCGCCTACGATGGCGAGCAGCGGGCGCAAAGGCTCCTGCAGGGCCTTGTGCAGCGCATCGAGCTCGCGACTCAGCAGGGGACCGGCGCAGGCCAGCGGCGCCCGTCGAATAACGCCCTCGGTCGATGCCTGGGCACGGTGCGCTGTGCCAAAGGCATCCATCACGAAGACGTCGCACATTCCGGCCATCGAGACGGCGAGGCCATTATCGTTTTCCTTCTCACCCGGGTTGAAGCGAACATTTTCGCACAGGACCACTTCGCCGGGCTGCAATTCCACGCCGCCCAGCCAGTCCTGCTGAAGTCGCACCTCCAGGCCAAGCAATTCGGACAGGCGATCGGCCACGGGCCGCAGTGAAAACTGCGGGTCATACTGGCCTTCGACGGGCCGCCCCAGGTGCGAAAGCAGCAGCACGGCGGCACCTTTGTCGAGCGCCATCCGGATGGTCGGCAGCGCCGCCAGAATGCGGGCATCCGACGTTACCCGGCCGGCACTCACGGGTACATTGAAATCTTCCCGGATCATGACCCGCTTGCCGGCCAGATCCAGGTCTTCCATGCGCAGGTAGTTCACGGTTTCCTCGAGGTCAGAAAATTCAGGCATTCACCAGGGCAATGGTGGTATCCAGCATGCGGTTGCTGAAGCCCCACTCGTTGTCATACCAGCTAAGCACTTTCACCAGCTTGCCTTCCATGACCCGGGTCAGACCCGCGTCGAATATCGAGGAATGCGGATCATGATTGAAATCGATGGATACCAAAGGCTTGCTGTTGTAGCCGAGGACACCCTTCATGGCGCCATCGGCAGCGGCCTTCACGATGCGGTTCACTTCCTCTACGCTGGTCGCCCGCCTGGCGACGAAAGTAAGGTCCACGACGGACACGTTTATGGTCGGTACCCGCATCGAAAAGCCGTCCAGCTTGCCATTGAGCTCCGGCAACACCAGGCCCACCGCGGCGGCGGCGCCGGTCTTGGTCGGAATCTGGCTCATTGTCGCGGAACGCGCGCGCCGCAGGTCCTTGTGAAACACATCGGTCAACACCTGGTCATTGGTGTAGGCGTGGATGGTGGTCATCAGGCCACTCTCGATACCGATGCCCTCGTGCAGTACTTTCGCCAACGGCGCGAGGCAGTTGGTCGTGCAGGATGCATTCGAAATGACCTGGTCGCTGGACTTAAGGCTGTCGTGGTTGACGCCAAACACGACCGTATTGTCCACTTCCTGACCGGGCGCCGAGATAATGACTTTTTTGGCCCCGGCGGCAAGGTGCGCGCCAGCGGTCTGCTTGCTGCGAAACAGGCCGGTGCATTCGTATACGACATCGACACCGAGCTCCGCCCAGGGGAGTTTCGAGGGATCACGCTCAGCCAACACCTTGACGCGGTCGCCGTTGATGACGAGATCACCGCCATCGACCTCGACCTGGCCGGAAAACCGCCCGTGGGCCGTGTCGTACTGGGTCAGGTGCGCATTGGTATTGGCGTCGCCGAGGTCATTGATGGCGACGATCCTGATTTCGTCGGTCCTGCCGTACTCGTACACGGCCCGCATGATGTTACGACCGATACGTCCGTAGCCATTGATCGCGACCTTAATTGCCATTGATTTTCTCCTTGTTCAAAGTTCAGATGTCCTGCGCGGCCGCGAGCGATTCGCGGACAGCCCGGCTGACGTTCTCAACGGTCAACCCATAATGTTCAAATAATGCCTTCGCCGGCGCTGAGGCGCCGAAGCGATCGACTCCAATGACCTCGCCATGGTCGCCGACGAGGCCAGCCCAGCAAGCACTCACGCCGGCTTCGACTGCAACTCGGGCACGGACTGCCGGCGGCAGCACGGAGTCTCGATACGCTTGGTCCTGTTGCTGAAACAGACCTGGATTCGGCATCGACACAACAGCCGCCTTGACACCTTGTGATGACAATTCGTTGGCAGCTGCCATCGCCAGCCCGACCTCGGAGCCGCTGGCCAGGATCAACGCATCCGCACCGCCCTTGGCCTCTAACAGCACATAGCCTCCGCGCGCCACGTTTTCAAGCTGCCTGGCAGATCTCGACTGATGCGGCAGGCCCTGGCGCGTAAACACCAGCACCGTCGGGGCATGCCGGCTTTCGAGGGCGGCCTTCCAGGCCACGGCCGATTCCACGGTGTCACAAGGGCGCCAGACCTGGAGCCGGGGAATCAGGCGCAGGCTCGCGACGTGTTCGACTGGCTGGTGGGTGGGGCCATCCTCGCCCAGGCCGATGGAATCGTGCGTATAAACGTGGATATTGCGAACCGGCAGCAATGCCGACATGCGGACCGCGTTTCTCGCATAGTCTGAAAACACCAGGAAAGTCGCGTTGTAGGGTATGAACCCTCCGTGCAGGGCCAGGCCATTGCAGATGGCTGTCATGCCGAATTCACGAACCCCGAAGTAGATGTAATTGCCATCCTGGGTGCCTTCGTTGACATTCACGCTGCCCGACCAGATCGTGTTGTTCGATCCGGCCAGGTCGGCCGAGCCGCCGATCAGCTCGGGCAGCAAGGGCCCGAAGGCGTTCAGCGCGATCTGCGATGACTTGCGCGTCGCTACGTCCCCGCCTTCGGCTTGCAGCCGCGCGATGATTTCCGTGCTGCGCTCCGCCCAGTCATCGGGCAGTGCCCCGGACATCCGCCGCTCAAATTCTTCGGCGAGGCCGGCAAAGTCACGGCGAAACGCTTCAAATTTCTCACGCCAGGCCGCTTCGGCTTTCGCTCCGGTCTCCCGCGCATCCCAGGCCGCGGCGATATCCGCGGGAATTTCAAATGGCGGGTGATTCCAGCCCAGATTGACCCGTGTCTCTGCGACTTCATCAGCTCCCAAAGGAGCACCGTGGGTCGCTTCCGTCCCCTGCTTGTTGGGTGAGCCGTAACCGATGATGGTCCGGGCACAGATCAACGTGGGCCGTTCGGTATGGGCGCGGGCCGTATCGATGGCCTGCTGAATCTCGACCGGATCGTGGCCGTCCACGCCGCGAATCACCTGCCAGCCATAGGCCTCGAATCGTCCGGGCGTGTCGTCGGTAAACCAGCCTTCCACCTCACCGTCGATCGATATTCCGTTGTCATCCCAGATCGCCACCAGTTTGCCAAGCCCGAGGCGCCCGGCCAACGAACAGGCCTCGTGCGATACGCCCTCCATCAGGCAACCATCACCGATGAACACCCAGGTGCGGTGGTCGACGATGGTGTGGCCGCCGCGATTGTAGCGGTTGGCCAGAACCTTCTCCGCCAACGCCATGCCGACCGCGTTTGCAATACCCTGACCGAGCGGCCCGGTGGTGGTTTCAACGCCCGGGGTCTCGCCATACTCCGGATGACCCGGCGTCTTCGAGTGCAACTGCCGGAAATTGCGCAGCTCGGACATCGGCAAGTCGTAGCCCGACAAGTGCAACAGCGAATAGAGCAGCATCGAACCGTGGCCATTGGACAGCACAAAACGGTCGCGGTCTGCCCAGCGGGGATTGGCCGGGTTGTGTTTGAGATTGTCATTCCACAGGACTTCGGCGATGTCGGCCATGCCCATGGGCATTCCGGGGTGTCCGGAGTTAGCCTGCTGCACGGCGTCCATGGACAGCGCGCGTATCGCGTTGGCAAGATCAGATCGATTGGGCATCGGGATCTCCCGTTTTGTTTCAGTTCAGGGTGGGTTGTGGCGTCGCAAGTTTTAACCAGAGCGCATTACCCATAGTATGCAACAGGAAGCCCAGCCAGCGGACGCACCATGGTCAATTTTTTCACTTGCATTGATCCCGGTCAGTGACGATGAGCCGCTTTGCCGAACTTCTTCAGACGGCCGGCCTTGTAATCGGCCCAATACTCGTCCAGCTCACGCTTCACGGTGGGCAGCAGGAAGTAAATACCCAGCACGTTCGGGAATGCCATGGCGAAGATCATCGCATCGGAGAAATCGATGACCGAGCCGAGCTGCATCGAAGAGCCGGCGACCACGAACGCAAGGAACAGGATCTTGTAGGCCGCATCAGTGACCATTGATTCGCCAAACAGGTAGGTCCAGGCTTTCAGGCCGTAATAGGACCAGGAAATCATCGTTGAGAATGCGAACAGGAGCACGGCAACAGTGAGCACCCAGGGAAACCAGGAGATCGTGGATTCGAAGGCCTCAGACGTAAGGGCTACGCCCTGGCTGGGGTCGACCGAGGGATCCCACGTTCCGGTCACTATGATGACCAGCGCCGTGATGGTGCACACGACCACGGTGTCTATGAATGGCTCGTAGAGCGCTACGAAGCCCTCGGTAACAGGCCGGTTGGTTCGGACGGCGGAATGCGCGATGGCTGCCGATCCGATACCTGCTTCATTGGAAAAAGCGGCCCGTTTGAAGCCCTGGATCAGCACGCCGACGACACCGCCGGCAATGCCCTGGGTAGTGAAGGCGCCACTGACTACCGACGCGAACGCTGCCGGCACATCGGCGAGGTGCATGCCGATGACCGTGAGCCCGGCGGTCACGTAAAGCACGCCCATCAACGGCACGATCTTGGAAGTGACCCGGGCGATGCCCTGAATCCCGCCGATGATGACCAATCCCACGAGCGTCGCGATGACGACGCCGAACAGCCAACCCTTGTCCGCCAACCAGCTGGCGTCGCCGCCGGTGACGGCGACGAGCTGCTTGAAGCTCTGGTTGGCCTGGAACATGTTCCCACCGCCGAAAGACCCACCGATGCAGAAGATGGCGAACAGGACCGCCAGCACCTTGCCCAGCGACCGCAGTTTTTCGCTGCGTTCGGCGAGGCCTTTGGACAGGTAATACATCGGTCCGCCTGACACTGTCCCGTCCGTGTACTCGTTGCGATATTTCACACCGAGCGTGCATTCGACGAACTTGGAGGACATGCCGAGCAAGCCGGCCAGGATCATCCAGAAGGTAGCGCCCGGGCCGCCCAGAGAGACGGCGACGGCCACGCCAGCGATGTTGCCGAGGCCGACCGTGCCGGAAAGCGCCGTGGCCAAAGCCTGGAAATGGGTAACCTCGCCGGCCGCCAAGGGGTCGTTGTAGTCGCCGCGAACGAGTTGGAAACCGTGGCGGAATGCCCGCAAGTTGATGAATTTGAAATACAGCGTAAATATGGCGGCCGCGCAAAGCAGCCAGACAAGCACGAACGGAACCTGGACGCCGTCCACGGAAAAAGAGGAAAAAATGAAGCCTGCCACCGCATCCGCAAACGGCTTCACTGCCTGATCGATACGCTGATCTATCCCGTCCTGCGCCCAGGCGGGCAGAGGCAAGCCGAGGAGCGCAATGGCCGGGGCCAATCGCGCCCCCCACTTGGTATATATCATTGAATTCTCCAGGTCGTGCGGCTCAGGGTACGACAGTTACGGGCTGTTTGGATATCTGCACCAACGAATGCGCGACACTGCCGAAAAGCTGAGCCCGGATTCGCGACGATCCGGTCTTGCCGACCACTATGTGGGTGACCCCGAACTCCTCGGCCACGTCGCAGAGTGTTTCGGCAGGATGCCCATGCCGGATCACGCCCCGCACGTTCAATCCGAGTTCGCGCAGCCTGTTGACCACGGGATCCACGACTTCCCGATGCGCCCGGTCCAGCTCGGCCTCACGACGCGCATGCCGTTCTTCGTTCTCCTGTGGCGTCGTAAAACTGAAAGGAGACCACTGAATCACGTGCGCCACGACCAACTGGCGCTGGGTGGCCGCCGCCCAGTCGGCTGCGTAGTCCAGTGCGCGTTCGGCGCACTCGCTGCAATCAATGCCCACCAGCAAGACTTCGCTCATTCGGAGTAACCTCTCTGCCAATCCCGGTGTTCAGTGCCGGGCTCGCGAACTTCAAAAGGCGACGGACCGTTCATGCGCCGCCGTTGCGCCATTTGATCGAACAGCCGATCGACGCAAGCTGTTCGCGCGGCCCCTGGCCCGCTTCGGCTACCTGTTTCATGGCCTCGAACAGATCTCGGCGAACCTCGCCGGTGTCGGGCTGCCGACCGCTCGCGTCGAGGCGACCACGATACTGCAGCTCGAAGTCAGCGTTGTAACCAAAAAAATCAGGCGTGCAGACCGCCCCGTAAGCGCGCGCCACATCCTGAGTCTCGTCGATCAGATAGGGAAATGGGTAACCGAACTGGCGTGCCGCGCGCTGCATGTTTTCGAACGAATCCTCCGGATAGGAATCCGCATCGTTCGACATGATGGCCACGCTGTTCACACCCAGCGCTTTGAGATCCCGCGTGTCACGAACCAGCTTGTGATTTATGGCTTTGACATAGGGGCAGTGATTGCAGATGAACATGACCAGCAATCCCTTGGGTCCCATGCATTCGCGCAGGCTCCAGTTTTTCCCGTCAACACCCGGCAGGTCGAAATCTGGTGCGGGCGTGTCGAAGTCACATATGGGTGTAGTCGTGCTTACCATGGCTAAAAAGACCGATCCGTAAGTTGATGCATGCATGAACGATAGGGTGACCCGGCCCGGATGATGCGGGCTACCCGGTCCGACCGAAGTATACCAGCCCTGCGAACAGATTTTCCCCACACCGCTTCTATGGAAATTTGCTAGAATTGAATTAAACTTTTGGTAACGGAAGTCCTCTAAGTCCCTGCTGTCAGCAAACTTGGGAACGCATACCGGAGACAGAGTCAGGATGTTGGCCGTGTTGAAACGCACATTGAACGGGGCGGGAGCGCTGCTCTCTGCTGCCTCACTGTGCCTGTTTTCAGCCGGTATCTGGGCGGCGGAAGCCCCCGGGTCAGCCCTGTTGTTCGCCGGCGACGCCATCGGCCTGGCGGCAGACGGAGGGCCGCGCGCACCGGTCGATCAATCACCTTATCCGATGGTGCTGGACCCTGGTGCCAGCCTCGACTTCGATGTCGGTGGTAGCGACACGCGCAAGTTGCAGTTGGTGCTGAATAAGCCCCTGTCTTTGCAGGGCGGCTTGAACGCGAGGATGACCGACAGCGGATCCGAGATGCTTGGCCTCGGCGCCACCCTGAATCTGCCGCTGTCCAACCAGTTCAGCCTTGACGCCGGTATCGACCGGCGGCTCGGACACTCGCGCTTTCGGCCCCTGGGCAGCATCCATTGCCTCAACGGTACGCTGCGAGCCGATTCCTACACGGCTTCCGGTTGCCGTTTTGTCAATGAACCGCTCGGAACGAGCAGTCAGGGGCAGGTCAACCTGGGTGCCCGGTTGGACTTGAGTAACGCTTCGGCATCCGTCAACTGGTTTACCCGCGCGGCAGAAGTGAGCCAGCCAGGGACGTCGCAAGCCGGAATGCCCGGTGGCCCGGCCATGATGACCGACAGGCTGCTGTCGCCCAACCTGGGCAACCCCCTGCTGTCGACGGGTTCGGGCGACCCTCTCCAGTATCTGAACAGTGATGCGAGTGGGGTTGACCTCAATTTCAAAGTCGGCATCACCACCGACACACGTGGCGACCTGCAGCTGGGGCTGGCGTTCTCGCGGGTCCTCGAAGCCGACTTCCGGGGACTCTATTCCCAGGATGGCAGTTCCTTGTCATGGACTTTGGCGGAACCGTTCAACGCGACACAGATGAACCTCGAGTGGAGCAGCGGCCCGTTCAGCACCGGTGTTCAGGGCTATTACCGTGATTCGGTCAACTTCCTGAATCGAAACAGTATCGACAGCATCACGACCTTTGACGTGCATTTCACTTGGCGGACGCCCTGGAAAGCCAATCTCAGCGTGGGCGCCAGCAATGTACTGAACGCGGGCACGGACTCCGCCGGCAGCACCGAAAATCAACCCGTCGATCCGCTCGAATCAATCTACGGACGCATTCCCTACGTGCGCTACAAGCAGGACCTGTGATTGTGCGCTGACCGGGGCAGCCGAGGTCCCAAATGCTTCCTTGCCGGTGACCGGAAACCCGCCAAACACTGATTCCTCGACATGATAGACTTGCCCGGTTTAGCGCCCCAAGGTTGAATAATGAACAAGTTCTTCATCGCTTTGCTGACCCTTTCCATCGGTACCGCCCTTCTCGCCGCCGAGGGCTTCTCCACCCTCGAGGAGCAGATGACGGGCAAGGAATTTGCCGCAGCCGGCCTGGACAAGCTCACGGCGCAGGAGCTCTCCGCCCTGAACGCCTGGATCCGGGCACACTCCCTGGCCACGCTCGACCCGGCCCCGGCAGTCACCGCCGCGGGCTCGGCCGCAACCGAAGCGAGCGGGGACCGGCGCGGGTTCAAGGACGAAGACGACGACGAAAGAACCACCATCACCAGCCGCATCGTCGGTCGCTTCAGCGGCTGGGACGGACAGACCGTCTTCAAACTGGAGAATGGAATGATCTGGGAACAGGCGGACAAGGACAAGTTCTACCTCAAGGAAGTCGAAAACCCCGTTGTCGAGATCGAACCCGGGATGTTCGGGCGCTGGCACCTGAGCGTCGAGGGCTCCGACTCTGAATGCCGGGTGAAGCGCATTCAGTAAGCCAGGCAGGGGACCATCCTGCAGGCGCCGTGTAAACCGCCTTCAGAGATTGCGGCCGAGGCCGCTGCCCAGCACCTGTTTTTTGCGCATGGCTCTCTGTGAACGGCGGTTCTGAAAGAGCAATACCCGCACCACGAGGTAGGCCAGGGCTGTCAGGGCCATCAGTATCAGCGGTCCCTGCGTCGGCGGCCGCACAAATCCTTGCGAGTCCCACCAGTACCAGCCAAAACCCCCGATAAACACCGTTATCACCAGGTAGCTGATCATGTTCAGGCGGTATCTCTGATCGCGCAGTTTGCGGGCGCGATACACCTCGAGATCCTGCTCGGTTACCTCGCCCAGCTGAAAACCGCAGTAGGAGCAGATTACGGCCCGGCTGGATATCTTCTTTCCGCAATCGGGACAGGCAATGATGGCCATGGCACCTTCCGTTTGAGTTTCGACTAAAGATACCAGCAAACGCGCCGTCCTTCTCCCCGCTGCCCCCCGCCGGCTCAGCGGGCTCCGGCTAGGAGCCGAAGAACCTCAATTCGGCGCAGAGCCCGCCCGTCTCCCTGTTGCTGAAGTGAATGGACCACCCATACAGCTCACACAGGCGCTTGACGATCGCCAGGCCCAGGCCGGCGCCCTTGCCGGAAATGTTCTGGCCCCGATAGTGCCTTTCGAATACATGCTCGAGTTCTTCTTCGGGAATACCCGGCCCGGTGTCCAGCACGCGCACGCGGCCGCCGCCAATCGTTATGAGCACTTCACCACTCGGGGTATAGCGCATCGCGTTGCCGATCAGGTTGCCCACCGTCACGGCCACCACCGACTCGGGGGCGATAACGCTGACCCGGTCCTCTTCGACCACGCGCAGCGCCAGCGATTTGTTGCCGATCAGCGGTTCGTGCAGATGCACCACGTCCTTCACGATGCGACCTACGTTCTGCGCGCTGCTGTCCTTGTCGATACCCTGTTCTGCGCGCACCAGGTGCAGCAGGGCTGTCGTAATGTCCGCCGACTGGCGAGCCGCCCGGGCAATGCGAAGCAGCCGCGTACGCACCTTCTCATCGAGGTCGGGCTGAGCCAGAAGCAGCTCGGTCGCGCCGGTTATGACCGTCAGAGGAGACCTCAACTCGTGGCTGACATCGGCGTTGAATTCCCGGTCGCGCTCCACCAGGTGATGCAGGCGATCAGCATAACTATCCAGCGCATCGGCCAGTTGCCCCACCTCGTCATCCGCGAAGTGCACGGACAGGCGTTCCGGCTTGCCCTCTTCGCTGAGCGTATCGAGCCGGGCAGCCAGGTCGCTGACCGGTTTCATGACCCGCCGGGAAGCCGAAGCCCCGAGCATGAAAGACAATACCGAGAACACCAGGACGACGCCGATCAGGGCGGCGATCAATTGCTGCTTCAAGCGCTGATTGTCGCTGACGTCGTAAATCAAAAACGCCCACAGATCGTCTTCCTTGCGCACTGCAGCCTTGAATACGCCATTCGCCGTCTTAACGTCGTGTACGCCGGTCGGCAAATTGCGGACCTCGGCGTTGACCGTGTGATTGGGGTCGCCCGGCCGCGTGATATAGCCCTGGATGCGGGTATAGAAGGGCTCGATCACCGATGGATCCAGCCGCAACTGGGTCACGTAGTCGTCGAGTTCCTGCTTCAGGGTCGCGCCGATCAGCTGATCTTCGAGATAGTTCTGCAGAAACAGCGTGCTCAGCGCGAACAGCGCACTCAACAGTGTGCCGAACAGCAAAAATGAGAGAACGATCCGGCTTCTAAGCCTGCGGCGAAACTGCATCCGGATCCACCAGGCGGTAACCGATTCCGTGTCTCGTCTGAATCATATTACTGCCGAATGGCTTGTCGATGGCGCTGCGCAGTGAATGAATGTGCACCCTCAGGCTGTCGCTGTCCGGCATCTCTTCGCCCCAGACCTCCAGTTCGAGGTCCGCACGGGATACGACATTTGGCGAAGCCTCCATCAGGCTTTGGAGCAATTTCAACCCGATGGGGTTCAAATAAATCTCCGTGTCACCGCGTTTGACGTTCAACGTGTCCAGATTGTAAACGAGACTGCCTACCTTCAGTTCCCGGGGACTGCGGCGACGGCCCCGGCTGGAGAGGACCTTGAGCCGGGCTTCCACCTCCTGCAATTCGAACGGCTTGACCAGGTAATCGTCCGCCCCGGTATCAAAGCCGGCCAGCTTGTCTTCCAGCCGGTCACGCGCTGTCAACATCAGTACCGGTGTATCCTTGCCGGCCTCGGAACGCAGCTTGCGGCAGACTTCCAGGCCGTCCATGCCCGGCAAGGCCAGGTCGAGAACGATGGCGTCGAAACTGTTGACCACGGCCAGGTGAAGCCCGGTAACGCCATCCCCGGCAAAATCCACGGTGTGTCCGTGGTCCTCCAGGTAATCTCCGAGATTGGCCGCGATATCCGGGTTGTCCTCAATGATCAAAACACGCATCGCTATGGCTGGCCTCGAATCATCGCCTGAAATTGAAATCGTCCCCGAGCACTTCGACACCTTCCAGGCCCTTGGCCAGGGACTCCGCATCACCGCCCTCGTCCAGCTTGATCATCAGACGAACCTCGTTGGCGGAATCCGCGAAGCGCAATGCGTCGTCGTACGAAATCTTCCCTTCCTTGTACATCCTGAACATGCACTGGTCGAAGGTGACCATTCCGTGATGACCGGAATCCCGCATCACGAGCTTCAATTCATCGATTTCGCCCTTGCGGATCAGGTCTTTGACCAGCGGTGTCGCCATCAGCACCTCGAACGCCGCCCACCGGCGCGAGCCGTCGACGGATGGGATCAGCTGCTGCGCAATGGTCGCCTTCAGGTTGAAGGACAGGTCCAGCAGGATCTGTTCGCGCTGCTCCTCCGGGAAGAAATGCAGGATTCGGTCCATGGCCTGGTTGGCGTTGTTGGCGTGCAGTGTACAAAGCACCAGGTGACCCGTTTCGGAGAACGTGATGGCATGCTCCATCGTCTCGCGCGTGCGAACCTCGCCGATCAGGATGACGTCGGGCGCCTGTCGCAGCGTATTGCGCAGCGCGACCTCGAATGACTCCGTATCGATGCCCACTTCACGCTGAGTCACCAGGCTCTTGCCGTGCTGGTGGACATACTCGATCGGGTCCTCGATCGTGATGATGTGCCCGGTTACCCGCTTGTTGCGATAGCCGACCATCGCCGCCATTGAGGTCGATTTACCGGTACCGGTCGCACCCACGAACAACACGATACCGCGCTTCTCCAGCGCCAGTTCCGCCATGACGTCGGGGCAGCCCAGTTCTTCGAAGCTGGGAATACGGCTTTCGATGCGCCGGGCCACGAGCCCGACCACGCCCTGCTGCACGAAGGCGCTCATGCGGTAACGTACATCCGGGCCCAGTGAGTAGGCAAACTGCAGTTCCTGGGTGTTGCGGAATTCTTCCTTCTGCCGCTCCGCCATCACGCTGAGCACGATCTCACGGGTCTTCTCAGCGGTCAGCAGATCCGTAGAAATGGGCTTGATCTTGCCGTGCACTTTGATGCACGGCGGCGCGTCCACCATCACGAAGAGATCGGAACCGACCTCGTCATGCAGCTGTTTGAGCCAATTGTCGATGACTTTCACGTCCCTGCCTCCTAAATGAACATCCTCTTGTCCACGGCTCTCCTGGCCGCTTCAAGCTTGTTGATGATACCGCGCGACACCAGCGACTCCAGCGCCTGGTCGAGCGTTTGCATGCCATGGTTCTGACCGGTCTGGATCGCGGAGTACATCTGGGCGACCTTGTCCTCGCGGATCAGGTTACGGATGGCCGGCGTCGCCACCATGATCTCCCACGCCGCCACGCGACCGCCACCGACCCGCTTGAGCAGGGTCTGGGTGATCACCGCACGCAGCGATTCGGACAGCATGGACCGCACCATGGACTTTTCACCCGCAGGGAACACGTCAATGATGCGGTCGATGGTCTTGGGTGCGGAACTGGTGTGCAGCGTCGAGAATACAAGATGGCCTGTTTCGGCGGCGGTCAATGCCAATCGAATCGTCTCGATATCCCGCATTTCGCCCACCAGGATGATATCGGGATCCTCACGCAGAGCCGCCCGCAGGGCCTGGTTGAAGCCATGGGTATCGCGGTGGAGTTCACGCTGGTTGATGACGCACTTTTTGCTGCGATGCACGAATTCGATCGGATCTTCAATGGTCAGCACGTGCCCTTCAACCTGGTTGTTCAGGTGATCGATCATCGCCGCCAGCGTGGTTGATTTGCCGGAGCCGGTCGGGCCAGTCATCAGGATCAGGCCCCTCGGAGCATCGATAATGTCCCTGAAGATCGGCGGTGCACCCACATCCTCAAGCGTCCACACGGTGTCCGGGATGGTACGGAATGCCCCGCCAACGCCGCGGTCGTGATGGAAACAGTTGACGCGGAACCGGGCCATACCCTGAACAGCATAGGAATAGTCGACCTCGAGGTTTGCCTCGAAGTCGCGCCTGTGCGCGTCGCTCATGGTGCTGTAGATCAATTCCTGCAGCTGCGCCGTGTCCAGCGCAGGCAGAGTTAGCCGCCGGATGTCGCCATCGACGCGGATCATGGGCGGCAACCCGGAAGACAGGTGCAAGTCCGAGGCATTGTTTTTGACTGCGAAAGCAAGAAGCTCGGCAATATCCATATTCCCTCCTTCAATCTACCCGGTCGCGTTACAATGCTTCGCAGTGAACGCCAGGCAGCACGTTTTCTGTCCGTGTTTCGACTGAACCATGCATAACCATAGATCAAGCCCGTTGTCCCTGCAAGATGAATAACTTGAAAGCGAATCTTCAGAATATTCGTGCGCGGGTCGCAAAGGCCTGTGAAAAAGCCGGCCGTGACCCCGCCGAGGTCATGGTTTTGGCTGCCAGCAAGATGCACACGCCGGCCAGGATTCGTGAGTTGCACGCCCTGGGCCAGCGTTCTTTTGGCGAGAATTACATACAGGAAGCCCTCGCCAAACAGGCCCAGCTCGGAGCACTGGACATCGAATGGCACTTCATCGGCCCGCTGCAATCGAACAAGACGCGCGAGGCGGCCGAGCACTTTGCATGGGTGCAGAGCGTGGATCGAGCCAAGATCGCCCGGCGACTTGCCGAGCAGCGCCCCCCTGAATTGCCGCCACTCGAGCTTTGCATCCAGGTCAACATCGACCGGGAACCACAGAAAGCCGGCGTATTACCGGAGCAGGCAGGCGAACTGGCTCGCTTCGTCCAGGATCTGCCGAACATTCGGCTGCGCGGCTTGATGGCCATCCCCCGCATGGGCAGCGAAGAGTACGATCCCAGTGACAGCTACCGGCGCGTGCGGGAACTGTTCCTGCAGATCCGGGACGCCGGCATCCCCATGGATACCTTGTCGATGGGTATGTCCGCCGACCTGGAGCAGGCCATTCTCCAGGGCAGCACGCTGGTGCGAATCGGAACCGATCTGCTGGGACCGCGTCCCGACGACGATTCCGCGGAATAGCTGACGGACACGAGGAGAGCGGGTTTCATGCTGATTACATTCATCGGAGGAGGAAACATGGCCTCGGCGCTGATCAGCGGCCTGGCCAACCCACCGCGCTCCGATCTTCGTATCCGGGTCGTCGAACCCAGTGAATCGGCACGCAGACGCCTGGAAGAGACATTCTCCCTTGCGACTTTCACGGATGCCGTCAGTGCCGTCGAGGGTGCGGACGTGGTGCTGCTGGCGATCAAACCGCAAATCATGTCCACGGTGCTGGATGAGCTGGCGGGGCACGTGCAGCCCGGCCAACTCGTGCTGTCCGTAGCCGCGGGGATCACGATGGACTCGATCGAGGCCCAACTGGGCCGCGGCCAGGCCGTCGTTCGATGCATGCCGAACACGCCGGCGCTGATCGGCCACGGCATCACCGGGATGGTGGCCGGACGCAACTGCAACATCGGGCAGCGCTCGCAGGCCGAGCAAATCATGTCTGCGGCCAGCGAGGTCGTCTGGCTCGCAGACGAGAATCTGATGGATGCAGTCACGGCCGTATCGGGCACCGGCCCCGCCTATTTTTTCCTGTTGACCGAAGCGCTGGCTGCAGCGGCGCGGGAATTGGGCCTGCCGGCAGCCACCGCCGACCGGCTTGCCGCCATCACCTGCTTCGGTGCCGGCGCCATGGTCGCCACAAGTCCCGACGAGGCAGAGGAGTTGCGGCGGCGCGTCACTTCACCCGGTGGGACCACCGAGGCGGCGATGGCAGTCCTTGAAGACGGAGACTTCCGAGCCCTCATGTTGCGGGCGGTGCGAGCCGCCAGGGACAGGAGCCAGGAGCTGTCAGGGCAGGCTGCGGACAAGGAGGAGGCCAGCGACGATGGCTAACGGCGCGAACGCTTTTTCCTACCTTGTCGGCACTCTGCTGGACCTGTTCATCACGGCCGTCATGCTGCGGCTGCTGTTGCAGTGGGTTCGGGCGGATTTCTACAACCCCGTCTGCCAGTTCCTGGTCAAGGTGACCAATCCCGCATTGGTGCCACTCCGCCGGGTGGTCCCGGCCATCGGGCGCCTGGACACGGCGGCCCTCGTGCTAATGCTGGCGCTCGAGATTCTCGGAGTCTGGGTCGTCAGCCGAATCGCCTCGTCGCCGCTCGCGCCGGCCCACATCGTGCTGTTCAGCATCACCAAGCTGCTGGCGACGCTGTTGATGACCTATTTCTTCCTGATCATCGCCGCCGTCATCCTGAGTTGGGTAGGCGCTAACCTGCGGCATCCGGTCATTCCCCTGGTCTACCAGCTGACCGAGCCGGTCATGCGCCCGATCCGCAAAGTCATCCCGCCGATCGCCGGCATTGACCTGTCGCCGGTCTTCGCCCTGATCGGAATACGTTTTTTACTGCTTCTGCTAGGATGGTGAAAGCAGGCGAATTGACATGAGGATTCACACGATGAAGCAGCTATTGCTTACTTTGACGCTGCTGGCGGCCCTGGTGTTTTCAGGCTCCACCCTGGCGCAGCAGTCGCAGGACTTTGGAAACTACGTCGTGCACTACAATGCCCTGAATACCAACCTGATCCCCCCGCAGGTCGCACAGGGCTACGGCATCAAGCGCTCGTCAAGCCGGGCGCTACTGAATGTCACCATACTGAAGAAGGTCATGGACACGCCGGGAACACCCGTTCCCGCGCTGGTGACGGCCGGCGCGACCAACCTGACGGGGCAGATGCGGGAACTCGAGATGCGTGAACTGAAGGACTCGGAAGGGGCGATTTACTACGTCGCCGAATTCCCGGTGCACAACCTCGAAACCTACCGCTTCGAAGTCGCCGTGGCGATCGAAGGCGAGGAAGAGCCCCTGATGGTGCGCTTCACACAGCAGTTCTACACCGAGTAGGACCGAATTCACTCGGGAAAATCATCGCGAACAAAGTTCGCTCCTACAGCCCGACAATCGTGATGTCCAGCCGCCGGCGGTGCGGACGATGGCGATGCTCCCAGAGATAGGCGCCCTGCCAGGTGCCCAGCCCCAATAGGCCATCGCGCACCGGGATCGTCAGTTCACTCGAGGTCAGCACCGAGCGGATGTGCGCCGGCATGTCGTCCGGGCCCTCCATGGTGTGCACATGGGACGGATCGCCATCCGGCGCCAGCCGGCTGATAAAGCTTTCGAGGTCACGCCGGACGTCCGGATCCGCGTTTTCCGTGATCAGCAGCGAGGCGCTGGTGTGCCGAAGGAACACGTGGCAGAGGCCGACCGCTATTTGGCTCTGCCTGACGGCCCGCTGCAACTCCGCGCTGATTTCACGGAAGCCGCGCCCCGTAGTGGCGATTTCAATGGTCGTGACGAGGGAGGACACCGGCCGCCAGCGATTCAGGGATACAGCCGTTGTTTTGCCCAATGGCCGCCTTCCAGCGTGTACTCAAAGCGGTCATGCAGCCGGAATTCCCGTGACCACCAGAATTCGACACGCTCCGGGTTGAGCGTGAAGCCGACCCAGAAAGGTGGGCGCAACACCTCTCGGCCAGCATATTGCTCTTCGACCTCACGAACACGCCGCAGCAACGTTTCGCGGCTGTCCAGCGGCGCTGACTGCGCCGACGCCCACGCGCCGATCTGGCTGCCGCGGTCACGCGTCGCGAAATAGGCGTCGGTGGCCTCATCGCTGACCCTCGACACGGTGCCCGTCAACTGCACCTGGCAACCGCTGGCCTTCCACAGAAAGGTCGCCGATGCTCGCGGACAGGCAGACAACTGGCGTCCCTTGGTGCTGTTGATATTGGTGAAGAAGACAAAGCCATCCTCATCCAGCGCCTTGAGCAAAACGGTGCGCGAGGTGACCAAGCCGTGGCCGTCACTGGTCGCCAGCACCATGGCCGTAGGTTCCGTTTCACCGGCCACCCGGGCCTTCTTGAAGGCCTTGTTGAACTCGTCGATTATCTCCTGCGAGAGGCTCATCGGACTGGTCGCTAAGCCGCCTGGACGACCGCTTGACGGGCGGCGCGGGCCTGGGGCAAGGTGCGCAGCCAGACCAGCCACACGACCAGGGCATCCAGGATGATCAGGGCCTGCCAGAGGTAGAGATGAAACCACTCGAAGGCCACCTGGTTCCACTGGCCCAGATAGAACAGGCTGATGATGCGAACCAGGTTGAGTGCCTGGATCGCGAAAAAGCCGACCGCGAAACCCAGCAGTTTGTTCTTGAACGGCGCGGGGAAGGCGAAGATGGCGGCAAACAGGATGATCAGGGCCTCAACGCCGTTGCAGCCACGTTCGATGCGCACCCCAAAGCCGCTCGCCTTGTCACGGATCACATTGGCCGTCGCGAGGACGTTATCGTCGAACAACTGGATGATCCAGACACTGATATCCGCGATGACCGAGGTGAATGGCAGGATGACGTACT
>Ga0316191_10000244_pt1 | contig 33542 bp, 33 predicted proteins | sample Eddworburr2cm_MG_FD_204928 | JGI IMG/M metagenome (GOLD analysis project Ga0316191, IMG submission 204928) | Coastal sediment microbial communities from Maine, United States - Eddy worm burrow 2 cm | ecosystem: Environmental > Aquatic > Marine > Coastal > Sediment | place: USA: Maine...
AGGATGCTTCCGGGCATTGGAAACCCGTACAGTACGCCACCGATGGTCCCCTATCGCAATTATGCAGTGGATGCCACGGGATCGGACCACACCCGTCGTCTTCGTTGAGCGGCAAGACCGGCTGGATACACATGGTTGTGCCACCGCTGAATTATGCCAAGCGGATGGAGCAAAGCGTCACAGATCGCGGCGGCAGCCTGCCCGTGGACCCCAACACCTTTGAGATCACCTGTACCACCTGCCACAACCCACATTCCAGGAAGCTGGAAGCGTATCCCTTGTCCGGTGAGAAAACTAAATCAAAACTGCGTTATGAAGATATTTGCGGGGTGTGCCATGAGAAATAACCGTGCCGGGTTTTATCAACGTTCCGTGCAAATCTTTGTTTTGATTTTTGCGATTATTACAGCACCGCTCTCAGCCCAGGACCTGTTGATCGCCGAAGCAAGGCCAGGCCCGGAATACGGTGGCCAGCAAAATGAGTACCTGTCCATGCCCACCGACGTAGCAATTGGTGTCGAAGGCCGCTTATACGTGGTGGATAGCGGTCATCACCGAATTGCTTCATATGACGCTGCCGGGAATCCGCTCGGTTACTTCGGGTCCGAAGGCAAGGAAGAAGGACAATTGCAGGGACCGGTAGGTATCGCCACAGGGCCTGACGGTAGTGTTTATGTTGCCGACCGTGGCAACCAGAGACTGCAGGTCTTTGCTGCAGACGGAAAATTTCTCCGTACCCTGGTGCTGCTTGAAGAAGGTCAGGCGGTGACCCCCGTGGGTATTTTGGTTGCCGCAGACGGCAAAAACCTGTTTGTAACGGCTAACAATAGCCACCGGGTTCTTTCGGTTGATCGCAAGGGCAAGGTCCGCTCCGGGTGGGGCGGCGAAGGAGAGGAACCGGGGCAGTTCAGATATCCGGCCACCCTGGCACAGGACAACAGCGGAAATGTGCTGGTGGTGGACGTTCTCAATCAACGAATCCAGGTGTTTGATGCTTCCGGAACAGCAATGGCCGAAATTGGTACGCTGGGGGCTAAGCAGGGAAGTTTCATACGGCCCAAAGGGGTCGCGGTGGACGGCGCTGGTAGTATTTATGTCAGCGACAGCTACCTGGGGGTAGTACAGGTGTTCACTTCCGATGGTACATTTGCCGGTGTCCTTGGCACGAATGGCCAAGCCGTCCGCTTCAAGGCCCCCACGGGCCTGGCTTTCGCAGCGGGCCGGTTATACGTAACTGACATGCTTGCCGGCAAGGTACTTAGCTATGACGTGGAGGGTGGCCGATGAACCTGTCAAATATCATGAAAGGCCTGGCGACTGTATTGATGCTTTTCGCCGCGCTACCTGCCAACTCACAGTCAGAACCCGCAAAACCACTGAACGTGGGCAAGCAATTTAATTGCAAGGTTTGCCATGTCAACCGGTTAAAGGAACTCAAGAATGCTGAAGAGCCGACATTGGTGGACAAAGGAACCGTGGTCATGGACACCCATGGCGAGCAGGATGCAGCGAGTACCGAACGAATGTGCCTGTCCTGCCATGACGGTTTCGTGTTGGATTCCCGATATGTCTGGAGCGAAAACCACAGCACCCATCCGGTGGGTGTGACATTGCCGGAGACCATGAAAATGGCCCAGGTGGGCAACAAGCCTGCGTTACCGCTCAATGAGGAAGGCGAGGTATATTGTGGAACCTGCCACCTTGGTCACCCGGGCAAAGGTGAGGCGGCAAATGCACCCATATTTATCCGGGTGAGCCGCGAAAACGGATCGCTTTGCGCGAACTGCCATGACGACAAGACAGCCATCGCCGGCAGCCCACACGCAAGGCTCAAGAAAACTAATCAGCCACAGGACTTCGAATCACGCGGCATTTGCGGACGTTGTCATGCACCCCACAAGAACAAGGGCCCACTGCTGTGGGCGAAAAAGCCCAAAGAAGGGAAGAATACCGCGGTGAACGGGCTTTGCGGTAACTGCCACGGTAAGAAACCGCTTCACGGGGAACACCCTTCCGATGTTCTGGCCTGGTCGCAACCGGTGCGTGAGGCCTTTCTCGGTAAAAATACCGTGGAAATGCCGGTTTTTGACCAGAATGCGCGACATTCAACGCGTGGTGTAATTGGCTGTCCCACCTGCCACGACCCACACAAACAACGGGCGGACGGGCTCCCGGCGGAAGTGCCAGGGTACTTCTTGAAACTAGTGGACACGCAGGGATTCCTGTGTGCAGATTGCCATAAGTCGTCTGCACTTTTCCTTTACAAGTTCTTCCACTCGGACAAGAGTCGCCGTTAGTAAACCCCGATTCAACGGGTTTCCACAGCGGTTCCGAATTGACTGGGCTTTCTTTTCCAGGGTGACATTGCTTGGGTGTCCCGTCAATTCATTTCCTTGACGTGAATGTATCTGAAAATTGACCTACATCAACCAACCCACCGAAACACGTCCACCCAGAGAATTGAGTTGCACAATCAATGATAAAATGTCAGCGATTAGAAAAACGCCTGGTTTAGTCACACGGACGTCTAACACTCTACTGTTTATGAATAAATTTGTTTGATAAGGGCTTGAAATAATGATCCGTCGCAGAAATATCACAAGATCACCTCGCCGTGCTGTGCAGGGTGCAATAGTGATTGGTGTGGCCATGTTTTTGGCATTGGCCGGATCACTCGCGCAAGCACAAGCTTCGCCTGAGCCCACGATGGCAGGTCCAGTTCGCCTGAGTGAAAGTCCGATGGGGATTTTGGTCGGCGATTATGTTGGTTACCGCGTGCTGATATTGAACCCGGGAACACTGGCCGTGGAAGACATCGTTCCGATCACCAGCAAGCCCTTGAGCGTGGCATGGATGAACGGCCGTGTTTATGTGGGTGACGAGAAGACCGGCCTTATCGAAGTATACGAAAAAAGCGGTAAGGGTAAGGAAAACGCCGGGAAGCCAAAAAAGAAGGTTCTTAAATGGAAACAGGTCTCTGCCAACCTGACGGGTTCGCCCATTCCCCAGCCGTCCGATATCGCAGTTGATGAAAGTGCAGGATTGATATTTATTGCCAGCAAGCTCGACAAGACGGTCAGCGTGTTTGACCAAAAAGGTACCTTGTTACGCATCATAGGTGACACAGGCAGCGAAGCACCACTCGAGCGGCCGCAAGGGCTTACCCTTGACCATGCAGGTCAACGGATATTTGTCAGTGATGACAGTGTAAACATGTGTAGTGGTTGGTTCTCTTGCGCATTAGGAGCTGTTGTTGTCTACGACTATGATGGAAATCTGCTTGGAGCGATACCCTCGGATGATCAGACGGATGCATTCAAGTTCGGGCGCGCCCAGGGTCTGGCCGTGGATCATGCAGGCCGCGTCTACCTGGTCGACAGTTTTCGGAGTGAGGTCCTGGTATTTGAAGAAACAGAAACAAACAGTTGGACAGGCATTGGCAGGTTTGGAACGAAAGGTGCAGGGGTCAAGCAACTCTTGCTGCCAATGGATGTAATGGTTGATGAGAAGAATTCCAAAATCTATGTGACTAGTACGATGACCGCCCGCGTCGAGGTTTTCATGATGGCGGAGATGCTGCCATGATGAATTTTCTACGCATCACTGTTCTTGCACTGACTGTTTTATTTGCCGGGATGATGATCCCGGGCCAGGCTGAAGCGCTGCTGGCCAAACACGAATGCAGCTTCTGCCACACCCTTCATGGCGGTACTTCGAGCCTCGTTCCCCTGAACTCACCCACCAATATAGAAGTGTTGTGCATGAGTTGTCATCTCACTGCCAACGGGACGACAGATGCGGTGCAGCCCCACCGGACCGACGATTCCAGAGAACCTTACCCCCGACATTATATTACCTGCATCGACTGCCACGAGGTCCATGACAACATGCCGAACTGGCGTCTGAACGACCCCAACCACGCTAGCCACGACGATGCACTAGGACGCACAGGCGGAGACGTCAGGCCCAGTGGCTGGCCCGTCGGTGTTAATGACAAGATGGTCGGACGCGGGGACCCTGACAATGAGACGCCGTATGCCATCATCATTACCAGGGAAGCGGATTATAACAAGGACGGCATACCTGATCGTGTATCAGAACCGCAAGGCTTTAACTGTGACCCTCTCCTTATCAATGACTGCTATGTCACAGGCAAGCGCCATGTCATCTTTGAAAACAGTGATCCTGACGCAGCCGGAAAAGACAAATCTTCGATCCACGCCTGGGCAGATAACAACGAGGACCGCATGCAACCATCGGATGCATCTGCCTGGGGGGAGACCATCCCCGACTGGGGCGACAACGATGCTGCACCGCACGACGCTATCTGCCACCTGTGCCATTCGCAGACTGACAAGAACTACTGCGGGTTGGACGGGGACGGCAACTATGATTGCACCGTGCACAATGACACAGGACCTGCACAGCGTGTCACACGCACGACCAGTGCTTTGACAACAACGGCACCTGCGAAGTGGGCTGGTCGATGCCAAACCGTGACCTGCGCGTCGACACGGTTAGTGCCCCGCCCGACCCACCGGCGGAAGTAACTGCAGGTGCGAACGTCACGATTACCGTCGATGTATCCAATTTTGGAGACACGGTCGAAGACATCCAGGTGCGTTTTTCCTCTGATATTGAGGGCTCGCTGGGCTTTACCACCCTCACCAATGTGGCCGGAAGTGGTGGAACAGCACAGGCAATTTTTGCCTGGACCACGGTGCAAAGTGGAACTCACACCATCACTGCTGACATCGTGCCGGTACTCGGTGAAGTTGCGACCGGCAATAACAGCAGCACGGACATGGTTATCGTGGTGGGGGCAAATTAGCACGATGTTGTAGTGACCTTGCAAATCAAGACCGGTAGAGTGGAGCAGATGCTTGCTAGTATTCCCGCCAGTAAAGCAGAGTGACATTTACATACGCATCAATATTCAAAACCTGGCACAAATCGCCCTGATTACATTGGTTGGCTGTAGCCTGCTGGGCTTCAGTAGTTACGCTCTTGCCTAGAGCCGTGATGGACACAGTGCGATTGGTATTCTGGCCATGAAATAACTGCAACCTGGCGCACGCAATGAACTGGAAAGCCTCTTCAAGCCACTCGATGCTCGGGCCCTGTTAAAAGCCTGTAACTGGCCTGATGAGGTATGCGAAACCGAGGAATGGGAATGGGAATGGAGCGCGCCCCAGCACTATATCAATATTCTCCGGGTGAATATGAATACCTCCAATCCAGGGATTGCCCCGATCAACTGTGTGTAACGCTTGCGACTGGTCAGTGAACACCTCCTGGGGATTGTAGATATGTCAGACCTTACGGGACAGTCTATGCTAAATGATATCTGTACCTGGAAAGGAAAAAACAGCCTCACCCGGACTGTTCGATCGTATGGCCTATCGCGCTTCGTTCTTTGCGTTTGGCTTCCTGACGCTCGGTATCATCACCGGTGCCCTGTGGGGTGACCGGGTTTTTGGGCAGCTCTGGTTCTAGGACCCCAAGGAAACCTGGTCTTTTATCACCTGGATGATTTTCCTGGCCTATCTGCATGCGCGTTATACGCTGGACTGGAAGGGACGGCGCGCGGCCATATTGGCCATCATTGGGTTTATGGCCGTGTTGTTCACCTATGTCGGTGTTGATTTCCTTCTACCGCAAATACATGGTACGTAGGGTGCGTTGTTTTTTAACGCACCGTTTATTCCAGCCAAAGGAAACCGCGTGGGTAACGGCCCAGGCCGCCCTCTCGACCGTTGCACGGTCTCACCTTGCAAGTTACCCACCCTACGCCAACGCAATCCACTTATCGTAACCCGAGGGTGTGTAATTTGTTACGCACCGGATGTTCCAGCCAAAGGAAAACTAATTATTTGTGCGTAATTCTAGGAAGCTTATTTCAACTCTAGTTTTTTCTCTGAAATTGCACAATCCCTTAGATAAAGATTGATCAAGCTTTGGTAAGGAACGCCTACCTCTTCCGATAATTTCTTAAAGTATTCAATAGTGGGCTTATCAAGCCTGATGGTCACTTGTCGTTTTATAGCCCGGGGCGATTATCGGAAGAAATGAAATGAGTGATTTCAAACCTGCCAAAAAGCGAATTGACGTATCTGTAGGCGAGTCCGTCAGAATTGTTCGTGAGCTCCAGGATATGAGTCTGAACAACCTGGCGGATGCATCAGGTATTCCCCAATCAACTATTTCCGCAATTGAAAATGACCGTATCAACCTTGGTGTTGAACGAGCTAAAACGCTCGCAAGAGTGCTCGGAACTACCGCTCAATTTATCCAACTAATTGACCTGTGCAATAATAGAGTTCAACTTAACATTTGCACAAAACATATATAAACAAATGTATAAAAGAACAATTCTCAAAGAATATCGCAAATACACCATTTGGGGATTGAAACCAATACACAAATGCAGCGTGACCCTTTGCGCGGCAATTTATTTGAAAATCTTGTCGTGATGGAAACGCTTAAGTCAGAACTTAATCAGGGTAAGGACCCACGATTGTTTTTCTATCGTGACAGCCATGGAAATGAGGTTGACCTTGTTATCCAGAGTGGTCATGAATTGACCCCTGTTGAAATAAAGTCATCCCAAACCTGGCACCGCTCATTTTTGAAGGGTATTAATTATTTCAAATCATTGCTGGGTGATCGGGTACTAAAGGGAACTGTTATATATGGTGGTGATAGCAACCGGACTACAGATAGTTACCGGTTGCGCTCCTATAAAATGCTTTCTGCACCGCAAATACACGGTACCCAGCCATAAAATTCATTACACCCGCGTAAAACAACGTCATACGGGGCGACGGGAGTCTGGATGGCCCGGATTGACGAGCGGGTTATGGACAGAATGACGGATTACTTGCCCATACCTTAAATAGTATCTATACTTTATATGGTATGTGGCAGATTCTCGAACACAAACGTCTCGATCGGCGATTCAAGTCTCTGCCGTTAGAAGTTCTTAAGCGGTATGAGAAATGGAAAGACATTGTCTCTATTTCAAGTCCCGATGGGCTGAGAACTATTCGTGGCTTTAATGATGAGGTACTTCGTGGTCAGTGGAAGGGATTCAGGTCTTCACGACTCGGATTGAAATACCGGCTCATCTATAAGATTGAGGCCACAAAGGTACTTGTGAAAGTCATTGATCTCACACCGCACGATTATCGGAAGAAATGAAATGAGCGATTTCAAACCTGCCAAAAAGCGAATTGATGTATCAGTAGGCGAGTCCGTCAGAATTATCCGTGAACTTCAGGGTATGAGTCAAAATAACCTGGCGGATGCATCAGGTATCCCCCAATCAACAATTTCCGCAATTGAAAATGACCGTATCAACCTTGGAGTTGAACGAGCTAAAACACTCGCGCGAGTACTCAAATGCCATCCTGCCGTGCTTGTATTTCCAGGTTGGGAAGTTATTAGCGAACACGCGGCTTAGCGAATCATTACAACCTCTTGACCCAGCGGTTATTTTCATCCAGTGCGACCTGGAAGGGCCAGTCAAATTCGGCAAGAGGTATTTGTTTGTGGCTGTGATCACGAATCATAGGTGCACGCTTTTTGATGGGTTTGGCTTGTTTTTCGTGAACTATTGCACCATAAAAAGACTGTTTAATCTTTTATTATCTATATGTTATGACTTTCTGAGCAGGCTCTACGTAGGAGTAGATTTTCTGTTACCGCAGATTCACGGCACCCAGTCATGAATCACATCAAGCCCGGGATGCTGGTGTTTCCCGGTTATAAGGGCCATAGGCAGACAACACAGAATATTCCAATTGAGTGACTTCCTGATCAGATAAAAACTCAAAATGACTGTGTCTCTTTCGCACAGAAAGTCGCCCATTGTTTTGAATACAAAAACGAATGAACAAATCAATTTGTCGGTCAGGCATATCCACGATCTCTTGAATGGCCTTTTTAGTTTCGTCGTACCGGGCAAGGAAAGATAATTCTTCGACGAGTTCTGTGTCGATAGTGTGTTCGATAAAGCGAAACAGCGCCTCAGCCTGAGCTGTCATGTCAATGTAGGCATACCATCTGGCAGTATCGTTATGAACGGTCATACGCCCTTCTTCATCCAGCGAGTATTCAACCAGCGCCATCAGGTGTTTGGAGAATGATTCAAGGGAAGCATTATATTCAGTTGAGTTTTTCAACATTGAGGCAGATACGGGAAACATGATTTCTTTGGGAGTGAAACCCTGATATACCAATATATTGTGGATCAGAAAGCGGTGAATTCGACCGTTGCCATCTTCAAAGGGATGCAAAAAGACGAATCCGTATGCAACCGCTGCGGCATGAACCACTGGGTGAACGCCACCCTCATTCATACGCAAATGGGCGGCAATCAAGCCTCCCGTCAGAGAATCCAAATCCTCGGGTTTCGGACAAGCAAAATGGACTTTCTCGCGCTGCCAGGCCACACTTTCGCCGACATAGTTCTGAGTCCTGCGATAATCAGTGTCACGAAACCTTGGGTCGACGATACGATTTTGTAAATCGATCAAATGCTTCTTTTCACAAAAGTCCTCATTCTCTGCAAGTTGGAGCAGCGCTACGAATCTTTCAGTCCGTGACGAGTTTGGCGTAATGTGTTCGATCTCAAAGCTTGATTTTGTCTCTTTGGTATAAAGATAACTCAAGGCTCGCTTTAACAGTCCTGAGGAATACCTCAACACGACCTGCTTGCATTGTGAGGTGAGGTCAGCCTCCTGGAAAACGCCAGTTTGGGATAACAAGCAACTCATACCGAGCAATCAAAGCCTCATAACCTGCAGGTCTTGCTCCAGTCATTTTCAATTCGTGTTCAATCATGGGGATATTCCGGAAAAACAGTTATATTATGAGAAATATAGTTATATTTAACTACTCGTCAAGAAATATGATTATCTCAGATGATTAATTCACCGAATATTCCAGAAAAATGCTTAAAAAACAGAACTTCTGGTTAAATAGTGAATTCTTTCTGGAAAAACAATTATTAATTTGTTCAAAGTAACACACCCGTCATAAATAGGGTTCGGGTTATAACTACTCTGTGCAGCTTGAAGCGGCAATGTTCAGCCACTGAGTTTTTTCCGATAACTCATCTGGTATCTCCCGATAACTCGCCTGATATCTCCCGATAAAACTTGTTGAAGAATATCCAAAGAACACGCTATGTGAAAAAATAATAACCGGTGGATACCCGGAAGTTCAAAGTAAAAGTGCCCGGGCCAGAACAGGCTGGTTCAGATCTTACATTGAGGCAAGAATACTAAAAGATTTCGTGCTGGAAGAGCCAGGTGGACTGATTACAGGGGTAGAAATATAAACTGCAAAATCTTTTTCCACATCTGATTTTTCAGGGTTGGCAACTTTGGCAACCTACGCCGGAAGTAGATTCAAACAAGGTTTTTTACAAAAGACAGGACAGTCACCTGACCCTGATCAAAAATGGTGAGCCGTGGGCTGAATTTGTGGCGAGACCGGACACACCAGCAAAAGTGAATGGCATTACCATTTTACCCTCCGTCAATGAGATCGGATGGTATTTCGAGTTGATCGTGACCGACCTCCAGGGCAGGGAAAAAGTGCTACCGGTCAAACCATGGTCACCCCCCATCATCAATGTTGGAGAAACCCCGGTGATGGCCCATAGTTTGCTGGATACAGGTGAGCTTTCAGCCCGGGTCTTTACCATTTCTGGGATCCAAAGGAAACCTGGTCATTTATCACCTGGTTGATTTTCCTGGCTTATCTGCATGCGCGTTATACGCTGGACTGGAAAGGCAGACGCGCGGCAATCCTCGGCATCATTGGCTTCCTGGCTGTTCTGTTCACCTACGTTGGTGTGGATTTCCTGCTACCACGAATTCATGGCATGCAATCGTAGACCAGTCATGTCAAGCTTGAGCCGAAACGGAAACTCCAGCTTGGCCCATTGATTAGCGCACCTTTAGATAGTGGTCTAACAGCAAATAATATTGGGCGACACCTGCGGCCTAATCAACCAGGTTTTCATATCTTCCGCTGACTTTGTCCGGAACCTTGTAAAACCACATCTGGTACATGGACGTAAACCACATGATGGCGAAACTCAAGGCCATCAAACCACCCGCAATTAAAACCACCCATGCAAAGCCCGAGTAAAGCTTGGTGAAATACCAGGAACTGACATCGGCCGCGATACACAAAAATGGCAGGAACATCACCACGCTTTTCATCCACACAGGCCGCACCCAGGCGTGACTGAAAATAAAGCCGACGATGAAAAAGATAAATGTAATGCCGAATAAATGGATATGGGAAACACGTACCAGCGTGTGAATGGGTGTCCCGGTGTCCTGGACGGTGACGGTCTGTATATTATCGAAACCGTCAAGGTTTGATAAATGCGGATTGCTGCCATCATGGCAGTCGATACAGTTACTCTCGATAAGCGGTTGGATGGTTGCCTCGTAAGCATCTTTGGGCGCGCCACTTCTAGCCCAGCTTATAATTTGTGTGGCATCACCCTTGGACAGCATGGCGGACATCGGCCCCAGCAGTGCTGCTTCAATTTTGCTCCCCTCAGAAGAACCGCTATATGAAATAATAATATCGTCAACCGACAGACCCGGCTTGCCATCCCGGCCTGCGTCGGATGAATAAACATATATCAGGGCGAACAGATAACCCATGCCAATCGCCAGCAAGGTTCCTGTAAAAAGAACCCGCATACTGACAGGCAGTTCCTGGAAATGCCGATAAAGACGGTGAATGGGTTGGTCGTTCATATTTTTAATCCCTGCGACCAGGCCCGGGGCCCGGCCGCATGTTTAATTGTCAGCCAGCCATGGCAGACTTATCCAGGCTTTATAATTTGAATTTCTACTTCAGGTCTCAGTTACCGGGAAGCGTTGCAAAGTAGGCAGCAAGGTCGGCCATATCCTGCTCGCTGAGATCCGCGACAGAATCCACCATCATTTCGTCTTCATCCGGTCGTGCGCCCGATTTGAAATCTGCCAGCGCTTTCGCGTGTTCTGCTGCATCCATACCGGCAATCGCAGGGATATCTTCATCGCCAAGGCCATCGTCACCGTGACAGTCGGCGCAATCTGCCGCCAATGCCTGACCGTTAGCGGCATCACCGCCCGCCTGCACGCTACCGGCAGCCAACATAAAAATAAATAGCATCGCGATAATCAGTTTTTTACTCAACATCTCTTACTCTCCTCTTGGAATGCAGAACCAAAAGTGGTTCCACTTATGTTATCTACTTATCCTGGTTACCAGGCAACCGGACAGAATCATTGTTTATCGTCTCCACATGGCAATTCCATGTAAATGACGGCTTTGGGCTGTTGTGATGCAAAATAAACGGCAATGCGTTCAACATCCATTGCGCTCAATGGAGCAGCCATTGCAAACATCGTGGTATTACTTCGTGTCCCGTTTGCATAGGCTGTCAGTGCATTTTTCAGATAGGTTTCATCCTGACCGGCCAGCATCGGAAAGCGGGGGTCGCTGCTGTTGCCGTCGATACCATGACATCGCTCACAACGCGTTATCCATTCGGTACTGTTTAGCGGCATGCGCACATCCCTGCGCCGCGGTACTTCAGCGGCGTAATAGCTTGCCAGATCGATCATATCCTGTTCGCTGATGGACTCAGAAGCTTCGAACATCTTTTGATGTTTCCGTGTGCCGTCCTTGTAGTGCCTCATGGCCTTGATGAAGTATTTTGCATCCTGTCCTGCCAGGGTCGGCATACTGGGGTTAGATGCATTACCATCAACGCCATGACAGGACTCACAGTCCTTTGCCAGGCGCCGCCCGACATTGACATCACCCTCACCCCGGGTTTCGGTCTGTAGCGGCTCCTGCACGGCATAGAAAACACCCATTTGCTGTAGTGTGGTTTCATCCAGGTTACCCACCAGTCTCTTCATCAGCTTATGACTGCGGCTACCGTCAACATAGGCCATCATCGAAGTCACGAAATAATCGGGGTCCTGTGCGGTCAGGCTGGGCATGCCCGAACCCTTGGCCTCACCTGATTTACCGTGGCATTTTATGCACTTCTTCATCGCAGGCCTGATATTCAGAAAGGGGTCATCGACAGCAATGGCAGCCGGCTCGGCAGTTCTGGCTGTTTCAGTTGCTTCCGTTGCTTCGGTAGCCCCGGTTATGTCGGCCGCTTCATTTGCTTCTGTCGCTGCGATTGCCTCGACCAATTCCCTGTTATTCGTGACCACCGCCGGCGACAGGCCGGCGTAGAAAACAGCCGTCGAAAGGATCGCCTGGTCATTCAGAAAAATATTGTGGCTATTAGACTGATCTCTGCGTATACCCGACTGGAAAGCCTTCAGTACACGATATAAATAAACCATGCGCTGACCCGCCAGATGGGGTTCTCCTTCAGCGGTGCTGAGACCGTCCATACCGTGACAAGCGGCGCAATTGGCCTTAGCAGCGGTTCGGCCAAATTCAATCATATCCCGTGATGGGAAAAGGGCCTTGCGTTCAGTATCCGCGATCGCCTGGACTGCGATCGAGCTCTGCGGCTTGCCTTCTGTTGGAATCAATAAAAACAGCAAAAGCACTGCCAGTATTTGTATTGGTTTTCTCATTGGCACTACCCAGGTTAACTGTTAAAAATATTGTTGTTTCTTAATCAATGACCCCCATTCACATCCAGCTTGATTATGCAAAAACACTCATCAAAAACATAGTGATACTTAAGTATCATACAGAAGCACAATCTTTATGCCTAATGGGGCGGTGAATCGATCTGGGTTTTCAACAGTGGCATTAACCTGCCTGAACTCGATATTCAATAGCCACATGACGTGGGGCATTTCTCGTCGATGCCATATCACCGGTGATCTTTCTCAGGCTTTGATACCCGGATCAGAAAACCCAATTATTGATAGTTAAGAAGGACACCGGATAAACACAAACTGATCCGGTTCCGGTGTACTGTACACTAGGGAAGATGAAAGCGCTGCTTCAAAAGAACAGCGCCTTTTTTCATTGAAAGAACTGTTTGTTTATTTCTTTCGGGATGCCCAGTAGGCTGCCACATCCTGTAATTCCTGATCAGACATATCTTCTGTATAAGTATGCATTATTCCGTCAATGGACTTTGTCTTGCCACTGTTGAAACCTCTGAGCCTCTTAAGGATATAGTCTTGTTTAAGACCAGTAACAGGCGGTGTTTCAAAATTTCCCTCGCCATCCATGCCGTGACATTCGATACAGTCAGAGGTCAAATCCGCCCCCCTTTCAATATTGCCTTTGGCCTGGACATTGCCAACCATCAACGAAAGTAATATTAAGCCAACCGCGGTAGCGATTATGGTTTTTCCAGTCAACATCTTAATTTCTCCTGTCATCGGCGATACAAACAAACCTTAAAGCACATTCTAACGTAAAACGGCTACTTTTCCTCTAGTAAAGCCGGATATCCCGGTATCTTTTTGCCGGAAATAGAATGGATAAAAATTTCATTGCAACGCTTCATCATTTGCACCCGTGTATCTTTCCCGCAAGGCCTTACTTCTGAATACCAGACATGAAAGCAGTGTGAACAGGGCCACCACTCCGAGGATAATGGCCATGCGCATCCAGGGCACGTCCTGCCCGATTCGGATCTGCGCAACAGAATACAAAGTCAGCAACCACTCAACAGCACCGAGTAACAGGATCAACTGTATAACCCAGGGTACCCAGTATTGCCTGATCAACAGCAGCAAAAGCAGACTTAACAGCGCGACTGCAATCACCAATTGACCGGCACGAAGAAAGTGCGCGCTCATGAGCAGAAAACTGATAAATACGGGTAGCAACCTGAGAAAATTCATTTAAGGAGCCTCTTATTAACCGGAACCTGCGGAATTCTTTGGAAAATCATAGACCAGCAATTGTCCTTCAGCCGAACGCAGTTCAGACCAGGACGCCATGGGGTAATCGATTACGGCAACCGCGCAAGTTGGCATGTTATCAATGGAACTGCCGGACAGAATGTTCAGGAGGGTGGTCATGGCGGGGTTATGTCCGACGATCATCACCTTTTGATAGCCGTCATCCAGGTTTTCCAGCAGATTCAGCATACCGCCGGTGCCTGAAAAGTACAGACTCTCGTCTTTCATGATCTCCGATTGATCATAACCCAGTTCCTTTGCAATCTTTTTGGCGGTCGAAAATGCGCGTTTGGCCGGACTGGATATGATCAGTTCCGGCAGATGATCCTGAGCCGCCAATCGCCTGCCCATGTCCGGTGCACTTCGGCGTCCGCGCTTGTTTAGCGGCCGGTCCCTGTCTGATAGTGAGGGGTCACTCCAGGAGGACTTTGCATGGCGTACCAGGTACAGTAATTTCGACATATGCTTTCTCCTTTAAAGTGCAACCCGGCTTAAGCGGGCACGAGGTCAGATGCGGTGTCGGTGAATATGTAAAACCCTACCAGGATCAGTATAAACGGTGTCACATATTTTCCGTAGCGAGCGAGAAACCGGCCCAGCCCGGGATGTCTTACCGAATAGTACGCAACCCAGGAAAACAGGCCGACCATAGCCAGGAATGTGGGTGCAACGATGAAATCCGAAGGGTCCGAAGAGTCTGCATACAACGCAGAAAAGGTAATGATCGTGTCTGTACCGTTACTTAACTGAATCATTATCAACGCACTGAATATAGCGAGACCGGAATTACCGGCAAAGGTGTTGTTCACCTCGTCCTGTTGTGGACCCCAAAACAGTTTCCACAGAGCAAAGACGCCCATCATCATAGGTATCACACCGAGCAAGCCGAGATAAGCAATGGGAATGAAATCACCCAACTCACCAATAGCCATAGTGATTATCGCAATCAGTATCATCCCCGCGAAATAGCCTGCGGTGACCGTCCCGGGGTGTCGAAAATAACGGGAGTACATCGTTACGAGCAGCAAAAAATTATCCATGTTGGTACCGATGAATGCACCCGCTGTAACGCCAATGACGATTAGAATTTCATTCATTTAAAATTGCTCTTCGGGCTCTGATCCACGAATCTTCACTCAGATTGAGGAAGCCCTGTTTCTTTTAAAGCAAGGTAAGTGCTCCCGGCCTGTGTGAGTGTACTTTGATAAAAGGTTACTTTGCCAACTTGCAGACTGATATTTGTCTGCTGGTTGAGAGTTGTTTTCAATCGCGGGTTTCTTCTGAACCTCCCAAGGGTGATATGTGGCCTGAACTGTGTGCGAGTGAGCTCAAACCCGTTTTCCATCAAAAGTTCCTGTGTGACCTGAAACAAATGGGCCAGGTGTGTCTCAACTTTGAAGACCAGCGCCAGGATATTACTGCTTGAGCCTGGAAAGCGTCTCAGGTTTGAGAACCCGGTTTGAAAGACCTTCTCATGTTGATAGGCCCGATCCATTGATCGAGTGATATTTTCAACCACCCCGGCCGGTCTGTTTCCCAGGAATGCGAGCGTCAGGTGCCGGTTGTGCTCCGGCACCCAGCGTATGCCCTGAATTGAGCTTTTGATCGGGCTCAGTAATGCATCTATTTGCCGCTGTGCCGCTTGATCGACAGGAATACCGATGAATACCCTGTGCACGTCAGACCAGGTCCAGACGCTCGCCGGGTTTCGCCACGCGCACCGGTGCGGAAAACTCCTTACGCAGGCAATCCGACAGACCGGTAATGGCCCTTTCTTCGCCATGTACCAGCGTGACCGGCGGGTGTCCTCTAAAATTGCCATACCAGTTTTTCAACGCCAGCTGGTCAGCATGGGCAGACAGACCGCCGATGGTATGCACCCTGGCCGCGACCCTTACCTCTTCTCCCCAAAGCCGAATATACCTGGCACCGTCCACCAGGGCGCGACCGGTTGTACCCCTTGCCTGGAAACCGGTAATGACAACATGACATTCCCTGCGCCAGATATTATGTTTGAGATGATGCCTTATCCTGCCACCGGTACACATCCCGCTGCCGGCAATGATGATCGCACCCCTGCGGATGTTGTTGATCGCCATCGACTGCCCGGGGGTACGTGAGATTTGCAGGTTGGGCAATAATGGTTGCTTGTTATTTTCTCTCCACAAATCGGTGGCTTCGGTATCAAACAGGTCGGTATTTTGTGTAAAGATCCGGGTGGCCTCAATCGCCATCGGGCTATCCAGAAAGATATGCCAGCGATCCAGGTTCCACGCTTCAAAGTTTTTCGCCATCAGGTAAAGAATTTCCTGGGTGCGTCCAACTGCAAAGGCCGGAATCAGAATATTGCCCCTGCCGCTGGTGGCATTATTCAGGACGCTATGAAATTCCTGCAGTGAGTCTTCCCAGGAGCGGTGTAAACGATCCCCGTAGGTGCTTTCCATCACTACATGACCTGCCTGACGGATGATGGCGGGATCTTCCAGTACCGGCATATCGTATCTGCCCAGATCACCGCTAAAAACCAGTTTGCGGGTATTTTGTCCTTCAACCAGCCAAAGTTCCATAATAGATGAACCAAGGATATGACCGGCATCGGAAAGACGCAGGGTGACTCCGGGTAGTATTTTCTGTTTTTTTCCGTAAACCAGCCCCTTGAAGTGGCGTAGCGCTAGCTTTGCATCTTCCACCGTAAACAGGGGCTCAATCCGGTCCAGCCCTTTTCGTTCCCTTTTACGGTTTTCCCATTCGACATCTTTTTCGGCCAGGAAGCCCGCATCCTTTAGCATGACCCGGCACAAATCCCGGCTCGCGCGGTGCGTATAGACCGGGCCGCGAAAACCCCGCTTGACCAACAAGGGCAATCGTCCTGAATGATCAATATGTGCGTGACTCAGCACCACGGCATCAATGCTGCGGGGCTCAAAGGGAAATGGCTCATGGTTGCGGTTTTCATCCTTGTGTCCCCCCTGGATCAAACCGCAGTCAAGCAGCAGGCGCTGTTTGCCTACCGTGACCAGGTGACAGGAACCGGTCACTTCACCGGCGGCACCAAAGAATTGAATGCTTATGCTCACAATACGTCCCTCGGGTCAGTGCATATCTGTATTACAGGGCCATTCCAAATCAGTATAAAAGCGAATCAATATTAGGTGATTAAAGCCACGACAAAGTTGACTTGGGTCAATGCCCTGCCCGCCCCGCTCTATAGACTAGTACTTAGGGAAGCTGGGGCAAACCCCCAGGCTACCAAGCCGGTCAAGAAAGATTGAGTATCATCGAGAAAGTGTCTGGGAGGAGATGATGAATATTCAGGCGGATCATTACATTACCGGAGATCCTGCTTTTGCAGTTGACCGGCATGGTTCAATTGTTCTCTGGAATGACGCGGCGGAACAAACTTTTGACTACCCGCACTCCGAGGCATTGGGTAAAAAGTGCTGGGAGTTATTGTGTGGGCATGATGTCAATGGCAACCGCTACTGTTTTAAACATTGCCCATTGATTGAAATGGCTTTTCTGCATGAACCTGTGCACACATTTCACACCTCTTTTGAAAACGCAGCTCACCAGCAAAAACCATATTCTGTCAGTTGCCTGACGGTTTTCGATGAACCCGGGGATGAGATGTTGCTGCACATTTGTCACCCTGAAAAAGTATCTCCGGATGAAAACAGCGGGCAGGCCCCGCTCGATACCCAACCGGATAAACTGTCACAACGCGAAATTGAGATTCTTGCGCTCTTGGCAGAAAAAGTGAAAACACAGGATATTGCGGACAGGCTTTCAATCAGTGTACGGACCGTACGTACCCACATTCAGCACCTGATGTATAAACTGCGGGTACACAAACGGCGTGATGCGATCCTGGCAGCAAAGCAGCTTAATCTGATTTGAATCGTTTGTTTTTGGAACCGAATGGCGATTGTGGCGGATTCATCAGCTAAGCGGGCAGTGCGCAATTCATTGGTTTCAAAATCGGCCCGCCATTTTTCAAACGACCGTGCTATTGATTCTCATAGACATTAGAATTCAGCCATATGCCCTGAAGAATCAACGCGGATGACCGGTTGCTGGTTCCCAAGCGGCTTTTCTCATTCTCTGACCACCAGGTGACATAAATAACATGCTTCCAAATATCGTTGCTTCACCAGGGCTAGCCGCTGAGGGTAAACAAAAAATAGACTGGGTCCGCCGCAATATGCCGATTCTGCGACAGCTTGAAACCGAATTCCGGCAGCAGCAGCCTTTCGCCGGCAAAAGAGTGCTGGTCTGCGTCCACCTTGAAGCAAAAACCGCTTACCTGGCACTGGTAATAGCAGCAGGCGGCGCGTCTGTTGCCGTCACCGGCAGTAACCCCGGCTCAACAAAGGATGACGTGGTTGCGGCGCTCGACGCGTTGGGTCTGCACGTGTACGCCAGGCATGGCGCGACACTGGAAGAGATGGAGGACCATATGAGCATGGCGCTCGATATCCGTCCCCACGTGGTGATAGATGATGGCGGCGACATTGTTGAGCTTCTGCATGGCAGTCGCAGTGAATTGTCTGTGGATATTCTCGGTGCGTGTGAGGAAACCACCACCGGTGTGTTACGGGCTCGGGACCGCGCCCGGGCAAATGAACTTGATTTTCCTGTCATGCTGATCAACGAGGCGCAATGTAAATACCTGTTTGACAATGTGCATGGAACCGGTCAGTCAGTGTGGGACGCATTGATGCGGTCAACCAACCTGGTGTTGGCAGGTAAAACCATTGCAATTGTTGGTTTTGGCTGGTGTGGCCGTGGCTGTGCTTTGAGGGCGGCAGGGCTGGGTGCCAAAGTCATTATCTGCGAAGTGGATGCAGTCAAGGCCGCTGACGCTGCCATGAACGGTTACCAGGTGATGCCGTTGCTTGATGCCTGCCGGAAAGCAGATATCGTTCTGACCGTTACCGGCGTACGTGACACCCTTGACCGCGCACATTTCGAGGCCATGAAAGATGGCGTGCTCATCGCAAATGCAGGACATTTCCGTAATGAAATCAATGTCGATGCCCTGCAGGATCTCGCTGTTGAGCATGCACCCATGCGTGACAACGTCGTAGGCTACAAGAGCCCATCGGGGGCCTGGTTATACCTGGTTGGGGATGGCAACATCGTCAACATCGCCTGTGCCGACGGTCATCCTGCAGAGATCATGGATACCAGTTTTGCCCTGCAGGCCCTGAGTGCGCGTTACCTGGTGGAGTTTCACGAAACGCTTGAGAACGATGTTTACCACGTGCCGGATGAAATTGACCAGCAGGTGGCGAAGATGAAATTAGCCAGTATGAATATCAGCATCGATCAGTTGGACGAAGAGTGAACATGGGGTCAGAGCACGTTGGCATCTGGCTCTGACCCCACACGGTCTACCTATTCCTTAAGTACCCGCCACATGATGTCCGGACAGGATGGTCTTATCTTTTTTGCTATGACTGTCCTTAATGTTTTCTAACTTACCCCTTGTCATCGCCAGGTTAATCAAGGCTAACAAGGCTCCGCAAACCATCAAACCGGAAGCAATATAGAAAGCCAGGTCCTCCTTACCGGTGATATCTTTAGCCATACCGGCAATACGCGGCAAGATGAGACCGCCAACACCCCATGCCGTGAACATCACTCCATAGTTGAGGCCAAATGATTTCAGACCAAAGTGATCCTTGGTAGCTGACGGAAAGAGTGCCAGGTTGGCGCCATAGCAGGCCCCGATCATCGTCACTGCAAACAGGAGAGCGATGGAATCGTCACCATAGAACAAGGGAATCAACACCACCCCACCCTGTATCAGGAACGCGAAGAACAAGGTTAGTTGACGACCAATGATGTCCGATACAACACCAGCCAGTACGCGTCCACCGGCGTTACCAACAGCCAGGACCGCCACTGCAACAAATGCCGCCGGTCCCAGTGCTGCCTTGGACATACTGGCAGCCGATCCAATAACCATTAAACCTGCAGCCGCACCAAACACATACATGGTCCAGAGCATCCAGAAATTTGATGTTCGGATCATCTGGCGCCAATTCATATCAACGGGAGGTTTGCTCGCTGCGGTTGTAGTGGGTCTTGTATCAGCCTTGGCGTCAAACGGTACGTAACCGGCAGGTGGATTTCGCAGGAACTGTGCCAGGGTCACCACAATCAGAAAGAAGGCTATACCGAAAATCATCATGGTTTGGGAGACACCGTAGGCCCCAAGTAATACCTGTGCAGTCGGGGCGATGTAAACAGACGCCAGACCAAACCCGGCAACCACGAGGCCGGCGATCATACCGGTCTGGGAAGCGGGAAACCACTTGACCGCTGCCGGTGTGGCCGCTGCATAACCAAATCCGATACCGATACCGCCAAACAAGCCGAAACCGACGACAAACCCGAAATAACTGGAGCCGGCCAAGCCAGCAATTATGCATCCGAGAGCGACCGCCGCGCCGCCGATAGTGGCAACCCAACGGGGACCAATTCTGTCCTGCAATCGTCCAGCCGGGATCATCGCAATCGCAAACACAAAACAGGCAATTGCATAGGGATCAGATTTTTGTGCTGCGGTCCAACCCCATTCCTCGGGAATGGCTGCTTTAATCACCGACCAGGTGTAGAGAACTCCGAGGGCCAGATTGATACCAGTACCCGAAAAAGTGACCAGCCAACCTCTTTTATTTGAAACTGTATTTGTCATTCGTACGGTCTCCTCAATGTACGAAACGGTATGAAACCGTAAACATTTAGAAGGCCCAGTAGATTTCGAAAATCAGCCTGGATTTGGGAAATCCATGAGCGCTATTCGATTCCAGCGAATGTTAGATATTCCAGGCTTACTCCCTTTAGATATGCCCTTTGAACATGGCACGTATGTTACTGTTTTTATAGCGAATAAAAAGCAAAATAAAAGCTCGGTTGAAGATACTGATTTTAACAGAAATTCAATCACTTAACCCACATAGCTTATGGCTTTAGAGACCTTGATTGACACAGATCAATTAGGGTGCCTTCAGGCGTCTCAATAGCCCTGAATAATGGCAATTGGTGGTATGATTTACATTACCAATGAGGAAGAATCCCGCTTACCTGTAAGATACACCCTCCAGACGGGTAAATGAGTTCAGATTATGAGCAGCCCCAATCTTGCCAGGACCACAGGAAAGACCCATGAATGACAAAAAACTTTCCGCGATGCATCGCGGTGTCAAAATTCTCCATGACCCCATACGAAACAAGGGAACGGCATTTACAGAAGCCGACCGTAAAGCGTTAAACCTGACCGGCTTACTCCCCCCCCGCGTTCATTCAGCGGCTGAACAGGAATTGCGTGTACTTGGAAACGTGCGCGACAAACCAACCGACCTTTCACGCTATCTCTATTTGATCTCGCTTCAGGACCGCAACGAGACACTTTTCTATCGCGTGGTGATGAACAATATTGAAGAAATGATGCCGTTGATCTACACACCGACGGTGGGAGCGGCATGCCAGGAGTTTCAGCATATCTACCGCCGCCCCAGGGGGTTTTATGTTTCCTCCCATAACCGTGGACAGATAAAAGAGATTTTACAAAACTGGCCGCATAAGAATGCCCGTATCATTGTAATTACCGATGGCGAAAGAATTCTCGGTCTCGGTGACCTGGGCGCAGACGGCATGGGTATTCCAATTGGCAAGCTGTCGCTCTATACCGCCTGTGCGGGTATTCACCCCACAGAGTGTCTGCCGGTCATGTTTGATGTCGGCACCAACAACGAAGAACTGCTGAATGACCCGCTATACAACGGACTGGAGCAGCACCGTGAACGTGGTGAGAGTTTCGACTCACTGCTGGATGAATTTATCGAAGCTGCACGGGAAACTTTTCCCGGTGTTCTGATTCAGTTTGAGGATTTCGGAAACACCAACGCCTTCCGTCTGCTGGATAAATACCGTGACAAAATATGCTGCTTCAATGATGACATCCAGGGAACCGGCGCCGTTGCCCTTTCAGGCATTATCGCGGCAATGCGTATCACCGGCGAAAAACTGGCTGATCAGCGTCTGTTGTTCCTGGGCGCCGGTGAAGCCGGTATCGGAACTGCAGATACATTTGTTGCAGCATTGGTCGAAGAAGGCATGTCGGTCGAGGACGCCCGCAAACGTTGCTGCTTTTTCGATACCCAGGGTTTGCTGACTTCAAACCGCGACAAAATCGCGGATCACAAACAACGATTTGCCAGGGATATGCCGCCTATAAATAATTTCCTGGAAGCGTTGGAAACGCTGAAACCAACGGCTATCCTCGGTCTCTCCGGCCAGCCCGGGAGCTTCCCAAAAGAAGTTATCGAGACCATGGCCAAATTGAACAAACGTCCAATCATCTTTGCACTGTCTAACCCGACATCCAAAGCTGAGTGTACTGCTGAGGAGGCGTATCGCTGGAGCAAAGGGCAGGCAATTTTTGCCAGCGGCAGTCCATTTGCTGAAGTGAAATACGGCAACAAGATCCATGTTCCGGGACAGGGGAACAACGTTTATATCTTCCCGGGTGTCGGTCTGGGCGTTATCGTGAGCGGCAGTACAAGGGTGACAAATGAAATGTTCCTCGCCGCATCTCACTCGCTGGCAAAACAGGTAAGCGAATACGACCTCGAAAGAGGATGTATCTATCCGCCATTGTCCCGTGTCCGCGAAGTATCGGCGAAGATCGCCTATGAAGTGGCCATGATCGCTTTCAACAATGGCCTTACTGACCGTGAAATGCCGGAGGACCTCATGGCTGAGATACGTGAGTATATGTACCAGCCGGTTTACCCGCATCACGCCTGAATCATTAGCCCGTCAACGCCTGCTTCTGGCAGCTTGGTGGACATTGGCTTCAGATTACTGATTCCCTGAATTGGTACTCTGAGGCCAATTCTATTATTCTGAACCTCATTCTCAATCCAGGCAGCACGGAAAAACAAGATGTATAGTCCAAAAATGAGGTCATTCTGGGTTGATTTCCCGGTAAGCGCCGAACAATATTCCAGGCTCGAGCTCCGGTGGCGCAGAAGACAGAATTATTACGAAATCAAAAATCCGCCCCCGCCGGATGTGAGGATAAGGTCCTTTTGCACATTTGGCGGCGACGATTACAGCATTATCAGTCTCGAAGCCCGGGGGGATATTGACGCATACAACAATGTACTCCAAATCATGGACCAGTGGATCGTTGAAAACCTGGGTGAATATTGATTCGCAGAGTGAAGGTTAGAAAGATATTCCTTTGCTCATGACATTACACATGGCGCGCTTCCGACAAAATACTGAAAAAATAAAGAAAACCCGCCTGTAAACTTACTTTTTTAACACTTTTTTTCTGGATAAATATGCGAGATTAAGGTATAAAGAAGTTCACAGGGATAGGTGAAGATGCGCGCTAAGCTGGTACATGAATAGTATCGGCAAATATAGATCGTTGAGCTATGGACAAATCGCTTGGCTATTTTTTGCAATTCTACCAATCTCCTGAAACGATTTTGAACTGTACTCTTTGTGATTTGAGTAAAGGTTTTTGTACAAATGAATGATCTGATGAGGGGCCTAAACCCATGAAAACTGTAACCCGGTTAATTCACGCGTCCTTGCTTATTGCGGGCGTATTTTCAACTTCAGTCGCAATGGCTTGCACTACCGACCTTTGGAACGGGGGAACCGATGGTACACCAGTGGTGGGATCTCCTGCTGACGTTTCGCGTGTGTCCGGTTTATGCGCTATGGAGCTATCGACCGCCGGTAGCGTAAAAGACACCAGCCCCACAGCTGAGACCGCAGCAAACATCCGCTTTTATGTTTATGCCGACTTGAGTGATGGTGCACCGGTTATCTTCGAGGCGTTTACTGCAGAGAATGCCAGCTTACTTACGGTAACCTTTGACGGGTCAGACTTTTTATTCAACTCCGGTGGAAATACTTCGGGCCCTGTTACCGGAAGAGCAGGCTGGAACCTGGTCGAGTTGGCCTGGACCAGTGGTGCCACGATGGAATACTGGGTTAATACGGATGCAACCATCCCCAATACTTCCCTTGGCTCTGTTAATACAATTGCCGGCACAATGGATTCTGTAATTTTAGGTAACCGTGCCAGTGACACCTACACCGGCACCCTGACATTTGATGATTATGAAGCCCATCGTTCAACACCGGTTGGCCCCGCAGATGTTTGTAATGCCGATGGAATTGCTGGCATTGATCTTCTTGATGCACTTGAAGTTGTGGATGAATATTTTGCAGCACCAGACAGCCCTAATCTGGCCGTAGGTTCACCCGACTGTGATTTGAGCGGAACTGTTGATTTGCTTGATGCGCTTGAAATAGTAGATATCTACTTTGGTACCTGAAGATAGTCTAAAGAAAGCTGAATCTAACAAAAACTCTTTAAAAACTTTTTGGAAAATGTGATGAAACTATTAAAAAATGTGACCAATTTAGCGATTGCAACCGTTGCAATTGTATCTTTTTCATTCGCACAGGCATCAACCATAACGACCACCAGCGATTCCGTAGCTGCTGGTAGTCCTGCGACTGTTCATCTGGATTGGGACGCTGGAGGTGTAGATTATCGAACCGTCGGAACTGACCTCCAGTTTGATAATTCGGTATTAACATCATTCAATTTAGACGACTGTCCGGCCACAGGATATACAACGAGCGACGGGTATTTTGCGGCCAACTGCACAGACCAGGGCGGCGGTGTGATTCGCGCCGGGTGGGCTCTGATTTCTGGAGGAATACCAACTGGCAGGCTTGGCACTATCGTGTTCCAAACTGACCCCAATGCAACACCAGGCGACTATAATATTTCATTTTTGAGTGTGACTGTCGATCAAGCCGCACCGACAGAAGTAGTTGGCACAGTGACTATTCTTCCACCACCAGCACCTGACTGGAGTTCCACACCGACTTCAACAGCTGGTCTGGATTTTGGCTCACATACCACCTCAACAGGCATTTACCCATTGGATTTAGTTGTCACCAATGCAGGTGATGCTGGCTCCACCCTGACCGGAAGCTGTGATGTAGGCGGCAGTGCGGTATTCAGCATTCCCGGCGAAAATACACTTGGCGCCGGTCTGGCAGCGGGTGCAAGCGCCGACATCACTGTTGTATGTGATACCACGGGTGCTGCTGTGCAATTACATAACGGAACAATGTCCTGTACACACAATGGTGATGGAACGACTGAAACTTCAGTCACCGATTACGACTTGACCTGTAACGTTACGGCGACACCCGAACCTTCATTCCTTGGAGTCAATAACGGGCTGGGCGCCATGGCTGTTGCAGAACAGGGTGATCCTGATGCAACCGCTACCTTAACCGTCAGCAACAATGGTGAATCAGGTACAACACTTATTGGTTCATGTGTCTATGCTGGTGATACTGAAATTGCTGTCAGTAATGGCACATTTGCGCTAGCCCAGGGCGATCCGGGTCAGGATGTTCTCGCCACTTGCTCCGGAGCTACGGAAGGTACTTATGCCGGTACGCTGACTTGTGGACCAACTGATCCGCAGACTTGGGTAGCTGCTGATTCGCCATATGCAGTCAGCTGTACGGTCGGTCCTCCGGGAGATGCTGTTTATTCATCAGTCCCGGCACCGGGTGCTGTAATCGACATGACCACCCCGGGTGATCCGGTACCGGTAGGAACCGCGATTCCGGATCAGGATCTTGTGATCACCAATGATGCTCCTGAGGCCGATGACCGTGATCTGGCATTAATCAATTGCGGCCTGATGAGTAGTATGCCGGTCGGTGATGTGCCACTGGCTGTAGGAGGAATCTCTGCAACTGCGGTAGTGACACCTCTGCCAGCGTTCGATTCAACAACGGTTACCTTCAGTTGCGATTCATCAGTCATAGCCGATTATTCGGATACCTACAGCTGTAGTTACGATGTGGATGGTGATGGTGAAGCAGACGGTACCGCCACCTACACGGTGAACTGCGCTGTTCGCGCGGCGGAATCTGAAGTTACTCCGACGCCGGTTGACGGAACTACAGTGAACATATATGCCCCATTGGGCGGCGCTGGACAGGGTAATGTCTTGTTTAGTGAAGTACTTGATGAAGACGTGGATGGCACACTGAATGACTGTTACCTCGACGATGATACCTACTTCAGCATCCTGTCACCTGCCAGCTTCCCGCAGACCATTAGTTCCGGTGCGTCTGTTGAAGTACTGGTTGAAGGCATGGGTACACCTGATGGTCTGGCAACGAGTACAACGCTGTATTGCGACTATACCGATAGCCAAAATGAAAGCACGCAAGTTAGTTGGCCACTTGCAGTAGTCGTACTGGCTGCCGGGATTCCAACGCTTTCAACCTGGGGTCTGATGCTGATGATCCTTAGCTTGCTGGGTTTGGGTGGATTGGTTATTCGCCGCAAAGAAAGCAGCTAATCGCAGATAGCTGATAGACGAGAAGGCCGGGCATTTGCCCGGCCTTTTTTTTTTCGTCTGAATACCTGATCTGGTTTAAGATACTTTATCAAAATTTTCATCCAGGCACTGATTAAGCAGGAAGCCATACGGATCGTGGCAAAGTCAAAAACACAAATGACCCCAATGAATAGCTCCCGTTTTTACAAGTCCCTACTCTCAAATCACCTGTTCCTTTTATTGATATCCCTGGTTATCAATACAAATGCACTCGCCTCAAAAGTAATCTTGCCTGGCGACCTGTCGGACCATGACTATGACATTGGTGCAATATTGACCGTGGAAGATGCTGATGCCAGCGATAATATTAACCATGACCCCGAATTAATAAGCGTTAGCTCCAACCCGGAGATTCGAATCAACCCTGTTTCCCTGGACTTTGTGGAACCGGAACCAACTCAGGATTCCAATCAAGCAACAACGCTTAATGCAACCAGCACACCGCAGTTCACGAAAGACACCTTGCCCCGGTTGACAGCGAAAATCAGACATCGTGGCAAAGCGAATTTGATCGTTGGTTTGAACATGATCACCCAGGCAGAGGGCAAACTGACTGCAATGCAGGCTCAGCAACAGCATCAGGACATCCGTACCCGGGGAAACCAGTTGGCCAGTGGATTGAAGGGGCTAAATGCTCAAATCCGGCGCCAGTTCGAATTCGTCCCGTATATGGCATTAGCCGCAGACCAGGCCACGCTCGATTACCTCATTCAATCTCCACTGGTAGCAAGTATCAGCGAAGATGCCATCAGCAAACCCCAAATGGCCAGCAGCAACCCGGTGATCGGTTCTCCAGTTGCCTGGGCAGAGGGTTTTGACGGTAGTGGCTGGGCAGTGGCTGTTCTCGATACGGGTGTAGACAATACCCATTCCTGGTTTACCACCCCGGCTAACAAAGTCGTATCTGAAGCCTGTTATAGCTCAAGTGCAGTTGATGAAATAGAGTCGCTTTGCCCCGGCGGTGCATCCGGTTCAACGGCAGTTAATTCGGCCATGAATTGTGACCTGACGATCAATGGTTGCGACCATGGCACACACGTGGCCGGGACCGTTGCAGGAAATGATGAAGCCGGGCCAAATTTTGGTGTTGCACGTGGCGCCGACATCATTGCAATGCAGGTATTCAGTAAATTTCTTACCGAAGATGAATGCGGGGCAGGGAATGCACCGTGCGTGGCTTCGTTCAGTTCCGATCAGATTGCTGCAATGGAGCGTGTGTTGGTACTCGCCGACAGTATGAATATAGCAGCAGTCAATATGAGCCTGGGTGGAGGGCAATATTTTAGCCAGGAAAGCTGTGACGCCGACAATACGGCCCTTAAAGCCGCAATCAATAACCTCAGGTCAGTGGGTATAGCCACGGTTACCGCCGCCGGTAATAATGGCTGGAAAGACAGCATCCTGGCACCGGGTTGTATTTCCATGGCCATTAGCGTGAGTGCCACCACCGACAGTGATGACATTCCCTGGTTTTCAAACATCTATCCCTGGATTCACCTGTTGGCACCCGGTGTTAATATCAATTCCTCGCTGCCCGGTGACAGGATAGGCAGCAAACAGGGAACTTCAATGGCTACCCCGCACGTAGCCGGGGCCTGGGCGATCATGAAACAGCTCAGGCCCGCTGCCGGTGTGGGTGACATTCTTGCAACACTGCAAAATACGGCGACTCCTGTGAGCGATATGAGAGGCGAAGGTGTTGAAGTCGATATGCCGCGAATAAATATTGGTTTTGCGATTGGCGAAAACAGAGAAACTTTCGAAATTTTTAATGACGGCCCCGCCACCCTGTCAATTACCTCTATTGCCCCGCAAGCCGATTCGGCATGGATAAGCTGGTCACCCCAAGCGCCTTTCACCGTTACAGCAGGTGAATCACAGATTGTGGGTGTTACGGTTGATTACAGCCTTGCACCGCCTGGAACATCCCAGTCAAGATTGCTGGTCAATTCCAACGACCCTGACGAGTCACCCTACCCCAATGGCGTTTTTATCAAAGTTACCGCACTGGCTCGCGAGCCGGAATTTTCATCGACTCCTGAACCCGGTGCCACGCTCGATTTTGGAGGTATAGCAATCGAGTCATCCAGCGATGCCTCGGTCATTGGCGTGGACAACACGGGTACAGCCAGCCTGGTGCTTTCCTGCAATCTCACGGGAACAGGTGCAGATCAATTCAGGCTGCTGGCCTGCCCAGGTCCTGTTCCTGCTACCGGATCCACTGGAATATTCGTCAGCTGCGAACCTGCTTCGATTGGTTTAAAACAGGCTACGCTGAATGTAACCAGCAATGATACCGACGAGCCGGAGGCAAGCTACTTTCTGACTTGTACAGGTTTTGAACCATCATCAGTCGATGTCTTTTTCTACAACGGCTTTGAAGACGATCCGATCGTGAATTTGAGCCCGGATCTGACAGTCATTGATCCCGGCACCAGTGACTCAGAGCTGGACCCCGGCCAGGCATTTACCATCAACGCGACTGCAAGCAATCAGGGCGATGGACCTTCCACTGCCTCCACCCTGCGTTTTTATCTTTCTGCTGACGACGTCATTACCACTGTTGATACAGCACTGGGAGAGGACGCTGTACCGGCATTATTACCCGGCAGCATTTCAGTCCAAAACCTGCCCATTACTGCACCTGCAGAAACCGGCACTTACTGGGTAGGCGCCTGTATTGATGCAGTGGCGGGTGAGGCAGAGACCGGTAATCAATGTTCCACCGGTGTACAGATCATCGTAGCAGCCACCCTGGTAGATTCAGACGGTGACCGTTTGCCGGACTCGGCAGAAACCAACACCGGAATCTATGTTGATCAAAACAATACCGGTACTGACCCGAACAATGCCGATACCGATGGAGACCGCATCAAGGATGGCGACGAGGTGCTGGGAACACTAGGCGGCCTGGACCTGCCTGCTATGGGGGTAAGCCCCTTGCGCAAAGATTTGCTACTCGAGTATGACTGGTTTGATGATGGTCTCGATTGTGACACGCACTCACATCGTCCGACCACGGCGACAATTGCATCTGCCAGTGCTGCATTTGCCAACTCACCGGCGGCCAACCCCGACACCACCAGTGGTGTTACGCTGATTAACGATTATGGTCAAGGCGGGGCATTTACGGGCGGCAACCTGATTAACGATGAAAATGGCGTTATCGATGGCGGTGTTGGCGGTGCCGAGTTCCGGGACCATAAAGCAGCTAACTTTGCCTCCAATCGCATCGGTTATTTTCATTATGTACTGCTGCCGCACCAATACGGCACCACCAGCCTTAGTTCCGGACAAGCTGAGTTACCCGGTGATGACCTGATTGTGTCCCTTTATTGCGCCAACTCGGACCGCAACGTGGCGCACACCATCATGCATGAGGTCGGACATAACCTTGCCCTGGGCCATGGCGGTAATAGTTCCTGTAACTATAAACCCAACTATAACTCGGTAATGAACTATAACTACCAGTTCCGGGGAATTGATAATGATTGCACCCCACCGGGAGACGGGGTGCTGAGCTATTCGACCGGTAACCGCATCGACCTGGATGAAAACGACCTGGATGAAAACAACGGTACCTGCGGACCCGGTTCACACTGGGACTGGAATAAAAATTCCACTATTGAAATCTCAGTCACTTTAGATATCAACGAATATGACGACGAAGTTGCACACTGTGGAGGCGGACTTACCACCCTGCGTGACCATGATGATTGGAGCAGGTTATATTTTGGCGGCCTGGGCGACCCTGCGGGCGTCATGGAGGTTCCACAGGAGATCATTACGGAGCAACCAGTTCCAACTGAGTTTTTCCACAACAACGACTAGACCACTGCTTGCACAAGGTAGGTTTCGTACGCCATTCCTCCAGTTCACCCATCCATCGGGAGACATCAGTCTATTCATGTACCACTGTGGACAATAGAATTTGCGAGACAAGGAGATAGAAGAGAAGAAAGGTGAAATACCAATTTCAGGGACGGGTGCTATTGAGGCCCACAAAACTCCCACCGTTGTCCTCGGCCAGCTTTCGCATCAATGCTGCATAGCGTACGGCGTTGATTGAAAGCCGGTTGCCGCTGAACTGGACGGGGAAACCCACGGTATGGATACGTACCCTGCGGTTTCCTGACTTATCAGCACTGTTTAGCCGGTCGACGGTATCGATCACCGTCTGTATGGAACCACTTGCAAAGTCATCACCCAGCACATAAAGACTGATCTTTTTGTCCTTGGTGTGAAATCTCCGAATGGCAGCCTCAATACCCTCCACGGGGCTTGAATTGGAAAAAGGAAACCAACCGGAAAGCCGGCTGATGATGGCTGCCCGCCGGGCGGGTGTGTCCGGAATCCAGCGGCCCTTGTAAGAGGAATACATGTAATCACCCATGTCATTCATGACCTGGATACCTTTTACACGCGGGTAGATCGCCAGGATTTCCCTGACTTTCTTAAGAACCATACCCCAGGCCCCCTGCCCCATCGATCCTGATGTGTCGATGATGAACAATATATATTCGCTATCAACGGGAACACCGCCGATGGCGGCGTCCGGTGGCCGCCGGATGTTGATACCGGACAGGCGTTTCACTTCATCGCTGAGGTCCTGCTGTGCAACGTCCAGTTGCTTCTCGATGATGCTCTGTGTCTCAAGTTCATTTTTGGTCGCATGATGTTCACCCTTAACCAGTGAAAGATCACCTTTGAGACGGGCCAGTTTTTCGCGATGCTGTGATAACTGCTCCTGTTTTTCGGTCAGGTCGCGGTTTAATACCGTGGTCTCGCCGCGGATCTGGAAGATCTCCTCTTCCAGGCGTTCAACCAGGCCGGTGAGGTCGACAGCCAGTTGCTCGATGACCCTGGGTTCGGAAATCTGGATGATAACCAGCAGCAGGATAATCGCACCGAACCCGCAGGAAACAACGTCCAGAAAGGACATACTGAAAATTTCAATTTCTCGCCGCTTTCGTTTGCTCATGGCCAGTCCCTCGATGGTGTCATGAAGGAACCTTCACTGTTAATGGCCAAAGCCCAGAATGCAGCAGCGGCCCAGGCATCCCCTTCCATCGGCAGCAGAATGGTATTGACGGGGATCTTGCCGTCAAGAACCCTGGCGGCCTGTTCGAAGTGATCCAGCCGCTTGTCCGCAGATACCGTTGTCGAAACAGGCTTGGCGCGCCCCTGGGTAGGCAGACCGTCGGTGATCAACAGTATATTGTCAGGTGGCGGGGATAACTGCTTTGCGACGGAAAATGCATGGTAAAGACTGGTGCCACCCTCCGGGGCTACCTGGTGCAAGGCGCTGATGGCTCCGTCAACATCAGTGCGTGTTGATGTCTCCAGCCATGTTCCGTCGGTACCGGACAGCGTGGCCTTCGCCCTTGTATTGAAGCTGTATAGCTGAAACTTGGTATTGGTCGGCAGGTTGCTTACCAGCCAGTCCGTGGTTTTCAGGGTACGCTGCCATTTGGGCGCACTGCGGCGGCTGGCCGCATCCAGGTTCCGTCTGCGGATGATATTGATGATGGTCTCATCGAGCATACTGGCCGATGCATCCACCAGGATAAGGATACGTTTCCCACCCATCTTGAGACCGGTCAGGTACTGACGGTCACCCTCACCCTTGAACTCGCGCACTTTCTCACCGGCGTCACGATCCGCCTCAATGGCAGCACCGAGTCGTTTTTGTACCTCGTCCATCGATTGCAGGTCTGTCGTCAACTGGTTGATATGTTCGCGACTGGCAAGGGTCTCATTGGACATCCTCGCAATCTCGATCTCCAGTTCCCGGGTGGTATCTATTACGCGTGCTGCCTGGCCTTGCATCAGGACAATTTCGGACTCGGTTGCCTTTAGGCTGTTGCGTGCTTCGACCAGGTCCTCCTCGCCGATCAGTACTTCTTTTTCGAGACGTACTGCCTCTGCCCGCAGGTCGGTAAATATCTGCTCACGTGATTTGACCGTGTCGTGATTGAGCACCAGGACCAGTAAGACCACCGCACCAAACCCGCAAAACATGATATCCAGGAAGGACAGCGAAAACGGTGAGACTTTGCGACGACTCATGTCAGAACACCTGGTGCGGCAAAGCGCCTCTCGTCACGCTGAATAATGCTTTCCAGGCGGCTCACCACACTAACTCTTCAGACGACGAATCAACCAGCTGTCGACGTAACGCTCACTATCCAGCACCAGCCGTTCCTGCATCAGCTGTAACTGGTGTATGAAAAACATCAGCACAATGCTGATCACCAGGGCGATGAAGGTCGAATTAAACGCCACGCCAAGACTGGAGGTGACACCGGTGATATCACCTTCGACGGCTCGATGCGCCTGACCCAGTGCATCACCGATACCGCGCACGGTGCCGATAAACCCGACAGATGGAATTGCCCAGGCAATATAACGGATTATCGAAAGTTCGGTTTCCATCCGCTCGCCCTCCGATTCGCAGACGGCACGGGCCGCGGTCGAAACGTCCTGAACATTGCGTGTCGCGCCAAATCGCTCAATCGCTGTGAGCAATGCCCGCGGCAAAAACCAATCATGCAAATGACCGGGCAAGGTTGCAATCCTCTTTGCAATTTCGCGTGTATCCTCCGGACCGATGGGTAGACTGCCCGGTAGTTGCAGTAAATCCTGATCAAGAAGTTTCTGCTGCCGGTAAGCATCCCGGCCCTTGTATCCAAGTATCGCGAATGCCCACAGCATCAACACGAAACAGGTCTCCTGCTCATAGTCCTTTATGACCACAAAAAAGGAGCGTTGCGGGGTGTAATCGGGGTTGGCAAGCACCCTGGCTGTTTGCTGTTCAAGAAAATTCGTGGCCTGGGGACGCACCAGGGTCACATAAATACTGTGCACCAGGATAAACGCGATCAGTAGCGAAAATATATTGTAGATAAGTTCTGTGGGAAGCGTGTTTCTTTTCATATTCTTTCGCTTATATGTCGATCGGGAACGACACTGCGCTGTCGGCCTGAATTTTTTCAGTAGGATTGAATGGCTTGATAGGCTTGGAGGGTGGAGTGTTCACGGGTGGTGATATCGGTTCACCCTGTTGCGCGTCCTGGTCAACATCACCCGTTTGAGCTGCTGTAGGTTCCGGGTCTTCAGAGGGTGTTTCAGTCCCGGTGGGTTCAGAGGC